>Ga0123335_1002160_pt1 | contig 30118 bp, 27 predicted proteins | sample BiotimSIPDNA_2_FD_89707 | JGI IMG/M metagenome (GOLD analysis project Ga0123335, IMG submission 89707) | Anaerobic biogas reactor microbial communites from Washington, USA - Biogas_R2 time_0 SIP DNA | ecosystem: Engineered > Bioreactor > Anaerobic > Unclassified | place: Washington, USA... | reverse complement strand
CTCATCCAGGAGCTGCATGATAGGCAGCCCCTGTTTGAGGGCTTAAGGCTCAGCCGGAACCGGGGCCATCAAAACGCCCTGCTGGCCGGGCTGATGACCGCCAAGGCCCATTGCGATTTTTCCATCTCCATGGACGCGGATTTGCAGGACGACCTGGACGCCATGGACCGCTTCATCGAGGAGTACCGCAAGGGCTGCGACGTGGTTTATGGTGTGCGCAACAAGCGGGATACGGACACCTTCTTTAAAAGGCAGACCGCTCTGCTGTTTTACCGCCTGATGAAGGGGCTGGGGGTGGACATTACCTTCAATCATGCCGACTACCGGTTGATGAGCCGCCGGGCCCTGGAAGGTCTTTCCCAGTTCCGGGAGGTAAACCTGTTTTTGCGGGGACTGGCTCCCCTTGTGGGCTACCAGAGCGGCTACGTTTACTATGACCGGGGAGAACGCTTTGCCGGGGAGAGCAAGTATCCTTTCAAAAAAATGCTGGCTTTTGCCATTGACGGCATCACCAGCTTTTCTGTAAAGCCCTTAAGACTGATTACCACTATCGGCCTGCTCATTTTTATCGTATCTCTCCTGATGCTGTTGTACACATTGGTGGCCTGGATTGCCGGCCGTACCGTCATCGGCTGGACGAGCACCCTGGCATCCATCTGGATGATCGGCGGTATCCAACTCCTTTCCCTGGGGGTCATCGGCGAGTACATCGGCAAAATATACAATGAAACCAAAAAGCGCCCCCGCTTTATCATTGACCGTTATTTAAACAGCGAAGGCGCAGACCCGGTGGTGGACGCGTAACGGATTCCTATCCCTCCAGTTCGGGATCCAGACAGCGCAGGGAATCCCCAAGCTGATGGAGGAAAAGTTCCATGGCTTCCACCCGCCGCTCCTTGGTCAGGGAGAGGAACTCGTGCAGAAGGCCGGTGAGGCTCTGCCATCTCTCCGCATACAGAAAGTCCACTTCCTCCAGGCGCATTTTGAGCAAATCCACCTGCACCCGCAGGCGGTCGGCTTCTTTGCGGGCATCTGCCTGCTTGGCATAGGCCTGGGAGGGCACATCGTCTGTCATGGTCAGGTCCTCCTCCATGTCCGCTCCCCGCAAATCCGTCAGGGTGATGGCAAGGTCGGGTGCGCCGTGTGACCCGCTCAGGAGGTCCAGGGCATTGTCCTTGTATTTTGCAATGCCTCTCCCCCTGTCCGCAGACCGGTCCTGGATGCGGCTTTCCGCATCCTTGACGCGGCGCAAAAGTCCCAGCATCCGCTCCAGCAGCACCGGCAGCAGATCTTCCCCCATTTCCTCACTTAGCTGGGTAACCTCATCAAACAGCGTGCTGGTCTGATTGATGCCTTCTCCATAATGGCGCTGGTAGGCGATGCGGGTGGGGCAGGGCTTGCCCTCCATCCGAAGTTCCTGGGCAATGGACTCCAACAGCTCCGGCTTGTTTTTCAGGATGGAGCGGTATTTGTTTTGGTAGCGAAGCATAAGAGCCCGGTCTCCCTCGGCCAGACGTGTGACACAGGCCCGGACGCTTTCCCCCTTGCCTCTGGCAATGAGCACATTGCGCAGCAGGGAATGGAGTTCCTCCTGGGTGAAGGTGCGAAAAGGAGCCTTTCGTTGCTGCACTTCCGGCAGTTCCCGCATGCGGGCATAGTAAAAGTTGCGGATGCTGTTGGGCTTGCGCCGGAGGGCTTGGGATACGTCTGCGAAAACATCCCGCAGGGGACGCCCGCTTTGTGAAGCCTCTTGCACGGCATCAAACAGCATTCTAATTTCCTCATCTTGCCAGCCGCTGTGGGGATGTACCAAGGGGGTTTGCATCATATCCATCGCCTCCGAAGGTTGTTTGCGTTGTTGTATGAGAATAGTATGGTGATAAAACGGCGGTTTATACAGTCGGTTGAAACAGGATCAGGGAGGATGAGTGCTTGATGGGCAATGCGGGCATCGGTAAACCTAGCGCAACCGCAGTAGGGTTTCTGCCGGGTCCACCTGGCGGGTAAAGCCGTCCAGGCAAAGAGCCTGCAACTCCTCCAAAGTGTGTTCAAAGGCGTTTGGAAACACCGGATTGTTTGCGTATAAGGTAGCTAAACCGGCATAGAGGGGATCGGTGGAATGTCCCTGGGGCAAGGTAGGCAGCAGACCATAGGGAGTCAGTGCTTCCCGGGCTTCCTGGGAAAAGAGATGCTTAAGGAAAGCCCGGGCAGGTTCGCTGTCCCGGCACAGGCCCAGGAGCAGCAGGTTGTCGCCGGCAGCCGGGGTCATGGGAAAGGGAACAAGAGCCTCCCCGGCTGCAATGGCTTTTTGGCAGGCGCTCAGGGAAAGGACTTGGACATTGGGCAGGGGAGTAGCCTGGGGTTTCCCCCCCAACAGCCGGGTACGGGATTGGGGCGGGGTGGGGGAGGGCGTGGAATTGATCCTCCCCTGGTTGGCAAGATTGTTGACGAAGGCAGTCCTGAGGCTTGCCGGGCACATGGATAATAGCTGCTGCAGCGCCATTCCCTTAGGAGGGACCAGCACGCCGGGCTTTATGAGGTCCTCCCAGGATATGGCCGATGCATCGGGTAAAAACGGGGGGGTTTCCACGCCGGATCCTCCCCCGCCTCCCGGAGGAGGGGTTCCCAGGTGAAAGAGGGAGCTTTGGGTGGGCTCAAGGGAGGGGACCGCCTGAGAAGGCAGCAGGGCGGAAGGGACCGCCAGTACGCTGGGAGCCAGCCACAGCGGCAGGGCATATTGGATCATGGCGCTTTGGCCCGCCAGCAGCATCGCAGGGGACAGGCCCATATCTGCGGACAGGGGAAGGAGTATCCGGCTGGGCTGGCCGAAGGCCCCAGGTCCAAAGAGAAGCACGTCGGGCAGCACAGCCTCCGGAGCAGTGAGTTCAATGGCGTCGGCCTTGCGCAGGAATACCCGCACACCCGGCTTTTCTTTTTCAAAAAGGGCGATCTGCCTGGAGAGATAGCTTCCGGATACGGTGGGATCGCTAAGAATCCAAAGGATCAAAGGCTGGGTCTTGGCAGGGCGCAGGTGTTCCGCCATCCTCTGTCCATCCTGCCTGGGAAGGCTGCCCGGCAGGGAGGGCAGGGCAATTAGCAGTGCTGCCGTCAGCAACAGACAACAAAGGGCGGAGGTTCTTCGATTCACCTCTGAGCCTCCTTTCCGGGAAAGTATGAAAGAAGGAGCCTCCTCGCGATACCAAAGGCTATGCAGGGGGTATGGAGGACTTGCTTTTGGTTTGCAAAGAATGGTAAATTCCACTATAATGAAAAAATGGATGGTCATCGGGGAAGGCTGCCATCGCAAGGGATGCGGAAAGGGGCTTATCTATGAGTTACCGGCAGAATTACGAGGCATGGCTCAGAGATTTCTCGCAGGACACGGACACCCGGGCTGAACTCATCTCCATTGCCAATGATGAAAAAGAAATCGAAGAACGCTTTTATAAGGATTTGAGTTTTGGCACCGCGGGCATGCGCGGGCTCTTGGGAGCGGGCATGAACCGTATGAACGTTTATACGGTGCGCCGGGCTACCCAGGGTTTGGCTGATTTCCTCAGGGCCGATCCGGGGCGGGCGGAGCAGGGTGTGGTGATCGCCTACGACAGCCGCCGCATGAGCCCGGAATTTGCCAGGGAAACAGCCCTGGTGTTGTGCGCCAACGGAATTCCGGCCTATCTGTTTGATGCCCTGCGGCCTGTGGCTCTGCTTTCCTTCGGTGTTCGGTATTTGAAAGCCGCGGCCGGCGTGGTGATCACCGCCAGCCACAACCCGCCTGAGCACAACGGATACAAGGTCTACGGGGAGGATGGCGCGCAGATCGGACCGGAGACGGCCGACGCCGTGACCGCCGCCATCAAGGCCCTGGGCTTTGGGGACGCGAAAAGGATGACGGAGGCTGAAGCCCTTGAAAAGGGCTTGCTGCGCCTGATTGGAAACAGGGACGTTGACGACGAGTACATGCGCCGGGTCAAAACGCTGTCCATCCATCCGGAAACCGTGAGGGAAGCGGGCAAGGATCTGAAAATTGTGTACACGCCTTTGCACGGGAGCGGCAATGTGCCTGTGCGCAGGATTTTGAAGGAGATCGGCGTTACCAATGTAAGCGTGGTGAAGGAACAGGAAGCCCCGGATCCAAACTTTTCCACCATACGTGTTCCCAACCCGGAGGACCCTGCTGCCTTTACACTCGCGATCCGGCTTGCCAAGGAAGTGGGTGCGGACGTTATCTTCGGCACCGATCCGGACTGTGACCGACTGGGGGTGGCTGTGAGGGACAAGAGCGGCCAGTTCCGGCTGCTCACCGGCAACCAGATTGGCTGCCTCATGCTTTATTACATCATAAGCGGAAAACAGGCACAGGGAACCTTGCCTGGAAACGGTGCCGTGGTCAAGAGCATCGTGTCCACGGAGCTGGCCCGGGCCATCTGTGGTCATTTTGGAGTAGCCCTTTATGACACTCTGACCGGTTTCAAATTTATCGGGGAGAAAATTCAGCAGTTTGAAGATACAGGGGAGCATACCTTCCTTTTCGGTTTTGAGGAGAGCTACGGATATTTGAGCAGCACCTTTGTCCGTGACAAGGACGGGGTCAACGCTTCCCTGCTCATAGCGGAGGCCGCCGCTTACTATGGCACTCAGGGCAAGACTCTTTGGGATGTGATGGAGGAAATCTTCCGGAAGTTTGGCTACTATCTGGAATATGTGGAATCCACTACATTGCCCGGGATTGACGGTCTGAAGGTCATGGGCGAGATTATGGCCCGCATCCGTAAGTCTCCCCCCAGGGAGATCGGCGGGGTGAAGGTCAAGCGAGTGCTGGATTTTATGGCGGGCACGGATACGGAAATGGACAGCGGCAAGGTGGCCGGTTTGGACTATCCCCACAGCGACGTGCTGTATTTTGCCATGGAGGGCGGGCATTTTGTCTGTGTGCGGCCCAGCGGCACGGAACCCAAGATCAAGCTCTATTTAAATGTAAATGCCGGGACAGAGCATGAGGCAAAAGAGATGCTGGACCTTCTCAAAGAGGATGCGGAGAACTTGCTGCGGGCGGAGGACTGACGGCCAAAAATAAAGCGGGGCTGCCGCGTCTTGCGGCAGCCCCGCTGTTTCAAAGGGTTCCATTCCCTTCCCTCCCTGGGCTTTTGCCTTAGTCGATGTCGATCTTTCGGGCCTTGGGTTTGTCCTCGGCTTTCAGCTTGGGCAGATTTACGGACAGTACGCCGTTTTCATAGTTCGCGGTGATGGCGGAGGTGTCGATGCCCTCCATGTTGAAGTTGCGGGCCATGGAGCCGCTGCGGCGCTCGCAATGCAGATAGCCGTCGCGCTGCTCCTTTTTCTCCTCATTCATCTCAGTGCTGATGGTCAGCACCTCGTCTTCCACGGATAGGTTGATCTTGTCTTTGGGGATGCCGGGCAGTTCCGCCTCCAGTAGGTAGCCATTCTCAACTTCCTTCACATCCACCCGAAAAGCGGGGGAACCGAAGAGGTCGGTCAGGTCAAAGAACGAACGGATGAAGCTGCTGTCGATGGGGCGATATAGCGTGCGGTTGACATAGGGCATGAGAGAATACATTTTACATCCTCCTTTGGGAGGCGGCCAAGCCGCCGGATTAATGTTCTGGGGGAAGGCTTCTCAGGGGGGGAAGCATCTTCCGTGGTTAAAGGATAACAAATAGGTCAAAGATAGTCAAAGAGAAAAAACGTATAAAATAGTCAGGAAAGGTCAGAAACAGAAAGAGAGAGCTATTAATTCCCTCTCTTTCTCACGATTGCTTCTTTTTTCTTTCGTTTTGAACGTTTTTAGTTACTTTATCCCCTGGGCTCAGGAAGGGCCGCCAAAAAAGCATTCAAACGTTCCGGGTCTCCGTCCTGGAAACAATATCCGGCCATTCCCACCCTTTGAGCCCCCTCAATGTTTGCCTGCCGGTCATCGATGAAAAGGCATTCTTCCGGTTTCAGGGCGAATTTCTGACAAAAGCGCTGATAAATGTCCGGATCGGGCTTGAGCAGCCGTTCCTCTGCAGACAGCAGGGCGCCCTGAAAATTCTCCAGGCCGGGGATGAGGTGGCAAAAGCGATAGTAACGGCAGGATGTGTTGGAAAGCAGATACAGGGGGAAGCGCCTCTGCAGCAGGTTTTGGATTACACCCTCCATCTTTGGGATGGGGGTGAGGGCATCTATGTGATATTCGCGAAAGATAAGAGCGGCCTTATCCTTTTGGGCCTGGGTCGCAAGGAGCGCCTGGATAATAGCCACCATTTCGTCGTCCGAAACCATGCCGCCGTCATATTCCCGCTCCCACTGGGGAATCTGAAAAATGGCCTTTAAATAGAACTGAGCCTCCTCCGGGCTGTCCGTCAGGCGAAGGCAGGTGGTGAGGGGATGGTAGTGCAGCAGCACGCCGCCCATGTCAAATACGATGTTGTGAATCATGAATACCTCCTACGTGTTTTCTCCAGGATTGCCATAGGCCCAGGGCTTTTTCCCTCAGATAGGTGTACTCCGGTTTTCCGTGGAACACGCACCAAAAGAGGGCGTTGGGTACAGTCAGGCACAAAAGCAGCATAGCGGTCAAGCCGCCCAGGGTGAATGCGGGAAAGAGCCAGCCCTGCAAAGCTTTCAGCGTTCCGCCGCATAGGGTTGACAGCAGCAGGATCAGACAGGTTTGCCCGAAGTATCCCTTCACCCCGGTCTGAAGGGCATAGTGATGTACCATCCACGGGTCAAACCACCAGGTGGTCAGCAGGCGGCTGACGATGGTGGCGGCAAGCACCCCGGAGATGCCCCAGGAATGCACCCACCATAAGCTCAGCAGGATGTTGAGTCCGGCGGAGAAAACAGGGCGGAACCGTCCCTGCCAGAAAAGACCGCAGGCATCCTTGTGCATGATGGTGTTTTCCAATAGCCCGCTGGTAAGAAAGTTCATCGCGATGATCAGCACCACGGATGGATCGGCAAACACGCGGTCCGCCCCGAAGAACAGCGCAACAAAGGGATCCAGCAGCACATACAGGCACACCGCCCCAAAGCCGTACAGCCAGCCATCCAGAAGGTTGATGGAGCGGAAGATGAACCGGCGGTGGGGAAGATCCCCGGTGACATGAAGATTGCCAACGCTGGCGGTGAAACTCTGGAAGATCAAAGAAAAGATCGTGGTTACAGCGGTGATCACAAAGAGATAATTGCTGTAGATGCCCAGAATGGTAAAGCCGATGAATTTGCCCAGCACCAGGCTGTCGGTGGCGGTGAGCATGGTACCGCTGAGACGGTACAGGCTGAGGCCAAACAGGTTTTTGAAGATTGATTTTCTATCGCTCCTGGGAAGGCTGACCTGGTCATCCTCCTCAGGCAGGAGATGGGACAGCCGTTTCAGATAGGGATAGTCCCGGTTCGCACTGGCTGCGGTCAGCAGATTTTTCAGGAGCACGGCCGGGGCGTATAAGGCCACATAGGCGTAGTAGTTGTGCCAGAGGACCAGGACCAGGATTTGGAGGGTGGAGGAGCAGAGGGACACGATCAGGGAAATGACATGGATGCGGGACTGACGCTGGTCGGCGGTATAGACAGCGGACTTGTAGCCCCAGAACCAGTAGCTGAAAACGGACTGGGCCAGGAACATCAGATAGACAATGCGCAGGTCAACCAAATCCGTCTGTTTGTTGATCAGCACAGGTAAAAAGGGCAGCAGCAGCAACCCCAGTCCCAGCACCACAAGGCCCACATACCGGTAGGCCCTGTGCAGAAGACGGAGGGTGGCCCGGATGCGCGGGGTGTCACCCTGGGCAAGGGGCTTGTACAGGCTGACCACCAGCGCGGTGCCGATGCCCAGTTCACTGATGCCTAAAATGGAAAGAATATTGGAAAACCAGCCGGAGATGCCCTGGTAGTCTACGCTGAGGGCACGCACAAAAAACAGGCGGACCACAAAGGCCATCAGTATGGTGAGGATCTGGCACAGGGTGCCAACCAGGGCATTGCGCGCGCTGTGATGGGTGCGGGAGGGCATCCCGGCGGGGCTTAAGGCGTTCTCGTTCATGGCCGCGCCTCCTTTTCAGGAGCCGAATGATGGGGGGGGAGACGCAGCAATTCCCGGGTTACTGTTTTTACGATGTCGTCATGGTCCTCCCGGACCAGTTGTTTCCTGGCCTGGAGAATGAAGGGGTGAATGGGCTCCTTTGCCACGGACTCCAGCAGGGAAGCGAGGCCCTCCGGTTTCTCCAACGTGGGCAGAATCTGCCGGGCCTGGGCTGTGAGGCTGTGCTTCCAGACCAGACCGTCAGGGTAACGGCTGAAGATGAGCTTGCGTCCAGCCAGAATGGCGCTTTCTGCCAGGCTGCTGAAATCCGATATCACGATATCGCAAGCCGCCAGATAGGGCAGGAAGTCCTCCTTGGGGCTGCGCACCAGCATGCCTCTTTGCCGCTGGGCTTCCACAAGTTCCCCCATAGGCCTGATGCTTGGATCATAGGAGGTGTACTCATTGGGGTGGATGCTGAACAAGAACTGATACCCTCTGTTCCGCAGGAGATCACAGGCGTCAAAGATCCCTTCCCCCAACGTGTGAAACAGGCTGTTCTCCCGCCAGGAGCCGAAGAATCCCACCAGGCAGGTGTCCTGGCTCACCCCCAGCAACCGGCGGGTTTCCATGCGGCGCTTGAGGGCTGCCTCCGTTTCCGCCGCAAATTTGAAGCCCGTATGTACCATGAGAGCCGCCATGTCCGGGTCGGACTCTTTCATGGCCTCCATGATCAGGGCGTTGCTTTCCAGCATACGGGAAAACTTGGGCTTCCCATCCTCCCCTTTGGCATAGTCCCCATAGCAGTACAGGTTCTGCCCTCCATCCATGGAGATGATGTGCAAGCCGTGGTTTACATACAGGATGGGGGTCATTTTTTTCGTAAAGCTGGCCGGCGTACGCAAGTCAGCGCAGACAATCAGGTCAAAAGCGCGTCGGCCCGGGTGGGGGCAGAGGGGAATACTGTATTTGAGAATGAATTGCTGAAATTCGTTTTTCGGATCATTCTCCCTGGGAAAGCCCGGGTCGCAAAGAAAGAACCGGTAGCACGGATCCCCCATCACAGTCTGGACAAAGCGCTGGATATGGGAGGTCATCGCATTGTTGTTCACATAGAGAAGGATATGTTTTTGGTGGGTGAAAAGGAAGCGCAGGTGTGGATAGAGCCTGTAGTACAGATTGCGCAAGGGTCGCACAATGGGCTTGGCCCAAGAAAGAAGCGCTTTCATCCGGCATTCACCCAATTTCCGCCAGATAGTCGCTGACCAGAACCCGGGCGGTTGCCTGAAGGGGATCGTGAAGGCGCACTCCCAGCCCAGCTTCCCGTTTCGCTCCCAGGGCGTCCCGGAGCAGTGGGAATTCCGTGCAGCCCAGTACCACGTCCCGGCAGGCCTGGGAGAGGAGCAATGCCTCAAAGCGGTCTATCATGGCATGATCGATGGCGTCCTGCTTCACGGCCTCGATCAACTCCCGAAGCTCGGGGTAGACCTCCGGCCCCACGCCATGTACCTTGACCCCATGGTGGGCAAGCACCGCCGGATAAATCCCCACGTCCAGGGTCCCTTCCGTGGCAATAAGGCTGACTTCCTCAACCCCCTTGGCTTTCAGGCTCGCACCCAGTATCTCCAGAATGTGGCGCAGGCGGAAGGGTTTGCCGCCGCACAGTTCCTGGGCCAGGGGCAGTACTTGGGGTAAAAACGCGTGGGACGTGTTGCAGCACAGCACGATGTCTGTGCAACCCAGGTTGACCAGTCCCGCCATATGACCGGCCAGCTGTCCGATAAGTTCCTCCCGCTTTTCTCCATAGAGAATCGCCCGCACCCGGCTGGGCATCTGGCATGCGTTGTCCACCACGATGCGGGGCCTGTCCCACTCCTTCTCCCCGGGGAAGGCCCGTACCAGGCTTAAAAAAAAGGCTGCGGTGGCCAGGGAGCCCATGCCTCCCAATATGCCGATGGCATCCTTTCCCTGGGTGATTCGGTTCATTGTCGTTTACTCCTTTAAAATGGCGCTTGTTCTGCCAGGGCCAGGTCATGGAGATCATCCACCTCGTACCAGCGGCTGGCGGGAATGGTGAGCGCTCGGATGTCGTTGTTGCCATAATAGATCAGCCCGCCGATCACCAGCTCATAATAGCTGTTGACCCCCTGGGTTTTCACATAGGTATCCAGGTTGGGCATCAGCACATCAAGCAGGAATTCTTTCTGGAACAGGTAGGCATTGACGGTTTTTAGTGCGGAGGAATCATCGAAATCCTCCCCCTGGTCCCGTTTGAGCACCAGAGCCTTGCACCGGCCATCCTCCTTTGCAAACACCACGGAGCCATTCATGGTGGCACGGTTGAAGGGGCTCACCAAAATGCGGCATTCGCCCTGGCCGGTCAGAAGGGCCTGGATCAGATCATCCGTGTAGTAAATATCGCATTCCAGCAGTAGGCAGGCATCCTTCAGCAGGGGCCTGGCCAACGCCAGGGAATAGACGTTGTTGGTGGTTTCATACTGAGGGTTTTCCACATAGAGGACTTCCATGCCCTTGTACTCGTTTCCCACCACTGAGCGGATGTCCTCTGCCCGGTGGCCCACCACCAGAATCACCTGGGTAATCACCTTCGCCCTTGCCAGGCAGTCCAAGGCATGGATAAGAAGGGGCGTGCCTTTCACAGGAACCAGCGCTTTGGGCAGGGTCTCCGTCAGAGGGCGCAGGCGCTTGCCAAAGCCTGCGGCTAGGATGATGGCTTGCATACAGGCATCCTTTCCAGGGCGGGAACTTCCGCCGCTTTCGCCTAGTGTAGCAGAAAACAGGGCATCTTTCAAGCAAGCGCCCCTATGCGGCAGCAGCTTCTCCTAAATTCAGCCAGGAATTTTCCATTCTTTTGGAACATCTTGCCCGCGTCAATCGTCCTATTCAAAGAGTGCGTTTTTTGGCGCAGAAGGAGGTTTGTGATGATGAGGCAATTGATGAGGCAATTGATGAGGCGTATCCTTTGTTTGGGGCTGTTCCTGGTGCTGCTCATGGTTGGCATGGCATCCCTGGCTGAGGAAGGGCAGAGTGCCGATTTTTTTCTGACCCAGCTCATCGCCCAGGAAGAGGGCTATGGAAATATCGATTATCCCATGGGCGCGGTATCTGTGGGTGATGTTTTGTATATCCTCACGGATAAAGCTCTCCACACCTGGAGGAGGGGCATGGAGCAGCCGGAGAAGCTGCTGACCTTCCCCCAGATGGAGTTGGATGGCCAGGAGGAGGATGCCCGGTCCCTTCAGTTGGAAACCACCCCCGACCCCATCGCTGAGATGGGGGAGATGCTGCGGCACTATTCCTCCAAGCTGTTTACCGATGGAATGCGGTTGCTGGCCCTTCGCATGGAGCAGGGCGAGATCTGGCAGGTAACCGATGAAGCGGGCGCGCTGGCGCCCCGGATGGAAACCGCCCTGGATTTTTCCGCCTTCCGCAATCAGGAGGGGGATTTCGGCTATCCTGACATAAAAGACATCGAGCTATTGGAGGGCCATCTGTATCTGGTGGCCGTGAACTACGAGAAATCCGATACCCCCATTCTGTACCGCTGGGAGATCGCCACCGGCAAGGTAGGCCAGGAACTCGCTTGCCAGATCGTCTCCATGGCCCCCTACAGGGAGGGGAAATTTCTTTGCATTCTGGTGGATCAAACCGCCTGGGAGGATAATGAGGCTCCCCAGGCCCGGTTGGCCGTTCTTGATCCCAAGACCGATGCCTTTGAGGAACGGTTTCCCCTGGGGAGTTACAATTGCATAGGCCTTGTGTACAACCCGGAGAATGACACCGCTTATTTCATGGAAGACTCTCTGGCTTACAGCCTGCCCGGCGTTGTCCAGCCGGCCAAAAAGTCCGCATACTTCATCAACCGGACGTGGGAGAACCTGGGCTGCGGGCTGCTTCAGGGCGGATGGTATTATCAGTGCAGCTCCGATGGGGTGTCCGTTCGGCAGTTGGACATGCCCGGTGTGGAAAATGGAGCTCTTACGATCTACGGCGTATATGGAAATCCGGCCCACCTGGCCTTTTCAACCCGGTATCCCCAGATTCCAACCGCTTTGATGAATGAGTATTACGATTCCCTGGAGGCCTTTGCCAATGCCATCGTATCCGGCCAGGACGCTGCGGATGTGCTCCAGCTCTACAGCTCGGGCGCGCCTATCCGGCAGCTCATCGATAAGGGCTATGCCATGGATTTGAGCGGAAATGCCGACATCATGGCCGCTGTGGAGGGCATGTATCCGGCTTTGGTGGACAGTTACCGCAGGGATGGGAAAGTTTTTGGCCTGCCGCTGAATATCTACGCTTCCTCCATCGGATACAACAAGTCCGCCCTGCAGGAGCTCGGCCTGACCCGGGAGGATCTGCCCACGACCTGGATAGAACTGATGGACTTTATCGCCAACTGGCAGGAGGACTATGGTGAGGACAACCCGGGAGTTCATCTGATGGACAACATGGGGGTAAAGGATTCCCTGCTGGACAGCCTGATGGAAAGTTATGCTGCGTACAGCCTGAAGACCTGGGGCAGGATTGACTTTGACACCCCGCTTTTTCACAAGTTGATGACCGCCTATGATGCCATTGACGGCGACCAGTTTCCCCAGCCCCAGGGAGAGGAGGAAGAGGAATTCTGGAACGCCAAGCATTTGCTGACCTTGTATGCCGGTTATACGGATCTGCAATACAGCATGCGCCAGGATGAATGGTACATGACCCCCCTGCCCCTGCCCCTGGATGAGGGGCTGGAGTTGGTGATCGCCGCTTCCGGAGAGGTCATGATCATCAATCCCCGCACCACCCGGCCGGAGCAAGCGCTGCTGTACGTGGCCAACGCCGCGCGGAATTATGACAAAAGGTCCAGCCTGATTACCCTGTTTCCGGGGAACAACGACCCGGTACCCAACCAGAGCTTTGAGGAGGATCTGGCCAGTTGGGAAAAGACCCTTGCCCGGATTCGCAAGCAACTGGAGACAGCCTCCCCGGAGGAAAGACCTGACCTGTTGGATAGTGAAAAGTACATGTCGGAGTTGATCTCCAAGGCAGAAAACTACCGCTGGGACGTATGGGCGGAGTCCATTGCCTGGTACCGGGAAGCCATTGCACCGTATCTGTACCTGGTGGGACAGACACCCCTGAATACCTGGAAGCAGGGGAAGGAAAACGAGCTCTATTCGCTGATGCAGCAATACAAGGAGGGTGCGATTCCCCTGGAACGTTTCATCAGGGAAATCGCGGGCCGGGTCCGGATGATGGAGTTGGAGAACCAATAACAGCCCTTCTCTTGCGGCAGAAGGGGATCTGTGATATTCTTCACAAGGTATGATTTGGATGCGTTCTGACAGGGAGAGGAGAAGATCCCATGAAGAAGACAGTCGCCCGTCTCCTGCCCATGATGCTTGGGTGGATCCTGGTTTTCGGCTTTGTATTTCCCGCTCGCGCCGGCATGGTGGTATCCACCACCTTTGAAAGCCAGGAGGTGGATCCGGCCCAGACGGTTCAGTCCTTAGCCGCTGTTGGCGGGGCAGTGTATACCCTCAACGCTTTGGGAAAGATTGGCCGCTATGTCCCTGCCACCCGTGAAAGCTCTCCGGTGGGGGCCTGTGTGATGACCCAGTATATGGCTGATGACCAGGCCGTTGCCAAAGCCTTGGAGGTTGCAGGGGAGGGAATGATCCCCCTGTCCTGGCTATTCTCCGATACGGATACACTCTATGGCCTGTGTATTGCCACAGGCCAGTGGTATGCCTTGCTTGGTGAGGATGGCTCCTATGCGCCGTTGATGCAGGAGCCCAAGCTGGATACCCGCAGCCTTGGCCGGAGCCAGGGAGCGGAATACTCCTCAGTCTCGGTGAACGGGCTGTTTGCCAGGGACGGCTATTTGTATTATACCGCCTTGAGTTATGAAAGCGGCATCAGCTACCGGGCCGGAAGAATCAATCTGGACACCGGTGAGGACCAGCCCTTTTCCACTCCCTTTATCAACCAGATGATTCCCTGGAAGGATGGGGCACTCCTGTGCCTGGTCTTTGACCAGATGAATGCCTTGAATTCGTCCACCGGAGAGATGGAAAGTCCCCAGTACGGGGTCCTGGATCCCCAGAAGGATGCCTTTACAGCCCTGGGGCAGTTACCCAAGGGGGAATCCACCTTTGGCGGCTTTGTGAGCGGCCTGTGCGGAGACCCTGCTCAGGACATGCTCTATTACTCCACCGGCGGCCGGGTAATGGGCCTGAACCTGGCCACCGGCGAGATCCATATCAGCGCCTATTCAGGTGAGGGGATGCTGGGAGGCTTTTCCACAGATGCGCAGGCCCAGTGGGTGGATGGCTATTATGTCAAGAAAACTCAGGACGGACTGGTGCGTTACGAGCTGGATTCCGAAGCCATGGCCGCTGGGGCTCTGCGGATTTTTGGCGAAATGGGCGGAGAGGCTCACAAGAGCTTTCTTGCCAACTACCCAGACATCCCCGTGGATGTGGCCACGGATTATACCATCAAGCTGGAGGACCTGACTAGCGCCATGGTCAGCGGAAGTGATGCCTATGACGTGATGCTGCTGAACATGAGCTACATGCCAGTGCGCCAGCTGATTGAAAAGGGCTATGCCATGGACCTGTCCGGATACCCTGAGATCATGGAAGCAGCCTCCCGTCTGGACACAAAATTTGTTGCTCCGCTGCAAAAGGACGGCAAGCTCTATGGGGTGCCCGTTGACATGACCAGCGTCAGCCTTACCCTGAATCTGGAAAGATGGACGGAATTGGGGCTCAGCAAGGAGGACGCGCCTTCCTCCTATGAGGAACTGTTCGACTTTTTTGCCAACTGGGAAGCGGACTATATGGACGATTTCCCGGATATGAAGCTGCTTGACATTGAGCCCTATAAGCTGGTTCTTTTCTCCGTCATGCTTAATGACTATCTGTCCTATCTCCAGGCGGGCAGTCTGCCCCTGAGCTTTGACACTCCTGCTTTTAGAAGGGCGATGACCGCTTTTGAAGCCATTGACTTTTCCGCCTTCGGCCAGGATACCGGCCCGGTGGCTCAGGCGGAGGTTTCCTACGGCGGAGAGGAATCCTTGTTCAGGTATGAAAGTGCTGTGGGGCAATTAAGCCGCCCCATGGACAATCCGGCGCTCCTGCTCTCCTTTGGGACCGGAGAAAAGCCTGTGGTGGGTGTGAATACCAGCGTGCTGATCATCAATCCCAAAACCACCCGTCTGGAGCAGGCCAAGCTGTATGTAGCCAACTATCTGAAAAACCTGCCAAGGACCGGCGCCCGTATCGTCCTTTTCCCGGAGAACAATGAGCCCGTGGAAAGCAAGACCTATGCCTCTGATAAAAAATCCATTCAGGAGGAACTGGAGAAGCAAAGCAAGCTGCTGGAAAGCGCTGAGGAAAGCGCAAAGGCGGAGGTGCGTGAACGGATTACCCAGCTGGAGCTGACCCTGGAAAACCTGGAAGCACACCGTTTTATTGTGACCGCCCAGGCCATTGAGGAATACCGCGAGCAGCAGGAGCCTTATCTTTGGGTCAACCGGCAGAGCGTGCTTTATACCTCGGACACCTCCGAGGTGAATAATCTGATGCTCCAGTACCTGGACAAGGCCATCACCCTGGACCAGATGATCCAGGGCATGGACCAGCGGGTGCGGATGATGGAGCTGGAAGCGCAGTAAAGGAGTTTGTTGTGTTCCACCGAAAGAAAACGGTCTGGTTCTATCTTGCGCCTGGGCTGATCGGGTTGCTGGCCTTTTACTTCATCCCCTTTGTGTGGGGCATGTGGTTCAGCGTGACGGACGGGAGCATTGACAACCGATACGTTGGATTTTCAAACTATCTGCGGATATGGCAGAACCCAATGTTTCAGCTGGGGCTGCGCAATACCCTGGAGCTGTCTTTGCTGTGCGCCCCGATGATTTTTTTGCTGTCCTTTTTTCTGGCGACCATGCTCCGCAAGCGGGTGGCCGGAGACGGCTTTTTCCGCAACGCTCTTCTGATGCCCTACCTGATGCCTTCAGCAGCGATGCTGATTATTTGGCAGATCCTCTTTGATTACGGCGGCGTTCTCAACCGGCTGGTGACAGCCCTGGGGCTGGAAAGGGTGATGTGGCTGGAGGGAAGCGCCATGAGGGCACCGATTTTGGTGCTTTATATCTGGAAAAACCTGGGTTTCAGCGTAGTCATTTTTACCGCGGCTCTACAGGCTGTGCCGGAAGCCCTCTATGAGTATGCCAGCCTGGAGGGGGCGGGCTATGTGCGCCGGGAATGGTATATCACCCTTCCGCAGATTTTGCCCACTGCTTTTCTGGTGCTGGTTCTGGCCATGGTAAATGCCTTTAAAATCTTCAAGGAGGTGTACATCATCGGCGGGGCTTACCCGGACGAAACGGTGTACACTCTCCAGCACTATATGAACAATATGTTTTCCAAGTTGGAATACCAGGCCGTCACCACCGCTGCCTACAGCTTTGCGGTGATCGTGGTTTTGCTGTTCTTGCTGATGTACCGCACCAGGCAGGTGCGGCAGGGCGAAGCTGCCTAGAGGGGAGGGAGCATGGCGCAAGGTCAAATCTCCCAAGTGAAAAATCCTGCCGCAAAGACCGGACGGGTTTCCGGAAGGCGCAGTTTGATCCGGCGATGGATGCGGAAGATCCACAAAAGCCGGCCTTTGGCTTTTTTACTGCTGCTCCTTATCAGCGCGGTGATCCTTTTGCCCATCGTCTTTACCTTCCTGTATTCCTTCTTTCCCAAAAGCGAAATCAGCGCGTTCCTGAACCAAAGGGGCAGCTATGACTCGGCGAAGTGGATGGATGTGCTTTTTTCTCCGGCCATGGTAAGCCTGCGGCAGTATTATACGATATTGATTGAGGAACCCCAGTATTTGCAGCTGTTCTGCAACAGCGTACTGTACGCCTTTGGGATATTGGCGGGCCAGGCGCTGGTGATTCCCCTGACAGCCTATGGGTTAAGCCGCTTCACCTTCAAGGGCCGGGACGCGCTGTTCTTTGCGGTACTGATGCTGATGCTTCTGCCTTTTCAGGTGACCATGGCCCCCAGTGTGATGACACTGCGGGCGATTGGGCTGCTGAACACTCCCTGGGCTGTGATTCTGCCCATGGTGTTCTCCCCCTTTTATCTGTTTTTGCTGCGCCAGTTCATGATCGCCATCCCCGGCGAGATTGTGGAGGCCGGGCAGATGGACGGGGCGGGTACCTTTCGCACCTATATCCATGTGATGCTCCCCGTGTGCAAGCCCATCCTCTGCGCGGCCGCAGCCCTGTCCTTCGCGGACTGCTGGAACCTGGTGGAGCAGCCGCTGATCTATCTGACCAACCGGAGCATGCAACCGCTGTCGGTGATGTTCAACCAGATCAGCGATGAAAGTGCAGGGGTAGCCTTTGCAGGCTCGGCGCTATACCTGCTGCCCATGCTGCTGATCTATATTTATTTTCAGGATGACATTGTGCTGGGCGTACAGCTCAGCGAACTGAAATGAGGGGGCCTTCACGAATGAGCAAGAAGAACCGGGCGCTCAAGGCGCTTTTGATCCTGGCGGTGGTGGTGGCGCTGTGCATGTACTTTGCCCGAACAGTGCAGACGATTACCACCCCCAAGGTCAAACTGGTACAGGCCTCCCAGGGACGCCTGGAGCAAAAGCTTAAGGTGAAGGCCGCTCCCTATTTCCCCGTGAAAACCGAAGTGACGCTGAAAAAGGCAGTGGATTTTCCCATCCGGGTGGAAAAAGTGTACGTGAAGCAGGGCCTTTTCGTCAAGGAGGGAGATATCCTGTTTACCGCCAGCCTCACAGGGTATGAGGCCAAGGAAAAGGAGCTTCTGGACAAATACAACGAGAAGGCTCAGGCGCTCATCGATCTGGACATCAAGAACCGGAAAAACAGCAAGCAAAGCAAGCAAAACGACTTGTATGACATCATGATCGACGCTCAGGAGAAGCTTACGCAAGCGGAGAACAAAGCCCGGGTTGCCGCTTCGGAGGAGGGCATTGCCCTGACTTTTGACCAGAGCACCTGGCGGGGCCTGGCCCAGAGGAACAAGGCCACCAGTACCGTGATGGATCTGATTACCGCCGCGGAAACCGCCAAGGCTGCCTTTGACGCCGCCCGGACGGATTTTTACAACAGCTATGAGAACAAAACCATCAAGGTCAAGGACGAGGTATTCAAATACATTGTGGATCGCACCGCTTTGCAAAAGGAAATGCGCAAGATCAGCGATGACATGGTGGAGTTGCTGGCAGCCAAGGAGAGCCTGTCTACTGTGAAAGCCACGGCTGCGGGATACATCGTTGCCATGGATGTGAAGCCGGAGGAGAGCTATGACGGCGTGAAAAGCGCCTACACCATCGCCAAGGAGGGGGATGTGCCCCTGCTGAGGGCCGACATCACGGATCTGAAAAAAGATGTGGCGGAGGGGGCCAAGGTGGAGGTGGCCGGGGAATACCAAAACCTGAAAACCAAGGTCGCGGCGGTGGTGGATGAAACCGATGGCCGCCAGTATGCGGAAATTGAGCTGACGGAGGAGATCCTGCGCAACGCGGGGGGGATGGGAAAGCTGCTGCGGGACGGCGAGATCGAGGCATCCATCGTGTTTAAGGCCAAGAAGAACGCCACCATCATTCCCGCCTCAGCCCTGCGAAGCGAAGGTGGCGGAGAGGAATATATTTTCCTGGCGGAACACAACTACGGAGGCTTCCTGTCCTCCGGGGGGATCGTGGCCCGCAAGACCAGCGTCACCGTCATTGACCGAAGTGAGAAGGCCGTCAGCATCCAGGAGGATCTTTCCTACCAGTCCATCATTGACAGAGCCGACCGTACCATTGAGGACGGCAAGCCCGTGATGGAGTATGTGGAGTAAGGCGGGCATTGCATGCGGAAATTTTTAAAGGGAACCGGACTGTGGACCTGCGGAATCGGGCTGCTGCTGTCCCTGTTGGTCATGGGCTGGGGACTGTGGAGCCTGAGCAAGACGGAAGGGTACTATCAGGCATTGTGGATGCCTCCCGACCAGCAGATGGAGCAGCAGAGCACAGGGCATGAGGACGAGGCCCAGGAGCAGAAGACTACCAACAAGGCCCTCAGCGGGGCCAGAGAGACAGTTGCAACCCTTGCCGAGCAGGTGGAGGGCGCTTGCAGCGCCACCACCCTCTTTGCCATCGCCGAATCCGCCGGCGTAAGCGTGAAGGACGGGGTTTCTGTTACCGCCCGGCTGGAAGGCCTGGGGGAGGACTGCTATGCCCTTAAAACCATTGACCTGTACTGCGGCCGGCTGATCTACCCCGAGGAGTTTCAAAAGGGGGAGCGGGTGGCTCTGGTGGATGAGCAGTTGGCTGTGGCCCTGTTTCAATATGCGGAACCCCTTCAGCGGGATATTCAGATTGCAGGGGAGAGTTACCGGATCGCAGGCATTGTCCGGGATCACAAACAGGTGGGAGACAGGCGGGAATACAGCCTGTATGTGCCCTTCCTGGCCGTGGAGAGAAGCAGCCTTGACCTGACTGCCTTGTGCGTGGCCGCCAAACCCATTCCAGGTGCCGGAGGCTGGGCGGCCTTTTCCTCTGCTGTGACAGCGCTGCTTCCGGGTGCTACTCTCATCAGTTTGCCCAAGGAAATGATGGGTGCAGCGCTGCCGGTGCGCATCCTGTTTGTGACAGCGGCGATGGGAGCGCTCTTAACGGCATTCAGGCTGCTGAACCGCGGTTTTCTTGCTCTGGTGAGGAGGTACAGGGAAAGGCTGATGGAGGATTACGGAGGCAGGGTTTTGCTCCATATGCTGCCCGGGAGCCTGGGGCTTGCTGCGGGCTATGCCGGCGGCATCGCGCTGCTGGCATGGCTGTTTTCCCTGCTGATCGCCCCGGTCTATACGTTTCCGGAATGGATTCCGGCTGTCCTTGTAGAACCCAAGGATATCTCGGCTGCCTTTTGGAACGTATGGCAGGGGATGGCGGGTCTTGTGGAGCTGCGCAGTCCGGAGCTTCTGCGGGTGCGTTTTCTGGAGCGGGTTATCGGCTGGAGTACCGGCGGGACGGCCCTGTTCCTGGGGGTGCTATGGGCTAGGGCCCTGGGTTGTGCAGGGATAGCAGGAAGAGGCATGGCACCTGACCTGCATGGATAAGGCAGGTGCTTGACAGCGCTTCTTCTTTTTGTTATATTCATATTAGATGTTAATCTAACATGAAGTTTGGAGGATATCGAAATGTCGCAGACCCCTCTCCATGAAGAAAACGCCCAGCCGGAGCGTTTCATGAACTACAAAGCCCTGCGGGGAGAGACCCAGTTCTTCAGAAACCTGACAGCCGGTGTCGTCGGCCGTTTCGGTGATTCCGTCGATGCCATTGCGTATACCTGGCTGGTATATGCCCTCTCCGGCTCGGCTTCCCTGTCCGCGATTACCTATGGGGTGAACACGCTGATCTCCGTACTGTTCCAGCCATTTACCGCCGCCTTGATCACCCAGGAACGCATCAAGCGGGTGCTGGTGATTACGGACCTGGGTCGGGTGTTGCTGGTATGCCTGACAGCTCTTTTGCATCTGGCTGGACTGGCCCGGCCCTGGATGCTGATTGTGGGAACTGCGTTTATGTCCACCCTGGAGGCCTTTCGCCAGCCTGCCGGAACAGCGCTGCTGCCCAAGCTGCTGTCCAAGGAGAAATATACCGTTGGCATGTCCCTCAGCGGGGGACTTACCCGGATGGCGGAACTGGCAGGCCTGGGGCTGGCGGGGATCATCATCGCTGCCTTGGGGGTCTCCGGGGCGCTGCTCATTGACGCGGTCTGCTTTCTGGCTTCAGGCCTGATCCTTTCCACCTTGAAGCTGAATCTTCCCTCTGCCCGGAAGGAAGAAAAGGGAGACCCCTGGCGGCAGTTCCTTCAGGACACCCGGGAGGGCTTTTGGTATGTGCGAAAGGAGAGGGTGGTGCTTGCGATCTGCGCCAGTGCCTGTGTGCTGAACTTCGCTCTGGTCCCCATCAACGCCCTTCAGACGGCGTATGTGAATGAGGGGCTGCGCTTGGGTCCCCAAGCAATGTCCGTCATGGGAATCGCCATCACGATTGGCATGGCTCTGGGCTCTTTGGTATTTCCCAAGCTAGCTATAAGGCGCAGCCGGTTCAGCCTGCTGATTGTTGGGGCTCTGGGCACCACCGCTGCGTACCTGGGGCTGGGAGCGGTGTCCTTTGTACCGGTGCTTTGGCTCAAATGGGCGCTGCTGGCCCTGGTGAAGCTGTTCATGGGTGTGGCGGTATCCTTTGCCAATACCAGCGTCTCCGTGGCATTTATGGAGAAAACTGAGGAGAAATATCTGGCGCGAGCCAGCGGTATTATGGGCTCGGCGTGCATGGCAGCCATGCCCATCGGTTCCTTCCTGATGGCAGGATTGGCCCAGGTGATCAGCGTCACGGCGTTGATTTTCAGCTTTGGCGTATTCGCCATCCTGGTGGCGTTCAGCTTTTTATTTATCAAACCGCTGCGGGAGATATAGACAATGGAGATTCGTTTTCACCCCGAAATCTATCCATATTACGAGGCATATGCGGCCTTGGGTCTTCTGCTGGAGGGCACGACCACTGAAGGGTGGAAAGCGCCTCTCCTGGCCGCCGGTCTTGATGAAGAGGCCGACCGGCTCTATGATGGAAGACTGGCGCTGCTTCATCGGGTGCAGGAGAAGACCTTCCCCCTGGAGGAGTTGGTGATGGCGCTGCTCAAGTCCGGGGGCGGGGAGGGAAAGGACCTGCATGGCGCCGAATTGATGGCCCGGGAGGCCATCCCCCATCGGCTGGATCAGCTGACCCGGATCCTGGCCGATCAGGACGAAGCTCGCAGACAGTACAGGATTGCGGAGCAACTGGCGGATACCCTGGACGCGTCGGGGCCGGTGCCTGAGGATACTCTCCAGTTCATGACACTGCTGGAGAAGTCCGGGCTGGAAAGCGAGAGCAAGTATCATCTGCTGTGGCTCTATCATCATTCCCTGGAGGCGGCTGAGGCGCTGGAGAGGGTTCTTTCCGCAGGAGCACAGGCCCTTGGGGATGGCTTGGCCGTTTTTGCGCCGGAGATGAGCCAGGCCATGGCCCAGTTGGAAGCGCAAGCGGACTTGCATGCGTATCTGGAGAGGGAAACGGGGGTGACGATACCCCGGGAAATGGACATCGACGTTTATCCCTCCATTTTGCTGATAGGGGCGGCCTTTATTCTGGACGAACCCCAGGGTCCTTTACGGGTTATTTGGGGCACAGGATTCTTAGAGTCCCGCAGACTGCACCACTTGGCCAGGACGAGGATTGTGGACTGTGGCGAGGCCCTGCGGGTGCTGGCGGAAAAAACCAAATTTGAAATCCTGCTGGCCTTGAGGCAGGCTCCCCGCTATGGAAACGAAGTGGCTGAGTTGCTTGGCTTGCGCCCGGCCACGGTATCCCATCACATGGGCGAGCTGCTAAGGCATAGCTTGATTACTGTGACACCAAAGCAGAATCGGGTTTACTATTCCTTGCGCCCGGAGAAAATCCGCCAGGTGCTAAACGAAGTGGGAGACCTGTTTACAGAGAAGGAAGAATAATCACTTAAGGCGCAAGGGTCATGGGGACGGAGTCCCCGTTATTTCTTTTCACTCCGTCCCCTGACCTTACTCAAATCCTTCTCCCATTGCTTCAAACCAACCTTTGGGCTTTGCACATACAGGACATTGACTGGGGGCGGCGGGTCCGGTATGCGCATAGCCGCAGGCCAGGCACAGCCATACCGCGTCCTCCTCCCGATGATACATCCTTTCTCCTGCCAGATCGTCAGCCAGGCGGCATAAACAGACATTATGGTAGCAGGCGATTTCCGCCAGGCGTTCAAAAAGATCCGCCAATTCACCGTAGCCTTCTTGGCGGGCTGTCTTTGCAAAGCTTGTATATTTCCAGGTCCACTGCCCGAATTCCCCCTGGGCAGCATCCCGAAGGTTCTGCATGGTATTGGGGCATGTGCCATTCAGGAGCCGTTTCTGCCAGAGGGCAGCGTGGGTCATCGCATGACGGGACATAATCAAAAAGCTTCCGGAAACGCTGATTTGTCCTTCCTGTCGGGCTTGTGTGGCGGCCAGGCGGTAACGGGCGGCCGCGCTGAGTTCGTTTTCATAGGCGGTCTGAAGGTTGGCATGGGTTTGGCTGTCTTGAAAGCGCATCATCCTTGCACACCTCCACAACAGCCTATGCAAAAGGGATTGAGAGGTGTATTTTTGGGGCATACTGACTGCATCAATCCTATGAAAAGGAAGGATGCATATGAATCAACAATCAGAACATCGGGAGAACTCCCAGCAAAAAAAAGGGACCTTTCCCTCGTCCGCCCTGCTGATGGGTCTGGCGGCCATCCTGCTGCTGGCTGCCATCACCCTGCTTATCCCCAGCAATCTGGAGGCGCCTGCGCCTGCCACCAGCCTGGCCCCCGCGGACCAGGCGGCTGCGGGAACCACCTTGCGGGTAGCAGAGGGCTGCGAGCTGCTGCAAAACCTCTCCTATACCCGCTGTCAGCATACCATCACCCGCCGGGTGGCAGCGCCCAGGGAACTGTACGGAAAGACCCTCAAGGAGGTGCAATCTCTGTATGAGGAATGGCAGATTACCGAGTTCGCACCCAAGGAGATCAAGATGTTCCAACAACCCAATCTCTATTGCCCGGACCATATGGTTCTCATGCCCAATGAAACCGGGGTGCTCTGTGTGTTTCAAAACAAATATGGGGATGCCCTGGCTCTGGTTGAAGAGTTGAAAACGGAGGTATCGGCTCTGCCCTCAGCGATGCAGGAGGAGGTGCGCCGGGGGATTGGTTTTACCAGCCTGGCGGAGCTGGAACAATGGTTGGAAAGCGCGGAGAGCTGAGATGACCATTTTGCTTGCGCGCAGCGTGGTGCTGGTTTGTTTTGCCGTGCTGTCCATGCGGCTGATGGGCAAGCGTCAGATTGGGCAGCTCCAACCCTTTGAGCTGGTGATCGCCATCATGATCGCGGACTTGGCTGCCACCCCCATGTCCAGCCTGGACACGCCCCTGCTTCACGGAATTTTGCCCATGCTGGCTCTTGTGGTTCTTCATCAGCTGTTTACGCTGCTTTCCTTGAAAAGTCAAAAAATGCGCGCCTTTCTCAGTGGGACCCCAACGGTGGTGATCCACAACGGAAAGATTGATGCCAAAGCCCTTCAGAAATTATGCTTCAACCTCAACGATCTGTTGGAAGAGATGCGCACCGGCGGGATTCTGACTCCTACGGAGGTGGGCACAGCCATCATGGAGACCAGCGGTAAGCTGTCCGTGTTCCCCATATCCTCCCGGCGGCCTGTGAATCCGCAGGAACTGGGTATCGAAACGCAGCTGGAGGGAATTCCGCTGACATTGGTGATGGACGGGAGGGTGGAGGATGCCAATCTTACCGTAGGAGGCATGAACCGGGAATGGCTATTTGAGAATCTGAAGGCCATGGGGTTTTTGCAGGTTAAAGATGTACTGCTGTGTTATGTGGATACGGACGGGCAGATGACCGCCCACGGCTATGGGGACGCGCCACCCGCCCGCAGGAAAGCCTTGTCCGGGGAGGATGTGAAATGGTGAGGAGAGGCGGATGAAGCGAGCCATCATTTTGATCACGGTGCTGACCCTCAGTTGCATGGGCGCCGCGCTCACGGTGGATCTTCTCCAGCATCATACGGCCAAGTCCTATATGGCTGACTTGCCTGTGCTTCGTCAATCAGTGCTGAACAGGGATTTCAAGCTGGCAAAGGAACAGCATGGCAAGCTGGAGGCTGACTGGGAACAAGAGGTCTTTTGGCTGGATTGCCTGATCAGCCATGATCATACCCGGGAGGTTTTTGCCCAGGTGGGTGCGCTGAAAACAGCCATCGAGATGGAATGGCAGGAAGAAGCCCTAAAGGCTTTGGACGCTTTGGATGCGGCCCTGGAGCATATCGAAACGGGAGAATTTTGCCGCTGGGATAATTTTTTTTGAAGAGCCAAACCACTGTTGTTCTGGAGCAATATTTATTCGATGGACTCGCCTTTTTCCAGCCTGCCGATGAGATCCACCCGGCGGGCATGACGATCCGCCTGAAAATCAGTGGTCAGCCAGAGCCTGAGTATCATTTTGGCCAGTTCGCTGCCTACCACCCTAGCCCCCAGGGCAATCATGTTAGCATCATTGTGCTGGCGGCTCATGACGGCGGAATAGCAGTCGCTGCAGCAAACGCAACGGATTCCGGGGATTTTGCTTACAGCCATGGAAATGCCCACACCTGTGCCACATAGGACGATGCCTTTCTCACACTGACCACTGGCCACCGCCTGGGCTGCCCGGGCTCCATATACCGGATAGTCCACAGAGTCGGTGCTAAAAGTGCCAAAATCCTGATAGGGAAGTCCCAATTCCTCCAGGACAGAAATGACATGGGGTTTCAGGTCAAATCCTGCATGATCGCAACCAATGGCAATCAAGGCTAACGCCTCCTTGTTTCTTTTTTCTGGATACGAAAAAGCAGCTTTTTCTATACGCAGGTAGAAAAAGCTGCTCTATGGCACATGACGCTCATTTCAGCAGCATCATGACGACGGATAACGCCACAAAAACGCCTGCGCAGATTTTGGTAATCAGCGCCAGCTTGGCTTCCATACCCCTGGCCTTGTTCTTGCCAAAAAAGGTTTCCGCGGCACCGCTGACCGCGCCGATACCGGTACGTTCACTGCTTTGCAGCAAAACGGTGACAATCATAACCAGGGCAGATATCAAAAGCAGGATTCCCACAATCCAGTGTGCAGCACTCATCGCTACGACCTCCTAATGGGTATGTTGACATGTTATATTAGCACTTGATGGGTGAAAAAGCAAGGGTTTTTCGGAAACCGGAGTGTTTTCCATTAATTTTTGCCGTCCTCTTGACCCATTCCTTTTGATGGGATATACTCAGAGGCGACAATTGAATGCCTTATAAAGAGTGGTTGAGGGACGGGCCCAATGAAACCCGCCAACCTGCAGCAATGCGAGGTGGCAAATCCCGCAGTGGATATCCGCTGGCAGATAAGGTTGAAAAGCAGCACCCTTTCTCGCCTGCGGTACCGCAGGCGTTTTTGTCGGATTGAGGAGGAAGATCATGCGAACGGTTTTTACATCGGAATCTGTTACTGAAGGACATCCGGACAAGCTTTGCGACCAGATCAGTGACGCGGTGCTGGACGCGATTCTGGAAATTGACCCCCTGGCCCGGGTTGCCTGCGAGACCTGTGCTACCACAGGGCTGGTGATGGTGATGGGCGAAATTTCCACCACGGCCTACGTGGCCATTGATGAAATCGCACGACAGGTGGTCAAGGACATTGGCTACACCAGCAGCGAGCTTTGCTTTGACGGACATAGCTGCGCGGTGCTGACCGCCGTGCATGCCCAGAGCCCGGATATCGCCATGGGCGTGGACAACGCCTTGGAGACGCGGGGCGGTGAGGTGGCTTCTGTGGGAGCCGGGGATCAGGGGATGATGTTCGGATTTGCCTGCAACGAGACCCCGGAACTGATGCCCCTGCCTATTTCCCTGGCTCATGGCCTTACCCGCAGGCTGGCCCAGGTCCGCAAGGATGGAATCTTGCCCTGGCTCAGACCCGACGGCAAGAGCCAGGTCACCGTAGTATATGAGGATGGCAAGCCTGTGGCTGTAGACACGGTGGTGATTTCTACCCAGCATGATGAACAGGTAAGCCAGACGGAGATTGAGCGGCAGGTTTTGGAGCAGGTAATCCGCCAGGTCATTCCGGAGTCTCTGTGGACAGAGCAAACCAAAATTTTCGTCAACCCTACCGGCCGCTTTGTGCTGGGGGGGCCTGCCGGAGATACGGGGCTCACGGGCCGCAAGATCATCGTGGACACCTACGGCGGATATGCCCACCATGGTGGCGGTGCTTTTTCCGGCAAAGATCCCACCAAAGTGGACCGCTCCGCCTGCTACGGCGCCCGGTACGTGGCCAAAAACATTGTTGCCGCCGGGCTGGCCGAGCGCTGTGAGGTGGCCCTGGCCTATGCCATAGGCGTAGCTCAGCCGGTAAGCCTCCAGGTGGACACCTTCGGCACCGGAAGGATTCCCGATGAGGAGTTGGGGCAGCAGGTCAAGAAGCATTTTGATCTGAGCCCCGACGGGATCATCCGGATGCTGGACCTGCGCCGCCCCATTTACCGGCAGACGGCCACCTATGGGCATTTTGGACGAACGGATCTGGACCTGCCCTGGGAGAAAACGGATCGGGCGGAGGCCTTGCGAAGCATTTTGGAGTGAGTGCCTTTACATATGCATCTTTTTTTGAAGTTCCCGCAGCACATCCTTGGGGAACAGCAAGGCACTGAGTATCAAAAGCCCCAGGCTGACGCTCCCTACGACGATTTGCGGCCAATTGGTGCCGTACATCCCGATGAGGCTGAGAAGGATGGAAACGAGACCTCCCAGGATCAGTTCAAAGAGGGGCATGAAGTTTCGCTTTTGCTTTTTAAAGAATACGAGGTAGATGAAACCGATCAGCAGCAGGTCGCTGAAGAACACGATGGGGACAACGAAGTTGCTCCAGCCTTGCTGAAGGATGGCGTCCAGAAGGAACAGGTACAGGCAGACCGCGATGGAAACATCGGACAGCTTCTTGATCAGCGTATGTTCCACCATGGGGCGGTAGACAAATGCGACCCAGACCACGCAGAGTCCGCCGATGGCGATCAGGCTCCAGGGCATGCCCCCGGTAAGAAGGTTCACGATGAGGCATGTATAAGCTGCGGTCAGGAAAGCGCTGCGAAGCAGGTCCTGCCGATTGCGCTTGAAAAAACTGCCTGGTTTGCGCTTGGGATAGATTGGGTGAATCTGCGTGTTATTCACTCCCTTCCACGTATGGCTTCAGCTCTGCCTCCGTCAGCAGACGGTAGAGGGCGTTTTCAAAGCAGGGGTTGGCGGTGTTTTTGGTTACGGTCAAGACCAGGCGGTCCCCGTAGCTGCATGCCGCGCAACAAGCGCGATTGGTAATGGGGGCGCCCAGGACGAAATCAAACTTTTCCACGAAGGGGCTCATTTCCCTGGGCAGGGGAATAGAACCGATGTTGGATAGCGTGGTGGTAAACACCGCATCCCCAAGGGAGCCGTAAATCAAATAGGCAATGGGTCGCTTGATAATCAGGGGAACAAAGCGCAGGAGCTTAACCAGCCGCCTGGACAGATGCATGGTCTGGTCCAGGTTTTCCTTGCGGCTGCCCTCCCGCATCTGGCGGCAAATCTCCGGCAGGATACTGTCCAGGGTGGTGATGCTGTCGGGGTGCATGCGAATGCTGCAATACATGGAGAAATTGCGCAGGGTGGTAGAGGGATAGAACTTGCGCATGTTAACGGGCATCTGGATCTGGATTTTTTGTTTTTTGCCCGCCGGACCCGCAGCCTCCTTGCAGGCAAGCATCAGGTATCCCATGAGCAAACCCGTGATGGTAATGCCCTTTTCCTTTGCTTTCTTCCTCAGTGCTTCTACGGACAGGTTGAAGTGCAGCACCCGGCTGGGCTGCTCAAATGCGATGGCCCCCCTTAATTGGAGCGCACGCTTGTCCATAAAACCCTTGGCTTTGCGGCTGCGGTCGGCGATGGTGAAATCATCCCGCCATTCCTGGGGTTCTGAGGGTTCCGCGGCGTCAAAGACCCCGTCTGTTGCGGGGATGTGATGGCCCAGCAGCCGCAGGTATTCCCTTAGCAGGGTTCGCAGAAAGATGCTGGCTCCCGTGCCGTCGGTGAGGATATGGAAAAACTCCACGCTGACGCGGTTGTGATAGTAGACGACTCGCAGTGCCGGAGAGGCCCCGGCGTTAACCCGCATCACTGCACAGGGCAGCTTGGTTTCCGGCTTGACTCCATAGCGGCGCATGGTACTGTCCAGGTAATGCCAGAAAAAGCCGCTTTTGAGTGTGGTGGCGAAATAGGGAAAACGCTTGATGGTGTAGGTAAGGGCCATCTGTAGTATCTCCGGCACCACGGGGTCTTTCAGGTATCCGGAGATGCGAAAGACCATCATCCGTTTAAGGCTCATGGACAGAGGGTAAATCTTGGCTGCGTGGTCCAAGGGATACCAGTCCGTCCTCTCCGCTTGGTAGAAGTCGCTCAGTTGGGCGGGGTCCAGTCTGGACATGCCCTCCTCCAAGCGGAGGCCTTGCCGGCAGTAAAACCGCAGGGCCTCCACATGATCTTCCAGCATCAGCGTAGTGTGCTTTCGGCTAAGGCTTAAACGGGTGCGGACCTCCTCCAGAAAGGCATCAACGCTAACCTTTTCCTCAGGGGTAAAATACGATTCTATCCTTCGGACGATAACATCCAACGGTCCGCCTCCTTCCCACAAACGAATACCATGGAAGCACTGCGTAAAACTACTTTCTCAGCTCTTCTTTTTTTCGGATTGTGGACGCCTGGGCTTTTCACTCCTGAGTCGGTTTCCGGTTGGCTTGGCTTTGTCCTTATCAATGCTCCTGCCGGCCCTCTTTCTCTTACGTGCATTGCCCTCGTTCCTGTCCGTTGAGGGCAGACGGGTCTTGGGAAGGATGATTTCATGGATCAGGACTGTATCCAGAGATGTGTAGCAGGTTTTGTCAAAGGCCGCTGTGAAGTAAAAGCGAAGCTTGGTGAAGGGCTTTTGCTTTTTGTAGATGCCGGTGAAGATTGCAAGCGCCCTTTGGGTCTGCTCCTTGCCGGGCATGCGGCGGCTGTAATTGCTCAAGGCCATGGCTCTCCACAGGGGTAAAATTGGCTCGGGCAGCACGTGAACGCTGTCGATGCGTTTGGCAAAGAGCAGCGGGGTTTCCCCGGGTTTGGGGCGACGGCCTTTCAGGCGCAGTATGGTAAAGACAGCGTTGCCGTAGACGAAAATCCGGTCTTGCTCAGAGGCTGCCTTGGCAGCCACCCGCTTGGGCATGCGGCTTGTTACCCTCCAGATCAGTGCTCCCATGGCGGCAATGGCAACCAGCAGCCACCAGGGGAAGGGATTGGGCGGGTCGGGCAAGTCTTCATTGGGATCGTTATCCTCCTGTTGGGGCTGCTCCTGTTGTT
>Ga0123335_1002154_pt1 | contig 30173 bp, 27 predicted proteins | sample BiotimSIPDNA_2_FD_89707 | JGI IMG/M metagenome (GOLD analysis project Ga0123335, IMG submission 89707) | Anaerobic biogas reactor microbial communites from Washington, USA - Biogas_R2 time_0 SIP DNA | ecosystem: Engineered > Bioreactor > Anaerobic > Unclassified | place: Washington, USA... | reverse complement strand
TAAAACTGAAAGCATTAGAGTTAATGGGAGTAAATAGAAAAACAGAGTTTTCTGCAGGCTTGTATCTCACCTTCATTTCACTCTGTTTTCCTGTGGTCCCAGCTGGGATCGAACCAGCGACCCCCTGATTATGAGTCAGGTGCTCTAACCAGCTGAGCTATGGGACCCTTTAAAAGGCTTGCAATATTAGTTATTTATGAAGAAATATGCAAAATTATTTAAAGCCTGATCATCGTCATAAATGTAAGCTGAATGATCACCACCCGTCAAATCTCCGGCTTTTCTCTTTCTGAATGCTGTTTTTTGACAGGGTTTTTCTATTTTTGGGTCAGTTGCATACTGTTTCTTTGTAATTAAGCAGCCAAATGAACGCTTTTTACATCATAATTGTTTTAAGTACAGTGGTTTTTAAATATTTTGTTGATAGAACTGGCTTATCGGGGGTCATTAAACCTTCCAACAAAAGATTGGAATTATTTCATCATCACAATGGTACATCATGGTACATCGAGTTTCAATAAAGATCAGGTCAGGTTTTATACCCTTAATTGTTTTATTTTCCCATCTTTCTGCACTTTATGCAGTATTCCCTGAATCTCATAATTACCTTCAGAAAGTAATTGTAACAGGTACCGTTACAGATGAAACTGGTTTGGGCATTCCCGGCGTTAACATTATTATTAAAGGTACAACCAAAGGTGCAACAACAAACCTTGATGGAAAATATGAAATTGAAATTGACGATCCATCATCAGTATTAATATTCTCTTTCCTTGGAACAGAAGTGCAGGAGGTCCGCGTTGATGGACGTACGGAAATTAATGTTACCTTTCTTCCCGAGACAAAGGAGATTGATGAGGTGGTGGTAAACGGCTATCAGAAAATCGACAGGAAGATGTTTACGGGTTCGGCTGCTGTAATCTCTGGAGATGATGCCCAGATAGACGGTGCCGGTGATATCAGCAAATCACTCCAGGGTAAGGTGTCGGGTGTCCAGATAACTGACGTTTCCGGCACATTCGGCGCAGCCCCCAAGCTAAGGGTACGCGGCGCCTCATCAATTTACGGGAGTTCAAACCCGCTCTGGGTTGTAGATGGTGTTATCCTCGACGAAATGGTCGATCTTTCTGCCAGCGATCTGTCGACAGGAAATGCGGCGACCCTTATAAGTTCAGCAGTTGCAGGACTAAATGCCGACGATATCGAAAGTTTTCAGATACTTAAAGATGCCTCGGCTACGGCTTTGTATGGGGCCAGGGCTATGAACGGTGTGATTGTAATTACCACGAAGAAAGGCAAAAAAGGTGTTGTGAGCATGAACTACACCAGTGAACTTACTATTAGGGAAACACCCTCCTACCGTCAATATGATATTTTGAACTCACAGGAACAGATGTCGGTACTGCTTGAAATGGAAGATAAAGGACTTCTCACCCCATCCTCCCTGTTTGTTGCCAAAAATGGAGGAGTCTTTAGCCAATGGTACCAGATGACGGACCAGCGGAGTGAGAATGGGGAATATCTGGTTGAAAATACTGATGCGGCAAAGTTCAGGTATCTGCAACAGGCGGAATTGAGAAATACCAACTGGTTTAATGAATTGTTCCGCCCTGCGCTGCTCCAGAATCATTCCATTTCAATTTCCTCCGGGAATGAAAATTCCAGCAACTATCTGTCGCTCAGCTATTATCACGATCCGGGCTGGACCATTTCGACGAATGTTGACAGGTATACATTCAATGCAAACACGATATATAATATTACAGATAAACTGAGTTTTGGAATTATTGGCAATGCTTCCATCCGTGAACAAAAAGCTCCCGGTTCTCTGAACCAGCAGATTGATGTGGTCGAAGGCAACTATTCCCGCGATTTCGATATCAATCCTTTCAGTTATGTGCTGAATACCTCACGCACCATGGATGCCGAAGCTTATTACCGGAGGAATTATGCCGGTTTCAATATCATCCATGAGCTGAACAACAATTTTATCCAGCTCGATATGATCGATGCCAAAGTTCAGTTTAATCTGGCCTATAAGCCTGTAAAGGAACTTGAAATTGATGTACTGGGTTCCTATCGTCTGGCAAAATCGATGCGCGAACACCGTATTTTAAATAATTCCAATATGGCAGACGCATACCGGGCTGCTGAAACTGCCGGCATTATCGAAAATAATAACTTCCTCTGGCAAGACCCTGATGACCCCGATGCACTCCCGCTGGTTGTATTAGGCGAAGGAGGATTTTTCAATACACAGGCCAACAAGCTGTCAGGGTATTACACCCGGGGTAATGTCAACTACAACAAAATCATCAATGGCATCCATGCCATCAACCTTCTTGCAGGTGGTGAAATCGGGTCCAATTCCAGGCTGGCAAGTTTTAACAACGGCTATGGTTTCCTCTGGGGTAGTAATATTCCCGTGACAGATTACCGCATCATTCAAAAAGTAATCGATGCCGGTGATAATTACTTTGGCATGTCTGAAACTTATGAACGGCAGGTAGGGTTTTTCGGTACTGGTACTTATTCATATAACGGAACGTACACACTCAACGCCACATTGCGGACAGAAGGTTCAAACCAGATGGGAAAGAGCAGGACTTCGCGATGGCTCCCCACCTGGAATATCAGCGGATCGTGGAATATCGGTAACGAACCGTTCCTGGGAAGGGCCGACTTTATTAACAATCTTACCCTCAGGGCCACTTACGGCTTAACGGCAACCAGCAGTCCTTTTGCATATTCTTCCGCTGTGTATTATGCTACGAGGACCTACCGCCCCGACCAGGACGACAGGGAAACCATGCTTTATATTTCAAGCCTGGCAAATAACAGCCTGACATGGGAAAAAATGAAAGAAACCAATATCGGTTTCGATCTGCGTATGCTGAAGAGAATAGGACTAACAGCTGATGCTTACTGGCGCGATGCATTCGATCTTATCGGCATCATACGTACGTCGGGTATCGGGGGCGAACATATTAAGTATGCCAATTTCGCCGATATGAAATCGTCGGGAATTGAATTCTCTTTAAACATTACGAGTGTAAATAAGACCAATTTCTCGGTAATCAATAACCTCACGTTCTCCTACCATGAGAACGAAATTACCAATCTTCAATCAGAGCCTCGGGTTATTGATCTGACGGGGATTACAGGTAGTGCAAAAGAAGGCTACTCGCAAAGCGGCTTATTTTCAATCCCCTTTGCAGGCCTTGATGAAAATGGTTTTCCGGGTTTTTATGATGAAAATGGAAACAGAAGCTATAATATATTCTTCCAGAATTCAAGCAATACTGATTTCCTGATATACGAAGGCCAGCTGGACCCAAAAATAACCGGAGGACTTGATAATACCTTTATGTATAAAAGATTGGTATTAAGCTTGTTTTTCACCTATCAGGCTGGTAACGTAATCAGGTTATATCCGACTTACAGCACCGGAATCAGCGATGATGAAGCCCTGACCAGGGAAATGATTGACAGGTGGGTCATGCCCGGAGACGAAAATTACACAAGCGTGCCTGTAATACCTTCCAACAATCAGTTAGAATTCAATCCCGACCTTGTTTACGCATACAATGCTTACAATTTTTCAGATCAAAGGGTTGCCAAAGGTGATTTTGTCAGGCTGAAATATATTACCCTTTCTTACAGATTTGAACCAAAAACCATCAAAAACCTGAAAATTAAAATGCTGGAACTTAAAGGCACTGTTTCGAATGCCTGGTTAATATATTCCGATAAGAAGTTACACGGACAGGATCCGGAATTCGTTCGCAGCGGAGGAGTAGCTTTGCCAACGCCCCGACAATATACGCTTTCAATTCGTGCCGGATTTTAAAAATATACCGATGATCAGAAAAACTATAATCATACTACCATTCCTAATAACCCTTTCAGGTTGCGAGGACTTCTTAAGCAAAGCCCCCGACAGCAGTGCAGAATTGAACACCCCCGATAATATAGCAGCACTTCTGGTTTCAGCTTATCCTGAAACAAGCTATATCTGGTTTACGGAGGTCATGAGCGACAATGCAACAGATGTAGGCCCTTCTGCCCCTGTTGATGACGAAACCCTCCGGCAAGCCTATAACTGGGAAACCATTGAAGGCGATGCACAGGACACCCCCGATGGTTACTGGTACTCCTGTTATGCATCCATCGCTGCTGCAAATGCTGCACTCGAAGCTATCGACAACCTCATCCTTGAAGGATACTATAGCCGGACCGACCTGAACCCTTTACGCGGTGAAGCCCTAATGTGCCGGGCTTATTGCCATTTTATGCTGGTCAACCTCTTTGGTGAACATTATAGTCCCGATAATGCTGACTCGGAAGCCGGCATACCCTATGTTACTGCTGTTGAAACAGAACCTGTTGTGGATTATGATCGCCTGTCGGTTGAAGACGTTTATGATGCCATTCAAAAAGACTTCTGGGAAGGCTATAACTTAATAAGTGATAATATTTACACCGCTCCCAAATGGCATTTCAACAAACAGGCTGCTGCCACTTTTATTTCACGTTTCTATCTTTATCGCGGACTTGAGAACGACTGGGACAGCGTGATATTTTACGCCAATGCTGCCCTTCAGAACAATCCGGGAGCATACCTGCGCGACTGGCTTACCACATCGGATGAATCTTTTGATGTATTTGGTAAAAATTATTCCAAATCCGAAATACTATCTAATTTTTTGATACAGAGCAATGTATCAACAGGATTAAGGGCATGGTATCACAGGTATACGATGGACCTGGAACTTTTAAGAGAAAGAGTGGTTTACGGCGGTCCGCACCCCACACAGACAGATATTACTAATGATTTTGTTTTTATTAATAAGGCAGGCGGAAACACAACGTATGGGTGCTATTCGGTTTTTAAATTTGTTGAAGAGTTTAAACGCGATGCCATCAATGCCAATTACGGGATACCTTATGTTATGTATACCTCATTCGTGGCAGAAGAAGCACTTTTCAATATGATGGAAGGTTATGTGATGCAGGAAAACTATACTAAGGTTTTGGAATTGCTGAATATGTATTATTCTGCCAGAATTATAGGTTACGATCCCATCGCGCATGAAGTAACACAAGCCAGGATCGTGGAGAAGTATACCAACAACCGCAACTCGCCTGATATTGCACCTCATTATTCATTAACACAGGACCAGAAAACCTGGCTAAAATGTATCGTCAATATCAGGGCTACAGAATTTGTGACTGAAGGACAGCGGTGGTTCGATATCAAGCGCATGCATATGGAAATCGTTCACGACCGCTATAATGCAGGTCCGGTTACATTGACTGCAAATGATCCGCGAAGGGTGCTGAGTTTACCGGAAGATGTGGGCAGTCTGGATTTTGATACGGATGTAAATTTCAAATTGGCTGAACCGGTTATGCAGCAATATTTTCCCGTTGATTATCATTCATTGTTTGATACTGAATCCCGGTTATCTGAAAAAACTAATTAGATATCATCATGGAGACTTATCTCTATATTAAAGAACTTACATTAAGAAAACTCCGTTTTCTTCTCAAGACTTGCATGGCATTATTCCTGAGTTTACTTCTTGTAAACTGTGACAGAGATGAAGATATTACTTCATCGGAAATAATTATTCCCGAAACCGACCAGTCTGAACTTGGAAAATGGATCGACAGCACATTCAGGGTACCCTATAATATATATGTAGATTACCGGTGGAATAGTTCGGATGCCGATCCAACACGAAATCTCGTGCCTCCTAAAGAACATCTGGTTAAGCCCTTTCTTCAGACGGTCCTGAAAATATGGATCGCTCCTTATAATACCGTTTCGGAACAAGGCAACAATTTTATGAAAGATTATAGTTGCCGGAGGCTTAAACTGATTGGAAGTGGCAGTTACAATGAAGGTTCTGTTACCCTTGGACTTGCTGAAAACGGATATAAAATCACCCTTTATACTATCAATGATTTTAATCTTCAAACAGGGATATCGAGAGAAACTTTGCGGGAATATTTCAGGGTGATGCATCATGAATTCGGGCATATTCTTAACCAGAGAAAAGCCTACGATGAAGATTTTCAGAACATAACAGGAAACTATTCTTCGGATTGGACAAGCATGAGCAACACCCAGGCAAGGGAAATGGGCTTTATCTCAGCTTATGCGCGTTCTGCCGATACCGAAGATTTTGTAGAATTAATATCATTCTACATCACATATACCGGGAGCGAATGGAACAACCTCCTCGGAAATATTGATAATCAGGAAGGTGTTGAATTCATTAATCAAAAAATACAGGTGGTCTCATCCTATATGAAAGACACTTACGGTATTGACCTCCTGGAATTAAGGGAGGCTGTTACAACTGCAATCGATGAAGTGGTTGGTGGGAATCTGAATTAGAAACGATTGGCAAAAAATATATATGGATTATTGAATTAAAAATAAATTGAATGAAACCTGACAAAATATATGGGGCCCTTCTGTTGGTGCTTTCAGCACTTTCATGTAATGAGTATGATCCCGTATTTGATAAATCGGCCTCCGAAAGGACCCATACATTGTTCGGAGAATGTTCGGCTGCTCTCATGCAGGCAGAATCCGGATGGGATATGCACTATTATATCAACAGCGAAAGCAGGGGATATCATCTTTTAATGGATTTCACAAGTACGTCTTCAGTTACAATAGCAGGAAAAAATGCTTTAACAGATAATGAATATCTTGAATCAGCGAGCCACTATGAATTTAATATCAGCAACGGCCCTGTGATATCCTTCGACACTTATAACGATGTATTACATCCATTTGCTGATCCTGATTTGCAAGACCTGGGCGGCGATTTCGAATTTATTATCGTAGATGTTTCGGATAGCTCCATCAATCTCAGGGGAAAGAGGAACAATACGGTTATCAGGATGAATAAAATCGAGGGGGCCATCAGCCATGTGGAATATTTTGATGAGATCAGTGAAATGACCCGTATATTGTTCTCCTCCGGCGCTCCTGATTATTCACTGGTCATAAACGGCAGTCCTACAGTCCATAATTTCACCAACGGTTCCGGTTCAGTATTTACAGTTTCCACGGCTGCCGATACAACAATTTTGATGCCCTTTATTGTTACTACCGACGGATTCAGGTTATACAAGGCCGAAGAATTATCGGGATCAGGAGCACAGACATTCAGGCTGAATAATGACAACAGCGCTTTGGTAAGTACCGAGGCCCCTCATGTTATGCTGACAGGGCCTGCTGATGTGGCATCCTTTTTTTCAGGTACCACCGTCAACTGGGTACTCGATCCTTCATCCCTGAGCCCGGATGTGCAATTGCTGTACGATGAAATCATCAATTCGGTGAAATTCAGGTATAACGGGTCAACAGATATATACCTGGCTTTAGCAGGTATTCCTTCCGAAGATTATTTCAGCCTGCGACTTGGCTTTATCTATAACAGGAATGTTGTGGTAGCCGATGTTTATTTCGATTTTGCTATAAATGGCACAAACGGTGTTTCATTTGATTATACCCACACCGGAAACAGTGCAGGCAGCGCTCTGATAACATCTATTTCAGGGTATTCCGAACTTGCAGAACTGATAAGTTCATCTTTTAATCTCTCAACACAGTATCCGGTCAGCATTTATGATCTGATTTTCACCAAAGTAACTGCATCCGGCACCTGGTTCAGCACAAAAAGAAATTGAAACTTGAAAACTTTAAACTTAAAACTATGAAAAAATATTTCACACTCCTGATTCTGGCCGTATTGCTTCAGGCCCCCGGCTGGTCGCAAACATTAAATACAGAACCTGTTCAGGGCCCTCTGAAATTGAAGAAGGCTGCAACGCATGAAATAGCAGCACCCATGCTTATAAAAAAATCCTATGAAGCTGCTGCAACAAAAAAAATCATAGCACCTGAGCAGGGTCTGAGACAAAAATATGTTCCCGGACAGACCAGGTCCAGGCAGGATAAAGCTTTAGATTCGGTAGAATTTATGAGACCTGAAGGATATTTCTATGCCGGCCTCACTCCGAATTTCAGATATTTCCTTTTTTATTTCCTTTACGGCCCTGCTTACAGTGCAGGTAATTGGAGGAACCTCTCAGGAGGTGCAACGAGTTATGACTGGACGCTTCCCGATCCCGACGGAGAAGTTGACGCATTCCAGGGAGCTGTACTTTCTACCATCCAGTCAACCCAAACCAATCCGGTTGCATACTATCCCTTCAACATTTATTATTCGAATCCTTCATTAACAGCCTCCGACGGAACAACTTCAGAGGAATTTATACTGGGTAGTATCGACAGTACACTGATCATTGCGGGAGGCAGTTCCATGAGTTTTCCGGAAACCGGTGTCGGCAATTATGATGTTCATAAGAATCTGTTTGCCTATCATTTCGAAGATGAAGAAGATTTTCTGTTTGGGTCGTCGAATGTAAGTAATGAAGTAGATGCTGTTGCAAACTTTTTTGAGAAACCCACGCATACGTATGTGCTGGACAGCATCTGGATCAATGCAACATACTGCACTGCCCCTCCGGGCACTGATTTTAATCTTGTCATTCACCGTGTTGACGAAGAAGGGAACCTGACAGATACCATCGCAACTTCCAGCATTGATATCGAAGATGTACTCATAACAATTTTTGAAAATGAAAATGGAGATGATACTTTATACACTCTATTAGCTGGCCAGTTCCAGGTTTTTGATCCGGACCTTGGATTTGAAATTACCCGGGATTACCTCGAAATCAGCGATGCCATTGTTATTGAATTAAATGGATTTAATAATAATGACGCTATTACTTTTAGTGTTATGGCCCAGGAATTCGGTACCACGCCTATTGAAGAGAACAATGCATATGTGTTTTATTTTGAGGATGATGAGCGCTATTTCGGTAGCTATAATTTTGCCAACACAAGCTTAGCCTTTAATCTTGGTATAATCTACTCCTACTTATTTGCTGATGATAATTCTTTCCATGTTTCAGCAGACGGCGGAGGAAAGATATTTGATGTGACCACTTATTATTATCCTGATGATAATACCCTGTGGACGGAAGAAGAAATTCCCTCCTGGCTCAGTCTGATCTATGTGTTTGATGAAACAGACTGGACAATGCGCATGAAAATATCCGCTGAGGCGTTACCTTCCGGGACTAGTGAAAGACGTGATTCCATTACTATTGCAACTTACGGAAGCAAATTTACTATCTACATTCACCAAAGTGAGTTGTATGATGATTCCGATGAAGATAATATCACTAATGTGGATAATACCGGCGAAAGCCCCATTTCACTGGTCAACAGAAATGGAGAAATTCAAATTACCTATCCGGCAAAATACACACAACTGATGATGGTCGATCTCTCGGGAAGGATCGTTGAGAAGCACTCCCTGCCGATTTCCGGAACATTTGAATTCATCCCTTCAGCAAAACTTAAAGGAAAGATGTATCTGCTTGAACTGAGTGGTAAAAGCGTTGAGCCGAAAACGCTCAAAATGGTTTATTAGCGTCAATTTATATAAGATTAACAAAATGCTGTCTTTTTGCAGGACAGCATTTTTTTGTTTAAAGATGGTCAGCGGGTAATAGCTCTTTCAGGCCATCTTCTCAACAGCTTCCACCAGCAATTCATGCATCCTTCCGGTACACTGGTCAATTACCTCCTGCTTTTCAGCACGTGTTGCAGGAAGTATATCGGTACGCCACGTATCGTAATAGGTACATAAAGATACAACTCCATAACCTATTCCCAGCTCATAAGCCAGGATGGCCTCCGGGGCGGTGGCAGTGTTTACGACATCTGCCCCCCATTTCCTGTATAGATTGGATTCTGCTCTTGTCGATTGCCGGGGGCCGTCGACAGCAAGAACAGTCCCTTTGGTATGTACTGTAAACCCTTTTACAACCGCTGCTTCAATAAGACTGTTCCTGATATCTTCAGAAAAAGGTTTGTCGAAAGCAGAATGATTCAGTTTTGCCAGGGGAAGCTTATCGGAAAAAGTAAGTTCGCGATGGGTCGTGAGATCAATAAACTGGTCGAAAATAACGAATTCACCTGTCATGATTTCTTCACGAAGGCTGCCGCAAACTGAGGACGCAAGGATATTTCCGCAACCCATATCGTGAAGAGCAAAAATATTGGCTTTATTATTTACAAGAAAATCGGGTATTTCTCCCTTATTTCCATTTCTGAAAATAATAGCAACTTCCCTGTCCATCAGTTTACCCGTAAGAATAGTCCCGCTGGGTTTTCCATAAGGAGTATCAAGAAAATGTTCTTTTTTACCTGAAACATCTTTACTTACATCCAGTAAAAACTCAAGAATGATCCCAATTTTTCCCATTATTGGAGATTTTCAGTATTGCTCATCTCAACTTGCTGAGATACCTTTAACCCGGCAAGCATTAACGCTAAAATAATGAAAATATCCACTTCCTTACATATTGATTTCAACAGAATAAAAACTATCATTTTCGATTGGGGAGGTGTTATTACCAACCTTTCACCACAAGCCACAATGAAGGAATTTCAATCGCTCGGACATAATTCTTTTGAAAAATACTTTGAGGCCGCCGACGATTTATTTATCAGATTCGAAACGGGAAAAGCTACTGACAGCGAGGTTTATGAACGGCTGCGACTTGAATCGGTAAAGTCTCCCACAGATGTACTATTAAGAAAAGCTTTGTGTGCCATGTTGCTTGATACGCCGGTGATACGTCTTGTGATTCTTCGAAAACTGCGTTCCAGTTACAAATTGTTGATGCTAAGTAATACCAATCCGATTCATACACATTATTATAATAATCTGCTCAGGGAAAAAACCGGTGATGATTTTTACAGCTATTTTGATAAAATTTATTATTCTTATGAAATTGGCATGAGAAAGCCGAATCCTGAGATTTTTAAATTTGTCCTTGCCGACTCCGGAATTATGGCAGATGAAACGTTGTTTATTGATGACACCGAAATAAATATTCTTACAGCCCGTTCATTAAATATTCAATGTATACATCTTAAAGATGGTACCAGTCTTGAAGATATATTCAATATATAATAACCTTACCTATACAATATTTCATTCTGTATTTGTATTCATGGAAAAATATGTAAATTGGTAAAAAAGTAATCCATTCCAATATGAAAGTAAAAATAATCGTAGCAAGCTTGTTATTCACAGCAGGTTTTATGGTGCAGGGCCAGACAACCAAGCAACCTGTCCAGCTTAACCTGAAGAGTGGTGAATCTGTTGATGCTATTCACTTCGGACAACTGAAGTGCGGCAAGGAAATCTATGGCGATAATTATATTATCCTGAAAGGTAAGTACATGAATGCAGTTACAGAGATCAGGGATTTCAGGGATATTGAAAAAATCATTCTGGTTGGCTATAAAGAAGCTCCAACGGCATCACTTGGAAATGAAAAGGGAAAACTGAACATTATAAAAAAGAATGGCGTAGAGGTAACAATGGATGATGCAGAGATTGTAATGTCGTGTTACAGTACCGGCGACAATTATAATACACTTATTGTGCAAATTTTGAATCCTCTTTCCAATCAGCCATCGGAATTCATTGTTGAAACAAGGAATTTACATTCGATTATTTTCAAATAAGTCCTGGCTGGCTTTGAAATTTTAAAGTTTACCGTGTAAGTGGATTAAGGGTCCACCCAATCGCCATGTTCCTTTATTATTTTGACAAGTTCTGAAACAGCTTCCGTTTCGGGTACATTTTTTTTAATAATCTGTCTGCCTTTATAGAGGGTTATCTTCCCTCTTCCCGATCCGATATAGCCATAATCGGCATCGGCCATTTCTCCGGGGCCGTTAACGATGCATCCCATGATTCCAATTTTTAATTTCCTGAGATGTGATGTGTGTTCCTTAACTTTTTTGATAGTATCCTGAATATCAAAAAGTGTTCTCCCGCATGAGGGACAGGAAATATATTCTGTCTTCGACATTCGCACGCGTGTGGCCTGCAAAATCCCAAAAGCAGTACTTAAAACATCTTTATCAGGTAATCCGGCTGTGCTTTCAAGCCACAGGCCATCGCACAAGCCATCTATGAAAAGCCCTCCAATTTCTGTTGCTGCAGCAATCTGGAATTTTTCTCTTTCGCTTTCATTTATCGGAAGCCTTATAATTAAAGGGTTTTTGATCCCTGCATTGATCAGTCTGAAAATTGCTGCCCTAAAATCTGCATACATGTTTTTATTATCCGATTCAAGAATAATTATGGCACCAGGATCATTCTTTACATAACCTGCAAAATCTTCATCAACTGAAGAAGCCAATACTGTGATCATTTTTGGATTATACAGGGCAGGTTCATACCCTTGCCAATTATACACAGGCATGATATGATCATTCTTTAAATCACCTCCGAAAGAAGCTAATGACCTTGCATCCGGGTATTCCCTCAATCTGTTGGGGTTGCTGTAAACCAGGACATCAGGAGTGTTATCTCCTGAAAACAATTCAGGTACTTTTTCTGATGGGGCATAAAAAATCACGACAGGTACATTATTTCCACCAATACCTGCTACCGCATCCGTTATCCGCCTCTGATACGAATAGAGATCAACAGGAACTTTGCCAAAATCCGGAATGGAGCTATGGTTTTCCCTTGAAGCAATACATTCAGCCAAAAAACTGGCTACAGGTATTTCTGCAACAGGATCTTCGGTAAGTGAAACCCTTATGGTATCGCCAATGCCATCGGCGAGCAGCGCACCAATACCCACCGCTGATTTAATTCTCCCGTCTTCTCCTTCACCTGCTTCGGTTACACCAAGATGAACAGGGAAATGCATATGCTCCTGTGCCATCTTTGCAACCAACAGCCTTGTAGCATAGACCATAATTCTGGTATTACTGGCTTTTATCGAAACAACAACCTCGTGAAAATTTACCTCAACACATAACCTCAAAAATTCCATAACGGATTCAGCCATACCCAATGGCGTATCGCCATAAAGGTCAACAATGCGTGATGAAAGTGAACCGTGATTCGTCCCAATCCTGATGGCAGTATGGTAACGTCGGCAGGTTTCGATAAGTTCAACGACCCTGCTCTTCACTTCTTTCATCGACGCTTCATCGTCGGTCCCTCTATTCGCAGCAATTGCATAATTCCCCGGATTAATCCTCACTTTCTGAACCAGTGGCGCTGCCAGCAGAGCAAGTTTAGCATTGAAGTGTATATCAGCAATGACAGGAACCTTGCACTTATTCTCCCTCAGCTGGTGCAGGATTTTTTTTAAATTTTCGATGTCTGTGACGGAAGGGACCGTTATTCTGACATAATCTGCACCGACGGCATAAATCTGCATTACCTGCGATACAGTTGATTCAACATCGGCAGTAAGTGTATTTGTCATTGATTGGATGCGCAGCGGATGATCACTCCCAAGCGGTACATCGTCAATATGAACAGTCGCTGATTTTCTGCGCTGATAAATATTAAAGTCGCTTATATATTTCAGATTCATAAAAATAAAATAGCCCCGACAATTAAGCCGGGGCTTGTAAAGTTAGTAACTTGATCCTAACTATCCCTTCACTCTTTCTTTTTTCTTTTTACTACTAACTTTTACCGAAAACCCGAATTGATGATAAAATTAAATGGTAAAACTTTAATAATATATCCTGGGGTAATGCAACAAATCATCGCAAGGGAATGATTCTGGTCATCAAATGTCCTGCAGGATAAAAATTATGATATTAAGAAAGAAAAAGATTGGAGATCAGGAATAAGGTCAGGCTTTTAGGAATTATCTTGATGATGTTTCCATCCGTTAAATCTTATCAGCTCCAATCTTTTAAAGACAGCTTAAGTATATTTTGTAATACCGAAGTTTAATTAATAGGAATACTCTATTGAAAGTGCTTTTTCAAGTATGTCTTTGCAGATCTCATCTTTAATAATATAGCTGCGCGCACCTGCTTCGATCATCTGAACTACATACTTCATCTCTGAGTGAAAGGAAACAGCTATAATAACCAGGTTCCTGTAAAGGTTTGTTGCCTCCTTGGTAGCCTCAATGCCATTTACTTTAGGCATATTGATATCCATAAAAACCGTATCGTAAATCTTTCTGTTTAATTCGGTAAGACATTCTTCCCCGTCTTTTACAGTGGTGATATCTTCAATCTTATCCGGAAAAGAATCAAGCAGCATGAATTTCAGCGCTTTTGTGAAATGAGGATTATCGTCAGCGATTAATACCTTTTGTTTTTTCATTAAGACATTATATGTAATTATTATCTCAGCCTCTTCAATCTTTTCCTCAGCATATCAAAAATAAAAATTCAGCTCCACCTTCCTTATAGAATAAATACGCAAAAAAATGTATAAGTTACCCATATATAAATGCGTATTTTCCGTCAGTTTTATATTTATTGTATTTCTTTTTAATTTAAATGGCCTTTGTGTTCCTTGTCAGAAGGGCGTTATGACTAATCTGAATAACAACTTCAAAGAAATACATTTTAAAATTATAAAAGTTCTTCAAAAAAAGAAGCAGGGCAACAAATGAATGTTACCCTGCCGTCTACCTAAATCCAACCAAACCCTACATCAAATATTTAACCTATGAAACGACTCGTTCTTAATAATTAAGTTCTTTAAAAAAGAAGCAGGGCAACATCGAATGTTACCCTGCCGTCTACCTAAATCCAACCAAACCCTACATCAAATATTAACCATGAAACAACCTATATGACCACTTTAAAAACCAAATATCTTTTATTCTTATTTACCTATACAAATTTACGATCAAAAAGGACTGTAGATATCGGCAAAAGCACTCATTTTAAGGAAATAATCACTCATTTTAATTTGGGTAAAAACCGTCAATAATTTGGTCAGACCCAATAATAGCATGAATTCCATGAGCGAACTGAATTTTACCTGCGCCTGACAGTTTTAAAATTTTCTTCATTTTGCTTTTTGTGATATTAACTTCAGTATTTACATACCGTAAATTATCGATATCAACAAAAGCATCATACCCAGGTACAAGCTTTCTTTTTTCAATCCTTAAGAGATAGAATGCTAATTCAATTTCAGATTTAACAAAGAACCCGTCAAGTATTATTCTTAGTATATTCTTTTCTATATCTGCCTGAATAAGAAAATGATTCATAAGAATAAATTTATACATGTAAAATTATACCGGCACAAGGTTGTTTATATAATCAATTTCACCCAATTTCTTTGGGAAATTACTCAATTAATCAATGAAAAACTGACACGTCTTTTGGGTAATCTCCGACATTCACCCCTTTTCCAGCTGTATATATGACCCGGAATAGTTAGATTTGCAGTTATTTACGAAGAATTTACAGGCATGAAAACAAACCGCATATCTTCAAAAATGTTGTTCATATTTTTTTTGGCTGTCATGGCAAAACATTCTTTTGCCCAACTTGAATTTGCTTTTGAAATAAGCCTTCAGCAGGCGGTTGATTCAGCCCTGGCCAATAGCCACATCCTTAAAAATGAATTGTTAAATGTAGAATCTGCTTTTTTGCAAAAAAACAGAAGTTTTGACCCGGGTCCTTTCGAACTATCCTATCAACGGGGAAATATCAATTCTGCCAATGTAGATTATTACTGGACTATTAACCAAAACTTCGGTCCCATACCACTCTATATTGCCACACTCCAAAAATCAAGGCTTCAGTACCGGCACCAGCTGACGGCTTATCAGATCTCATTAAAACAGCTCACTGCAGAAGTTAAATCAGCTTATCTGTTTTGTCAGTATCAGCAGTCGATGGTTGAATTAAAAGAGCGGGAATTATTGTTGTATAAACAGATGGGTGGTATTCTTGATAATAAATTCACCACTGACAGTATTAGCCCATTGGAATGGGCCATGATATCTGCCCGATTTTCAGAACTGAATACTTCATATCTCAATGCCCGTGACGATCTGGAAATAGCGTTGTTAAAATTTCGTAGTCTTCTTATGACAGACTTACCTCTAAAGCCAAGGCATCATGAACCGGAACTCTATGAGATTGTCAAATCACCAGATACTTTAGAAAGAGGACACCTTATATATACCTTTTATGATATGAATCATCAGGTAGCCAAGTCGGAAGAGCAAATTGCCTTTGCACAATATTTCCCTGAGGTATGTGCAGGGTATTTTTATCAGCAGATCGACGGTGTTAAAGGTTTTGATGGGTGGCAGGTAGGAATATCAGTTCCATTATGGATCCCCGCCAGACAAGCGACAGTAAAACAGGCTAAGCTGGCGTCAGAAATGACTTTAAGCGAATATTACTATCAGCAAAACAAGGTAGAAACTGAAATTGAAGTACTGTTGTTTGAACTGAACAAATGTTTCAGAAATGTAAGGTTATACAGCGATGAAGCTTTGCCTGCAGCTTCTTTATATTATGAAGCCGCGGCTTCTGAAATGGTAAGTGAGGAACCTGACTTTAACAGATTTGTTGAACTGGTATCCAAGGCAGTAGAAGCTGAGGAAAAATACCTTTCTTCATTGAATGAGTATAACCAGACTGCCATTCAGCTGGAAATATTTGAGTAGGCAATCCGGTTCAGGTAAATTTAATAATAGTATCGGCATGTCGCGGGTACGCCTGCAGGAGATCTTCCCTGCTGAATAGCTCAAAATCGTCGTATTCAAATCCTGGAACCACAACACAACCAAACAGTCCAAATGAGTTTTTATCAATGAGCTGCGCCCCGAAAATTGTGCCTGCCGGAATTAAAACCTGCGGCTTTTCTGCCTTTTCAACCCTGGTACCCAGCATCAGCGTACGTTTAACACCTTCCTGATCAATCATTACAATCCTGATACTGCTTCCAAAATGATAGTACCATATCTCATCAGATTTCAACCTGTGAAATTTTGAAATATCCTCCGACCTTAAAAGATAATAAATACTGGTGGCCAGTCGTCTGTCGCCACTAATACTCTTAGGAAGGTTGTTACGGAAAACATTATTCACCGATCTGTAAACCTCCCTGAAAAATCCTCCCTCGGGGTGCGGCTTCAGATCAAGACATTGTATCCAGTATTCTGCAGTATTCATATTGGCAGATTAACGGTTATCCCTAAGATATAAAAAATATTCTATCCGCGATCATTAAATCCAATTACCCGGGTACTTTTATTATCCATCGGGATTTATTAAATTTATAGAAACTACCCGACGCTTATGCCCATTAATTTGTTAAAATATATGTCGAACCGCATGCAGGAAGATTGCAGCGAGAAGAAAGAACCGGGGCCTGTTATCACCATTTCCCGCCTTCATGGTTGCCCGGGAAATAAAGTCGCTAAAAAACTGGCAGATGAGCTCACTTTAAAAATGGAGGTAAAAGGATATAAAAATCTCAAATGGAAGATTGTATCCAAGGAAATTATAAGCGAATCGGCACGTGCACTTAACATGGAACCACAGAAGATCCAATATATTTTTGATTACGAACAGAAAGGTATAATCGATGATGTATTTTCATCGCACCTTAATAAATATTATAAGAGTGACAGAAAAATAAGAAATACCGTTGCTAAGGTAATACGCAATATAGCCTGTGAAGGCTATGCTGTAATTATAGGAAGAGCCGGGGTAGTTATTGCTCATGATATTGCCCGGTCGCTACATATAAACCTTGAAGCTCCTGAAGAATGGCGTATTTTAAGGATCAGTGAGAAGCATTCGGTAAGTATGGAGGAAGCTAAAAGGATGGTTAGAGAAACTGATAAGAAACGACGTCAGTTCAGGGAATATTTTGAAGGCAAAAACACTGATTATTTACGCTTCGACTTATCCTTTAACTGCATGACACTTTCAGTAGATGAGATCGTTTCCATAATTATCAGAACAGCTGAATTAAAAAAGCTTCATTAACTTTTCTGATCACGTAAAGGTTTCACAGTAATGAGTAATTTACAATGAAACCTGATACTGAAATTATCGTATTGCTTAGAACTATGATATGTTTAATTTTGCCCGGTATACTGTATTAAAAAGTAAAAGATTATTTTTAATGATTAATTAGTCACAGGGTATGGAGAATTTATTTATTGAAGGTTCAGATACACTGCCAACTGTAGAATTCAAAACCAATGGTATACTGAAAATTAGTGGCAGGGCTTTACCCGAAAACGCCTTTAATTTCTTTACTCCTTTGATAACCTGGGTTAAGGAGTTCAGCTCAAAGGAATTAAATCTGGAAATAAACCTGGAGTATTTTAATACAGCCGTTTCAAAACAACTCTACGATTTTTTGAAAACCATTGACACAAATAAGAATTATTCTATAGTCAATATTAAATGGTTCTATGAGGACGGTGATGATGAAATCCTTGAATCGGGCGAGATCTATGAAGAACTGTTACCCAGGTTTAATTTCAGCTACCAGCGCTACGAAGAAATATTTGATTAGCCTTTCAACATATCGATTTTTGCAGCTACAATAAAATCATTCTCTGATAATCCTCCTATTGCATGTGTCCATAATTCAATCCTGCATTTACCATAGGAAATATGCATATCCGGATGGTGCCCTTCCGCTTCAGCAATCTCTGCTACCTGGTTTACAAAATTCATGGTATGCCTGAAATTAACAAAGTTAAAATCTCTTGCCAGCATTCTTTCCCCTATAATCTGCCATTTTTTGTTTATCATAGGGAGATATTGAGTTCTTTGCGATTCACTTAATACAGGCGCACCCCCTTCGCAGGGCACACATTTTTTATCTTTCAGTTCCATGTAAGATGTTTAATTCTTAACAAATATAAGTTGGGAAAGTTTGTGGTTCATTCAGATCATGCCAAATATTACGCCACGGTTTGTTTTATCATATTGGCACAGCAGTAATCAGTAGCTTCAGAAACCTGTCGCTGCCATTAAGTTCAGGAGGAGGCTATATACTTCATTTTCAATTCAATATTTTACTATTTGCAGATACATTATTGGCACAGAAAATGTAGTTTTACATTCAGTATAACTGAGAGTTTTTAAAGTTACTTTTTTTAATGGAGGCAACAGAATGAAAAGTATATTGGTATTAATCATAACTCTTGTATGCACTAATGCGGTTTTTCCTCAGGAAAGTGTGATGAGTGAGAAAGAGCAACGTGCTCTGGCAAAGGAAAAACGGAAAGCTGACAAACTGGCTGAAGAAGAGCAGGCAAGGAAGATAACGGAATACATGATCCAAAACCAAAAATTTGTGCTTGAAGCGGATTTTATAGCCGGACATACTGGCGCCCGGTATCCTGTAGTTTCAAATCTGAATTTTATTATAGTCGACTCTACGGAAGCAGTGATACAGATAGGATCAACAAGAGGTATGGGCTATAACGGAGTGGGCGGCATAACCATCGATGGCAGGATTACCAAATATGAACTTAAGGAGCATAAAACAAAGCGGGGAGTGAACTATAGTATAAGGCTTTACATAAATTCATCCCTTGGTCCATACGATATTCAGTTCTGGATCACACCTTCAGGAAATGCAGATGCTACAATCAGAGGTAACTATTCAGGTTCTGTAACTTACAGTGGCAGGCTCATTTTACCGCAGAATTCAAGGATATACAAGGGCATGTCTTCGACATGATCATTTTCCAATACAACCATCAAGGAGAAAGCTGTAAAGTATTAATATATTTGCTTGAAAAAACAATAATTAATATTTAAAATAGTTCCTAATCTAAATTTATTCTTATAAAAATGGAATCAAACACTAAAACCCCATCCTCAGGTGCTAACTACCCTGAAAGCCGTAAAAGGGTGCCCATGTATCTGGTCTTTCTTGTTGTCACATTATCGGTTGTTGCCATACTGCTCGGAATTAAGTTATATGTAGATTCACGTGCCCATAAAGAAAATATGGATTTTGTTGAAGGCGAAAAGCAAAAACTGGAAACTGAATTAAACGAACTGATCGTGGAGTATGACTCACTTAAGTCAAATAATGATACGCTTGCTATACAGCTTACAGCGGAGCAGGAAAGAATCAGGGACCTTCTGAAAAGGCAGGCTTCAAGCGCCACCAAAATTAAAATGTATGAGAAAGAACTCGAAACATTGCGTAAAGTAATGCGAAGCTATATCGTACAGATCGACTCCCTGAATACACGTAATCAGATGCTTACTGCAGAGAACATTTCAGTAAGGCAGGAGCTTTCAAAAGTAACTACCGATTTCGAGGAAGTTACAAAACAAAAGGATGAACTTTCATCAACAGTGAAAATAGCGCAGCAGCTTCGCGTAGGAAATATATCTGCTGTAGGTCTGAAAGGGAACAAGGAAACGGCAAAAGCAAAAAAGGTAGAAAAGATCCGTGTATGCTTTACACTCAGGGAAAATGCTGTTGCTGAAGCAGGCACAAAAACGGTTTATGTAAGAATCACCCGCCCTGATAATTTTGTGCTTTCTTCGCCTGAGGCCGGGATGTTTATGCTTAACGGAGAACAAACTGTTTATTCCGCAAAACGTGATATTGATTATGAAAATGTTGATCTGGAGGCATGTATCTATTGGAATGCTACTGAAGAACTCATTCCGGGTACCTATCTTATTGGTCTTTATGCTGAAGGTTATGAAATAACAGGTTCCGAACCTTTGGAGCTGAAATAAAACCTTACAGATCCCGATACTCTCAACTGTGTAATAGGTCCTGTTTTTATAATCCCTGACTTTTTACACAGTTTTGATTTTTATACCAACATCAGTTCAGATGTTATATAATCGGCTATCAGCATACCGTCAGAACTCAGCATTACATGATCATGAATTGAAACCAGCTTTCCTGATTTAATAAACCTGGAAGCTTCCTTCATAAAATGTTCAAAAACATCCTTTCCAAACTCTGATTTGATTTTATTTGTATCGGAACCCCACATAGTGCGGAGCGATGTAAGCAGATATTCGTTATAAGCAGTTCGGGAAGTTATAACCTCGGTTTCAAAATATTCATTGCGGTTGGTTTCAATATTATCAAGATACAGGGTGTTGTTCGATAAATTCCATCTTCTTACTCCTCCTGAAAAAGAATGGGCTGAAGGTCCAAATCCCAGGTAAGGCTCACCCGACCAATATCCCAGGTTATGTATCGAATGAAATCCCGGCCTGGCATAATTAGATATCTCATAATGCTCGTATCCTTCCTTTGCTGTAAAATCTTTCAGCATGAGAAACTGTTCCACCTTTTCTTCATCCTGCTTTTCTGCAATTCTGCCTTTCTTCCTGAAATATGCAAAAACCGTATGAGGTTCAACAGTGAGTTCGTAAGCTGAGAGGTGAGGTACATCAAGGCTTTTAAATGTTAAAAGGTTTTTTTCCCAATTCTGAAGTGTAGACCCCGGAATGGCATAAATAAGGTCAATGTTCAGGTTTGAAAAACCATTCCTTTTTGCCATTTCAACTGACCGGAGCCCTTTTGCAGAATTGTGAATCCGGTTTAAAATAACCAGGTCGTGGTCGTTGAAAGATTGTATCCCTATACTCAACCTGTTTACAGGTGTGTATTTGCGCAGCATTTCCAGAAAATCCTCACTGATATCATCGGGGTTTGCTTCGATTGTTATTTCAGCTTCTTTTGAAATTTTGAAAGATCTGTACAGGGAAGAAAAGATTTTTTCTACATCCCCGATGCCAAGTATTGACGGGGTACCCCCTCCGAAATATATAGTATTAAAGGACAACCCTTCTGCTTCATGCGAACGCGATATGATTTCCCTGACGATTGCCACCACCATCCTGTCCTTATTTTTCAGGGATACCGTAAAATGGAAATCGCAATAGTTACATTGCCTCCTGCAAAATGGTATGTGAATATATAATCCCGCCATTTTTAAACTGATCCTTGTAGTAACAACTTTACAAACAATGTTTTCATCACAAAATTACGCACCAATCAATAAACTTTTATTACAGACTGTAAGTTATACAATTTACTTCTTCATATAAATGTCAAATTTTAAATAACTTTATTAAGTCTAGAGCGGATTTATCATGAAATTACCTGATGCACTCCGAAAATATAAATCCCCGGGGAAAGGTTTAAAAAACCCTGATGAGATATTCAGGAATTTCATGAATCAGTCAAACCTGGGGATTTGCATTGTCGATAACAAAGGTAAAATTGTTGACTGGAATCCAGCCATGTCACAACTATTTGAAATTTCAGGCGATAATTATCTTAATAAAACCGTCTGGGATTTCGATTTCGATTACCTGCCGGCACATCGTAAAACCAAAGAAGAAAAACAGCGGATAAAAGATACCGTACTGAATTACCTGAACCAGCCCATTAAAGGGGTGTTTACAGCAGAATTTGAGAAAGAAGTAAATGGCAATGTAAAATATATCCAATATCAGGTTTTTCCAATAAAAACTAATCGTGGCTATTATTTCGGAAGGGTTAACATAGACGTATCGGAAAAGAAAGCCACAGAACTGGAACTTATCAGTTACAAGCAACACCTTGAAGAGTTGGTCAGAAGCAGGACAATGGAGCTTAAAAGAAATGAAGCACATTCACGTCTCCTGCTTGAGTCAATACCCATGGCCTATTATTCTTATGAGCCCGGAAAAAGAGACCAGATATGGTATAGCGAACAGATTAAATCCCTTACTGGTTTTTCATCAGAAGATTTAAGAAAAAAACCCGACCTGTGGATGAAACGAATTCATCCTGATGATTTAGCCAAAACAGAAGGCGTTTTTAACAGCCTCAGAAAAAACAACCAGCGTGTATCTTGTGAATACCGGTGGATCGATGCAAGCGATCAGGAAATATGGATACTTGATCAGGCAGTATTGCTTGGCGAAACCGAAAAACATTCCAAACAAATCATAGGGTGTTTTATGGATATCACCAAACGCAAGGAATGGGAAAGTGCAGTGCTGGAAAGCGAACGTAATTACAGGGAAATATTCAATAATACAACTGATGCCATCATTCTGATCCATCCTGCCACCCTGGCAATTGAAGATGTTAACGATACTATGCTTGACATGTTCTCAACAACATTCAAAAAAGCATCGTCGTCGAATTTCGATGAATACTCTGCTGGTTATGCTCCTTACGATAATGTGGCGATTGCAAAGATTATTGAAAAAGTTCTTATTGAAGGCCCGCTGCAGATAGAATGGCTCGCAAAAAATGACGAACTTGTTACTTTCTGGACAGAAATAAACTTCAAGATGGTTATTATCAATGGTGAGGCCCGAATACTTGCCATTGTCCGGAATATCGATGAAAAAAAGAAGACAGAACAAAGAATAACATACCAGCGCGATTTTGAAAAATTGATCCTTACGATTTCTTCCAGGTTCATCAATATTCCCTACCAAAAGGTTGATAGTGAAATAGAAAAATCGTTAGAGGAAATATGCCATTTCTCAAACACAGCTGGAGCTTACCTGATAATCCTTGATGAGAATAAAAAAAGTTATTCCCTTACCCATTTCTGGCAAAATGAATTGCTTGATATCAAAGCTTCCGATTTTATTTATATCCCTGAAGAATGGTCGGTAAAACAAGCTGATATTCAAATCACCAATGATGCATTGTTTGTAGAAAATGTTGAAGAACTTGACTTTGCAGAAAGGGAATACATTAATCTCATTTTGAATTATAAAATAAAGTCTTTTATTAATGTACCTCTGCACTTTCAGAACAATATTTTCGGATTTATGGGACTTGCTGTGAACAAACCCGGGCGAAAATGGCTTGTGGAAGAAGGTGACCTGCTGAAGCTGACAGGGCAGATTTTTATCAATGCCTTAAAAAGAAAAGAATCTGTGAGAACGGTACTCACCAGTGAACAAACATACCGTGAAATTTACAATGCAACCTCGGAGGCGATTATAGTTCATGATTATAGCTCAGGGAATATTCTCGATGTTAATAATGCCATGCTCGATATGTTTGGTTACTCCTATGAAGAAGCTCTCAGTATTACTTTCGGCAATATCAGCTCGGGAGTTGGGGAATATACCTATCATGAAGCCATGAAGCTGATTACCGAGACCGTGCACAAAGGTCCGCAAACCTTGGAGTGGCAAGCCAGACGGCACGACGGAAGTTTGTTCTGGGCGGAAATATCATTGAAAATCGCCGAGATCAATGGCAAAAAGAGAGTGCTTTCTGTGATACGCGACACAAGCGAAAGAAAATTACTCGATAAGAAAATCCTTGACGCCGTGATAAAAACCGAGGAACAGGAAAGGGAAAGATTTGCAAAAAACCTTCACGATGATCTCGGTCCTTTACTGTCGAGTATTAAAATGTACATCGGCAGCTTGAATGTGTCGATAGATAGGGGAAAACAGGAATTTATTCTTGCACAGCTCAACGAAATAGTTAAAGAAGCTATTACCACCACCAAGGAGGTATCCAACGATCTCAGTCCGCATATACTGAATAACTACGGATTGGTTTCTGCTATCGACAATTTTATCCAGAAAGTTCCGCCATCAGTAAAAGTTAATTTCGAATCTTCCCTGCCATCGGAAAGATATTCAAACTCCATTGAAAATGCATTTTTCCGTATTGTTAAAGAGTTGATCAACAATACTATGAAACACTCGGGGGCAAAAAGGATCGATATTAAGCTTGAAGAGAAGGGGCAACAACTATCGTTATCATATTCAGATAATGGCAAGGGATTTGACCTTCAGAAGCAGAACAGTTCGAAGGTAAAAGGGATGGGAATCTCCAATATTATAAGCAGGGCAAAATCACTGAACGGGATTTACGAAATTTTTTCAAAGGGGAATATGGGTTTTTCATTTCAGATAATTGTTCCAATACAACAATCTTTGGAATAAATTTATAAAGATTCTAATTTAAACATAGTATATATCCAACTAACTCATTATGAATAAGAAGCCAAAAATCACAGTTGCAATTGTTGATGATCATCAGCTTTTCAGAAACGGTTTGAAGTTTATTATTTCGGATGAGCCCGACATCGAAACGGTAATAGAAGCTTCCAATGGTAAAGAGTTTCTTTCTTTTCTTGAAGAATACCGGCCTGATATAGTGCTTATGGATATAAATATGCCGGAAATGGATGGTGTTGAAACAACACGCAGGGCCCTTCTTAAATATCCGGATCTGAATGTTATCGTACTTTCCATGTATAGCGATGTTGAATACTACAATACCATGATCGACCTTGGAGTTAAAGGATTTATACTTAAAGATATCGATAATAAAGAGCTTGTTGATGCCATCCATAAAGTGCATTCCGGCGGTAATTTTTTCTCGCAGGAACTGCTCCTGAAACTCATCAAGCATAAACCGGAAGCCTCTGGAATTGAACTCACCAGAAGGGAGATGGAAGTACTGGAATTGATCTGTAAAGGATTTTCAAACCAGGAAATATCTGATAAGCTGTTTATCAGTCAGCGAACTGTTGAGCGGCACCGATCGAGCCTGCTTTATAAAACAGAATCAAAAAATTCGGTAAGCCTCGTTGTATTTGCCATTAAAAATGGGCTGGTGAAAATCTGATTTTATTTTTTTTCAATTTCTATCAGAACATCCTCCTTGTTAACAATATCACCTTGGTTCACAAATAATTTCTTTATAACTCCCTTCGCCGGGGAAAGGATTTCATTCTGCATTTTCATAGCCTCAAGAATAATCAGGGCCTCTCCTTCCTTAACCTTTGCACCTGCTTCGACAAGGATGTCGACAATTTTCCCGGGCATGGGAGCACCAACGAGTTCAACTTTACTTTTAAGTTTGTTTTTCTGGAGGTATTTTTTTCTTTTGTATGAAATGGGAGTTTCAATGGTAAACTTATAGCTTACTCCGTTTAGCAGAATTGTGTACTTGTTCTGAGATTTTTCAACAATTTCTACGAGATATTTTTTCCGCTTGTAAAGGATGTAGGTAAATCCCCTGTCGTCGTCGAGAATTTTAATATCTACTTTTCTGTGATTGATGGTGATTTCCTCACCGAACGGGTTCCTGATGGCATATTTCTTATCATGCTCAGATACTGCGATATATTCAGTTTCGGCTTCTTTGATTTTTTTTCTTGAAAGAATCATTTCCAGATGATTTATAATGAACGAAGCCTTTTATTCAGTACCCAGGGGCTGATATTTTTACCCTGTTCAAAATCGATATACATACTCCGGTCAGTTTCAATTCCCGCGGCATAATCGAAGGTAGCCAGATAAGCAGCAAGCATTTCATCTCTTTCCTCCTCATGATACAATTTTTTCATCTCTTCATCGACAAATGAAGTCGTAAAGTCTCCATTCCTGAACTTCCTGTTCCTCAGTACCGCTTTACAAAAGGGGATTGTTGTTTTGATACCCTTAATCCAGAATTTATTTAATGCATTCATAGTATGAGATATGACTTTTTCCCTGTTTTCAGCATGTACAATCAGTTTTGCCAGCATGGAATCGAAAAAAGGTGTTACAACCGACATATCCGTAATGCCTGTATCAATCCTGATATTTTTGCTGCGGGGATATTGAATTTTATCGATAATTCCCAGGTAAGGCGTGAAGCCAGATTGAACATCTTCAGCGTTAATCCTGCATTCCAGTGCCCAGCCGTTCAGTTTTACATCGCTTTGCGAAAACGGTAATTTTTCGCCTTGTGCGATTCTCAGCTGCAGTTCAATCAGGTCTAGGCCGGTAACCATTTCTGTAACCCCATGTTCCACCTGTATTCTTGTATTCATCTCCATGAAATAGTACTTTTTATCTGCATCAAGAAGAAACTCAACTGTTCCGGCACTAAAGTACCCGGCTGCTTTCGCAATATTTATTGCATCCTGTCCCATTTTTACCCTCAGCCTGTCATCAAGTGCAGATGAAGGCGATTCTTCAATCAGTTTCTGATGTTTACGTTGTACCGAGCATTCCCTTTCACCCAGGTGGACATAGTTTCCATGTTTATCACCTAAGATCTGGAATTCGATATGCTTTGGGTTACGTACATATTTTTCAAGAAAAACGGAAGAATCGCTGAAAGCTTTTTGTGCTTCAGTCGATGCCAATTTAAACATTTTTTCGATATATGATGGCTTTTCGACAATTCTCATTCCTCTTCCTCCCCCACCGGCAGCAGCCTTAAAAATAACAGGGTATCCTATTCTGCCGGCTATATATTTGGCTTCATCAGCACTTTTCAGGTTTCCCTGACTGCCCCTGAGTAAAGGTATCTGAGAACGGTTGGCAATTCGTTTTGCAATGGTTTTATTTCCCATTTTATAGATAACATCTGCAGAAGGACCTACGAAAATAATTTTTTCATCCTCGCAACGCTGAGCAAAATAAGGAGATTCCGCCAAAAAGCCATACCCCGGATGAATGGCTTGTATTTTATGGTCCCTGGCAGCTTTAATAATGCGCTCCACGTCCAGAAATTCTGGTATTTCATCTGATGTATCTGAAAAATCTATAATGGCATCAACAAATTCAAGGTAGTAAGCCTTTGGTTCTTTAGATGTTTTAATTCCATAAGTTTTGATGCCCATTTTTTTTGCCGTCTGGCAAATGCGAATCACTATTTCACCTCTGTTAGCTACTAACAGGTTTTTTATTCTCATCGGGTATTGTATTGATATACCACTTCAAACAAATGAAACCTTTACAGGGTTGAACCAAGCGGTAAAAACTCGGATTAAAGCGGGATATTACCGTGTTTTCTGGCCGGACTGCTAACGTGCTTATTTTCCAGCGCTTCAAAAGCAAAAACCAGTTTTTGCCTGGTTTCGGCAGGATCTATTACTTCATCGATATATCCTTTTTCGTCGGCAATATAGGGGTTGGCGATTTCATCGCGATATTTAACAGCAAGTTCTTTTTTCAGTTTGGCAGGATCCTCGGATTCAAGCAACTCTTTACGGTATAAGATGGATACAGCTCCTTCAGGTCCCATAACAGCTATTTCAGCAGTTGGCCATGCAAAATTAAAATCACCTCCAAGGTTCTTGCTGTTCATCACGCAATAAGCACCTCCGTATGACTTCCTGAGAATAACGGTTATTTTCGGTATTGTTGCATCGGCATAAGCATAAAGCAGCTTGGCCCCGTGCCTTATGATACCGTCATGTTCCTGGTCTACTCCTGGCAGGAAGCCGGGTACATCCTCCAACGTAAGGAGAGGTATGTTAAAACAGTCGCAGAACCTGACAAATCTTGCTCCTTTTACTGACGATTTAATATCCAGCACTCCGGCCAGTGTTTTCGGCTGGTTGGCTAATATCCCGATGGTTTTGCCGACAAGTCTTGCGAAACCTACAACAATATTAGGTGCAAAATTTTCAGCTATCTCAAAAAACGATTCCCTGTCTGCTATAAGTTTAATCACATCCTTAACATCGTAAGGCTTATTGGGTTCGTCGGGAACAATCTCCCGTAACCTCAATTCAGGAACAATATTCTTGTCGGTAGCTTCAACAATAGGCGGATTTTCCATGTTGTTTGAAGGAAGATAAGAAAGCAGTTTTTTTAAGCCATGAATTGTATTTTCCTCATCCTCATAAACAAAATGAGCCACCCCGCTTTTCTTCATGTGTACCATAGCCCCGCCGAGATCGTCAAAACTCACATCTTCATTTAATACTTCCTTGACCACATTAGGGCCTGTAACAAACATATAACTGGTATTGTTGGCCATAAATACGAAATCGGTGATGGAGGGCGAATACACTGCTCCGCCTGCTGCAGGTCCCATAATAACTGATATCTGAGGTATAACCCCCGAAGAAACCACATTACGCCTGAAAATACCAGCATAACCTGCCAGACTGGCAACGCCATCCTGAATCCTGGCACCCCCTGAATCAATAATCCCAATTATGGGTGCACCCATTTTCAGGGCCATATCCTGAATTTTCTGGATCTTCGTGGCATGAACAATTCCCAGGGAACCTCCCATTACGGTGAAATCCTGCGCATAAACAAATGCAAGCCTTCCACTGATTTCACCATAGCCAATTATAACTCCATCGCCATAAGAGTCGGTCGCCTTCCCAAAACTGGAATCTGTAAATGCTGTCTTTGAATAGGCATCTACTTCGCTGAACGTATCTTCATCAAAAAGCAGACTGATACGTTCCCTGGCTGAAAGCTTGCCTTTAGCATGCTGCTTTTCAATTGACAGATCTTCCTGAGTTTCAAGCATAGCTTTACGATCCAGGAATTTCTTGAATTGTTTTCCATTTATGTCCATGAAGTCAGAATTTCAAAAATTAATTCAGGCTAAACTGAAATTTTAGTGAAAGGATATCAGCCGGAATGAAATAAAGATCGCCGGGAATTAACTGGCAGCTACAATTCCTACATTCAACAGTGTATTGCATGGAACTATCAAATATTTCCATACGGTCCTTATTATGTGTCTCATCAAATCCCATGTATAACATTAATTGTTATGAATGGTTTGCTTAGGTGTTTTGATAACAGGGTGCAAAAATAATAATAAAAGGATTAGTTTTTAAATATTGCTGAATTATAGTGCGGTTTTCATTTTTTATAGACTGATTATCTGATATTTAACATCTGTGTGAGGCAAAAATGGTGCATCCATGTTATAAGTAATGGACAATAATACCGATAAAATCAGTTTAATAATTCATTTTTGTACACTATATATTAAAGGTATGGCTAAAAAAGGCAGAAAAATATCCTTCGACGAAAGAATGTTTTCAAACAGAATACTTGGAATTTTCACCAAAGACCCCGGAAAAACTTACAACTATAAACAGATATCCAAAAAGTTACTGGTTAATAAGCCCGATGAGAAAAAGATAATAGCCCTTTTGCTCCAGAAATTGAGTAGCGACGGTACCCTTGAAGAAGTCGAACCTGGCAAATTCAGACAGAAAACATCACAGGGTATTGTAACCGGCCGTCTGGAGATAACAGCTTCGGGATATGGTTTTGTAGCTTCAGATTCACTCAACGAAGACATTTTTATTTCACAGAAAAATCTTCACCACGCATTGAATGGCGATATTGTGAAGGTGATCACATTTGCTGCACGGAAAAAGCTGAAACCAGAAGGCGAAGTCATTGAAATTGTGGAAAGGGTAAGAGATACTTTCGTGGGCACTATTGAAATCTCCGACCGTTATGCTTTCTGTGTTGCCGAAAGTCGTCAGAT
>Ga0123335_1002153_pt1 | contig 30199 bp, 35 predicted proteins | sample BiotimSIPDNA_2_FD_89707 | JGI IMG/M metagenome (GOLD analysis project Ga0123335, IMG submission 89707) | Anaerobic biogas reactor microbial communites from Washington, USA - Biogas_R2 time_0 SIP DNA | ecosystem: Engineered > Bioreactor > Anaerobic > Unclassified | place: Washington, USA... | reverse complement strand
CTAGGAAGCTTTTGGTGGTTTGCTATAGTGTGCTTCGGAATAAGCGGCCGTTTTATGATCAACCTTGACTTGATTTCACCGTGTAGAACTGTCCCTTAGCTGTGGACGTGTTGTTGATTGATGAAGGGTGGAATGCGTTGCCATATTGCCTCTTTGGTGTGGGCGGATAGGTGTTTGCCTTTGTCGTCAACTAGTGGAAAGAGTGGAAAAGAAAGAGGTAAATAGCTAAACTTCACATAGGTGTTATTACAGTAAGTGTTGTCGCAACCAAGCTACTTGGCGTCTTCTAATTAGCAGTTTAGATTGAGGAGCAATACTTATTGAGAATGCACATGCCTTAATATTCAGTTTTTGAAAGCTTTTGTGTAGGTTGATCGACACTAAGGTGCCGTTTAGTTGAGTAATCTAATTGCACGTAGCAAGGAAGGAATCTTCGAGGAGCATGAGCTCGTTAGCACCAAGAGCTACCTTGCAACTCTGCGAAATTCGATGTTGACAGGCGTTCTCGTGATTGATGCTAAAACGCATCGGGTTGTCGATGTGAATTCCACCGCGTTATCCATGATTGGTCAACAGAAAGAAGAAGTCGTCGGCCGCATCTGCAACAGCTTTGTCTGCCCAGTCGAGTGTGGGCAATGCCCAATTACTGATTTAGGTCTGGAAGTAGATAACGATGTGAAAATACTGGTGACCTCTAAGGGTGAGCGGAAGCAGATACTAAAAAGCGTAACAAAACTGCAGCTTAAAGACCAGTTGTTGCTTGTTGAAAACTTTATCGATATATCACATTGGAAAAGAATTAAGGATCAGCTTGTTATGACTCAGCGGTTAGCTTCAATCGGTGAATTAGCGGGACAACTTGGCCATGACCTCCGTAATCCATTGTCAGGCATAAAGAACGGCGTCTATTTGGTTAAAAAGAAGGGCAACAGCATAACTGAAGAAGAACGCATGGAAATTCTCAAAATTATTGATGACGCCGTTGAGGATTCAGACCGCATAGTAAGTAGCTTAATCGAGTATTCAAGCGAGATGCTGCTAACACCTGAGTTGATAACGCCAAAGCAGCTTGTACTAAATGCACTTGCGAAACTGGCTGTTCCGAATGGCATAAGCATCGAAAACCAAGCCTTAGATGAGACACCTATGCTATTGGACACCGTTTATATGGAAAACGCGTTTGCAGCTATACTGCGAAACGCAGTTGAAGCGACACCTCAGAAAGGCACTATAACAGTAGAAGCTAACCTCGCTGGATCAAGCATAATTTTTAGCTTCAGAGACAAAGGTATAGGTATAGCCGAAGAGGCGCTGGGTAAACTTTTCACGCCGCTGTTTACAACTAAAGCAAAGGGCATGGGCATGAGCTTGGCGATCTGTAAACGTGTGGTTGAAGCTCATGGCGGAGACATAGCTGTAGAAAGCAAAGTAGGCAAAGGCACAAATGTCACCATAGCTCTGCCGATGGTTTCCTCAAGAAGGGAATTCGCCGATTTACAAGCAAATCTAACTGCTATGTAGAAGAGTTACTTTTAACTCGGAACCGAACGATCTCGGCTACCAAGTCAAGAGGCAGTGGCTGGTCAAGTGGAAACTGGATCGCTCCCTTACTTGTTTTGTAAGCTGAGAGTTTATGTTTGAATGCTTCGATGCCTGATGGGGTTGGGTAGAAGCCTATGTGGTGCTTGAATGCTGCAAAATACACTAAGATGCCGTTCTGTTTGAAGGCAGGCATCTGATAGCTTACTGTTTCTTCTGCTCTGGGTGCAGCGTCATGGATTGCAACGCGTATTTGCTGGAGGCGCGTTTGGATATCTGGCGGAAAGGTCGAGATGTATTCGTCTATTGATTTAAAATGCTCCATGGATGAACCGACTTGGCGGGGTTATTTGGGTTTGTACCTTTTCTCGGAAAAGAAATCCATAACTCGCGTCCGCTTATAAAACCTGGCGCCATGCATAACCCCCGGCGGAATCAGGTATTCATCGCCTGTTCTGCACCTGTGAGGTTCGCCGTTAAGGAGCAGATCCATTTCGCCGTCGATAACTACGCCCCACTGTGCATAGGTGTGATTATGCGAGGGGAGTTCTATTCCCTGCTCGAATGTAAAGAATACTAGCTGTGTATTCTCTGACTGCATTATCCAAGCTCTGGCACCTTCGAAGGCAACGTGAGCTTCTGGCAATTGATTTAGCAGCACATCCGGGTAGCCTGCTGATTGTTTGTTATCCAAGTCATCTACCTGTCATAGAGTGGACTGCTTAGAAGAAGAAAAAGACATCGGTGCTCTAGCGCACAATATATCCAGTTTACGTTTTTAGAAAAAGCTGACTTAGCGTCTTTACGGTGTAGCCATTATCGCTTAGGTACTGCAGCTGCGCCTCGAACTCCTGTCTCGTAACAGAGTTGCCACCTTCATCACCGACTTTATGGTAGTACAGTACTGTTACGTTTCGACCGCCCGTGCCATTAATGATTTGAGCAAACTGGTCCATTGAGGTATCACGGTAGACAACGTATGAATTCACATTAAACCGGTTAAGAGTATAAAGGTCACATTTGCCTGCCTCAGTTCCTGTCGCCAACTGATAGACTTGCGCTACCGCATCCACTACAGTTTGATTGCGTGCTGCTTCACCGTATGGATAGATGAATACATCTGCGCCGTACCCATGCGCCCGGAGGATTTGACGGCTTTCAATAAGCTCACTACGCAATGTTGCTTCGTCTACGGCGGATAGGTTGCTATGCGTTAATGTATGACTTACGATGTCGTTTCCCTTCTGCGCCAACAACGCAATATCAGCCCAGTTCATGTATGCAGTGTACCCAACGTAGGAGGTGATTATCGAGTAAGAGGCAGCGAAGTTATAGCGCTCCAAGATTTGCGCGTTGCTTACGTGTGTTTTCCATCCGTCGTCGAACACTATGCAGACTACTTTCTCATCCGCGTCAGGAATAGTTGGCTGGTAAACCTGGTTTGGCGGAGGCGCAGCAAAAAGTGTAGACGTGTCAGCCGTGAAGAAAACCACTGTTACCAGAAGGGCAATGACTACTATAATCAACGCAACTGTACCCTTACTCTTCAAGTTTGCCATGACTCCGATTTTATTATGGCAGAAAACGTATAGCCATTTTATAATGTTTTTAGCAAGCCCCCTTTGCATCCTTTGAGAGTTCCGCTTCGCAAATTGTTAAGCCTGCTTTGACAAACCTGCCAGCTTAGCTTCCTAACAATCCTTATTGCTGACTTGACTGAAATAGAGGTGGGTTATAGGTTGTGAGAACTCACCCCTGCGCCCCTCCTTCCCCTAATCAAGCAGGCCCCTCACAGCCAACCTAACCCACCCTTCCCAAAGTGAATAGCCATGAGCCACCAGCACAAGACCTTGAAAACCCACATTAAAATCGTCGAATACGACGATGTAGACTTCTCAAAGATCGTTAAAGACTGCAGATACTTCGGCGAAGGCAACTCCATGGGCAGAGTGCTGGAATACGACTTTGAGTACTGCCTCGAATGCGGGTTTAGGCTGCTTAATGGCGAGCCAATTATGACTAAAGGCATCCTTGAGTACGAGTTTGAAAGGTTCGTCTCTTTGGCAAAGAAGGGAAAATACGTTGGCTCCGAGGAAACGACTGTGCAGCACAGCGACTTCCAAAGTATGGAGAACCTAATTAAGAACGCGGTTGCTTTTGGGAAGCTACGGCAGAAGACAAGTTAAAGGTAAATCGGGATTTATAAGCCCCATGTCTGGGTTATGCTTTTTGTAGGGGCTTCCTTGCCCTTCTTGCGCTTTTCCTTTTCGTGGCCCTTGAAACGGTTAAGCTTCAATGTTGAGCCTTCAATTGTGATGTAATGGGAGTTGTTTAGACCTTTGCCGTAAACATACTTTTTGACGGCGTGATGAAGCTCCGTTATGGATACCTTTTCTTGGTCAACTGCCAGTTTATCTTTGATGGCGTAGACTGTGACTTTTAGGTGGGTTTCAAGAGAAGTTTTCAAGTGTTCTTTTTGGTCCTGCAAGTCTCCGAGGTCAACCTGCAGCTTTTTTTGGGGCTCGTCTTTATGTCTAAACAGCAAACTTATCGTCCCATAATCTGGTAAGTTGTTTTTGTTATTAAATTTTTAGAAGCAACAATTCATATGATTTTCCAAATTCGGGTTGCAGGCTTTGTTGTCGTCGGCTGGCACTAACAAAGGATTATAACTTTTTTAGGCGCCAAAAAACATGGAGAAAAATTTATGCAGCAATTAAGCGAGAATATTGTCGAAATCCTAAAAAGTGAACACGATTTAGTTAGAAGTAACTTAAAGAAGGTCCTCGATGGAAACAGCGTTGACCAAGATGTAATTTCGCAAACCGCAAACGCCGCACTCAACCATTTCACAGGTGAAGAAAAGCTTGTTTTCCCCAAATTCGAAAGCATGCAAGAAACACGAAGGCTTACCTATGCTTTATACGAGGAACATGGCCTTGCAAGAAAACTCATCAGCGAGATAGCCCAAAGCTCGACAGCCGACACGGACAGGTGGTTAGCCAGAATAAAGGTTCTTGATGACTTGACCAGCGCCCACTTTAGGGATGAGGAAGAGGTTGTATTTCCAAAAGCACAGGAAGTGCTAGACGCTCAAACGCTGGAAGAAATTGGGAGACGCTACAAAAACAAGCAATTCTAAAAAGAGGTCTAGGCGTTAACCTAGATTTTGGTTTTAGCCTAATTCAAGAGAGGTTACTCCATAGATTTTGGTCAGCGGCAAGTTAGGCGCCTGCTTGGTATACATTCTTGCAGTGGTAAAAGCCGGCTTCATACCCATAGCGAGCACTAGTTGCATAGCGGATGGGTTCACTGTGGGTACATCGATAAAGATTTCTTCGCCGGCAACGGATGCGGCTAATGAATCGAAAAGCTGCTTAGCCGCCTCTGGAGTTTCCGCGAAGAGAGGCCCAACTCTGTTACCCCGGAAACATTTACGCACTACGCCATACCCTTGGAGTTTGCCGTCTTCATCTTTTGCGAGCAGTGCAGTTGCGTCTTTTTGAGTAAGCCAAAGCTTAAGGAAGTTCCTGCGCTCGGTTGGGAAGAATTTGGAGTCAAACTCGACTATGCCCTCAAAGTCGCCGGAAGAGACCTTGCGGCATTGGCTCTCAGACTCGCCGGCGCTGGCTATTCCAGCATACCGCTCATTCCCATAAGCCAACTTGTACCCCGCACGCGAATATTTTTCCTGCATAGCTAAAACGCCGTCGATACCCACGTTAAAGCCAGCGAATCGAGTATCTATATAGTGCTGTATTGCCAGCCCAACTCCTGTGCCACGCCAGTCTGGACGAACAATAAAGAAACCAGCGAAAGCATAATCGTTGGAGTATTTGACTACAGAGAAAGTGCCTACTATTTCGCCGCCGGCTCTCGCAGCGTAGAAACCGGTTGGGTCAGTGTCATAGAAGCTGTCTATGTCGTGGACACCGGGAATCCAGCCTTCAGTGTTAGCCCAGTCTACGGCGGTTTGAAACTCGGCTTTTGTCATTTGAGTTATAGTTACATTTGGGCTAATTCTGGAAGCAGAGGACATACGGATTAATGTGTGGGTAGGTATAGAAAATAGTTACTATTCTTCATGGGTAGCAGTATCACGCCTAATACTAAAGTAAGCAGTATGCAGGTTGATTTAGCGTTGTGTGCAATAAGCCGCTGAACCCTTGTGGAGCTCTAATAAGGCTAATATGCAGCTTAACCCATTTACTATGTTAGGCTTTTTTTGATTGATTGCTTATGCATCAGAAGGCTTATGAAAAGTATGCTTGGTTAATTCTTTTTGGTGTAGTACTTGTTTTAGGTGTTAGGTTTTTCTTATTCATTGTTTCGGGTGTTTTAGGCGGGGAGCTTCGTCCGGATTCTCAAGCGGTGGAGGACCTGACGGGGATGACGTGGAATGAACTCTTAGCGTTAAATTCCGGGTTAAGTGACTTTTATGGTTGGCTTGAAAGAGAAATATCGATCATCTACATTTCTTTCATCGCTTTAATGGCTATTGTTATAGCTGTTCCTTACAGGAAAGGTCATCGATGGTCATGGTATGCAATGTGGATATTGCCACTCTTTGCAGTCGCCATAACCATTCACGGGGGGTTAGTTACTGGTTTTAGTATAGCTGTCATCATTCAAACAGTAGTGCTGTTGTTTCTCATCCTGCTTGGGATTATACTGCCATACAGAAAATTCTTTCCTTCAAAATAAAGAAGTAACAAAGTGGATGCAATGGCAATATAAAACTGGGCTGTTGTCAACCCCATACAACCCCATGAGTTTATTTTTCGAGCAGAGGTTAACCACATGAGGTGTTTTATGAATGAGTGAACATGATGTTGAAGGTGAAAGAAAGCAGGCTGAAGGTAAAGCGCAAGAAGAAATGGCGGAAGCAACCGACGATACCAGCGAGAAGATGAAGGGCAAAGGTAAACAAGCAGTCGGTAAAGTGCAGGAAGAAATTGGTGAAGCCACAGATTAGAGCGAATTGAATGCGGCAGTCGTTCCAATTTTTTCTTTGGTAATCGGGGATTGTAGTTTTTGTGCTTCCCGGCCCTAACCTAAAGGGGTTCAAAACCTAACTTTACTTTCGTAAGAGGCACGGAAAAAGCATATGTCAATTTACGCTCAAGCCTCGAATCGCCAGTTTCTAATTCAACCGCGGACGGACAGATAAAAAAGCTAATGGCCCGCCACCATTAACTAGAACCATTTTTGCACATACAGAGCATTTGGAATGTTTCATTTTAAGAATGCCTTGTTACCGCTAAACAAAGTCAAAGTAGCAGCAATCCCAAAGTGGAAGCTGAAGTTAGTTTCGCCTCAGTTTCAACTTTATGTTTGCAACAAAGTGTACGCCAACAACCATGGCTGTTGAGAACTTGAAACGTCGTCGCTTATCCATAAAGTAAGCCCACCTTAGATAGTAGTGATGGAATGCACCTTCACGGAGCTTGCCGAGTTCTTTTATGCTTAACTGCGGAGTCTCAAAAATAGGCCGTGTAGTGTCATATTTATCGAAGTCAGTGACTCTTAGCCAACCGTTAGCTCTGACGTTATCGTAGAGAGGGGTACCTGGGAAGGGGGTAGCGACGTTATAGAAGCCGACAGCATCAGGCGCAATTTTTTCTACGAATTTAATGGTATCCCATGCGCTCTTTTTGGTTTCGCCAGGGAAACCTAAGATCACGTTTGGTATAGGCTTCATTCCAACTTCGCGTACCCAACCGAGGACTTTCATGGTTAACTCTGGAGTGATACCTTTTCGCATAGCATCAAGCATCTGCTGTGTACCCGATTCAAGACCACACCAGAATGAGACACAACCCGCTTCTTTCATTTTTGTAAGTAACTCTTTTGTCACCATATCAACACGGCTCCCGCAGTTCCACTCTATTTTTAATCCGCGTTTTTTGATTTCACTACATAATTCCTCAACTAGCGCTTGGTCAACTGTGAAGGCATCATCACAAAATGAAAACTTGGTTTTACCATATGTTTTGTTAAGGTATTCCAGTTCATCAGCGACGTTTTTGGCGCTTCTCATACGGTACTTGCGGCCATGCATACGGACAGTACAGCAGAATTCGCACCAGTAAACGCAGCCACGAGTCATAGCAAGGTAGAGAACATCCTCATATTGTGAAAATTTTTCCATGGGCCAAAGATGGCGTGCTGGAAATGGTAGGCTATCTAGGTCTTCAATGTAGGGGCGATCCTCGTTTCGGACGATTTTGCCTTCTGATCGGTAAGTAATGCCTAAGACGTCTTTGCAGCTTTGACCAGCTTCAATTCGCTGTACAAGTTCTAGGAGGGTTTCTTCTCCTTCCCTGCGTACTACTATGTCCAGTTCAGGGCATTCCTCCAGCGCGTGGTCGTCCCAAAAGGTAACATGTGGTCCACCTGCGAAGGTTATGATGTTCGGTTGAACTTCACGTGCTGCTTTGATTAGTTTTAATCCTGATTTGTATGTGAGTGTGGAAGATGTTACACCAACTACGTCGGGCTTGCGTTTCTCGATTTCTTTTTTGTATTCTTCAAGCGTAAGTTGGGAAACCTGACAGTCGATAACGTCTACTTGATAGTTGTTTTTCTCTAGGACAGCTGCTAAGTAGCCTAAGCCTAAGAGCGCAAAAGGCCAATGCATTACGGCTCCGGCGGGGGCAGCCGGATTTACAAGGGTGATGTGGGGTTTCATTTAAAGCTCACGCTTTGCCATTCATTTTCACTTCGACTATTACAATATTTCTTTGCTGTGAAGGTGTGCTGGGTTTCTGGCCGAGTGCACTCGGAAGACACGTAAAGGGACCGCTTCAAGGAGTGGGCAGACAACTTGAAAGCAATTTATGCTCGCCAGAAACCATTCAGCCCAAGAGGGGGTTAATGATCGTGGTGGTGATGGTGGTGTGGGCAAACGGCTGTTAGTGGCTGAAGTAGGCCGTTTTTGTAGTTTTCAACTATTTCGCTGACTGTGATACCTATCGCCTGTAGGACTTGTACGCCGGCGTCTTCAAAGCAGTTTTTGGCGCCTGGACCCATTGCGCAGGCTATGATTACTGAGGGCCTTAGGGAGAGTATGCCGCCGTGTGGGTCGCCTGTTCCGCCCATGTGTGTGCTTGTGTTTTTTTCGATTTCTACCTTGACTATTTTGGCAGCATCCATTTCGACGAGTGCGAAGTAGGGTGCTTGGCCGAAGTGTTGTGCGACTTGTGATTCTAAGCCTGAATTGTTTTGGATGGGTATTACGATTCGTTGTGACATGTTATCACCTGTACTTCAGAGTTTAATAGCTAAACAATATTAATATTTTATGTTTATAAAACAAACATAAAGAAAGTGTTTTAATAGAGCCTTTGAGATTGGGATTATTCGTCTTTATTTTGATGGAAGTCAATTTGAAGCATCCGCCCCTCCGTTAATGCTTGAACAGTTTTTTTTCGTGCACTTTGCAGTAGACGCCAAACTGTTCCTCTAGAAACGCCCATTTTTATACCAGCTTCCTCTTGTGAGAGACCTTCTAGGTCGACGAGGCGTTGTGCCTCTACTTCAGCTAATTCTAGTAGTATTGGGGGCTGGTTTGTCTGTTTGTTGGGTGTGAAGTTTGTGTTATTGAGGGGCTTTTCTATGTTTATCGGTTTGGGATTCCGGCCTCTTTGTCCGTGTCTGTGTCGCCAACCCATTTTTAGTCATTGTATGATTGGGTGGCGGCACATTTACATATTTTTGTGCACTAACACATAATTAATTATGTGCATAAGCACAAAATAAGAGGTGAAAAATCAATGGGCTACAGAAACGGCAACAATTGGCCAGGAAGAGGACCATTCAGCCACCTACCACCATGGGAACGACCAGGCCGAATCTACGGCAGAGGCGCATGCTACTACCTATACGGAGCACCACTCCCAACCCCACTACAGCCAACAGTAAACCCGCAAAACGAAGCAGCAATACTCACAACCCAGAAGAACGCAATAGAAAACCATATAGCAAACCTGCAAAGTGCACTCGCCAAAATACAAGAGAGGCTAAATGAAATCAATAAATAACTCCTCTCCTCTTTTTCTAAAAAGGCTTTTCCACCCTGGGAATGCTTTCTGCTTGAGGCAGTTTTATGCGTACTGCAGATAAAACAGGCATTGCCGAATTAAGTGACCAAGTAAATTAGCGCTGGCAAGTTAAGAAATTTTTATCTATCCAGTCACCATATAATAAGCTGTGAATTTTTAACCAAATTAGGTGAACTTTATGTCAGAAACACAAGAGAAAATGGAAACTCCAATACTCGGGCATCAAGCCCCAGATTTTGAGGCACAAACAACCCAAGGAACACTGAGACTCTCAGACTATAAAGGCACTTGGCTGATACTTTTCTCTCACCCCGCCGACTTCACCCCAGTCTGCACCACGGAATTTATGGCGTTCGCAGAAATCTACGAAGACCTCAAAAAAAGAAACACTGAACTCTTAGGATTAAGCGTTGATAGCGTATCCTCCCACATCGCATGGGTGCGAAACGTTGAGGAAAAAATGGGTGTAAAAATCCCCTTCCCCATCATCGCCGACTTAAACAAGGATGTAGCTAAAAAATACGGCATGATACACCCCCAGCAGAGCAAAACCGAAACCGTCCGCTGCGTATTCATAATTGATCCTGAAAGCAAAATCCGCGCCATGCTCTACTACCCGCTTAGCACAGGCAGAAACATGCAGGAAATCCTCAGATTAATCGACGCATTACAAACAACCGACAAGTACAAAGTCGCCACACCCGCAAACTGGAAACCCGGCGACGCAGTAGTAGTCCCAGCCCCAACCACAATAGACCAATTAGAGGAACGCCTAAAGGAGCAAGGCTACGAATGCAAAGACTGGTACCTATGCAAAAAGAAGCTTCCAGAGAGCTGAGCATCAATGCCATGTATTTCAGCTGACGGAAAACCAACCGCAACCGGTATAGCCACCCTCAAATCGCTCAAAGATGGACCACTGACGCCTGAAGAAGTTGCTGGTAAAACGGGGCAGCCGCTGTTTAAAGTACGAAGCGGGCTCCGCGAGTTAAAGAGCGCTGGATTCGTGGAGGAAGCATCTGAGAAGTTTACGCTTTCTAAAACCGGGAATGACGCAATACAGTAGCACAAACATCCAGTTTCCCACACTATTTTTCTTTTTAATTTTATGTAACCCTGAATTAATAATGGATTAGAAGGAGTCTTAGGATTAGAATTTTTGTTTTAAATTTAAGAAGACATAGAGGTCACTTACTTTTCTTTTACCAGAACGATGCAGAAAGTGGCTTTTTGTGTCAGCACTTGCTTTAGGTTGCTTGCTAGTTGAGACGGTTTCTACAAGCAGCACTGCCAAAAGGCGTTTTTCAATTTGCCGTTATTAAAAATGAAGAGGTAGTTAAGGCGGGTTAACAAAGACTGCCGCCGCCACAGTCGTCGTCCATAAACCTGCTTTATCTCCTGTAGCTGACTGCGTAATGTTAGTTGTCTTAATGATTAGCCCTGTTGTCTGAAAGATTTTTTTACGCTCATCCCAAGCTGTTTGCGGGTCAAACTGAATACCCATTGTAGTCGCAAGCATGGTTGCCGCGAGGTCCTCTGCGTATTCACCTGCGGTTTCGTCTGTTTGGCCAAAGCTGTGATGCTCAGACAGGTAACCGTACTGGGTTGCCTCGGAAGGAATAGCAACACCGACGGATGAAACGATGAGACGATGAGGCTCGTTGGTTGCGTTACGGGCGATTACGACAAATGTGATTTCGCCGGGGTGCAACTTTTTTAAGCCCTGCTCGCGTGATAACATTTTACACCCTGCAGGCACTATGCTTGAAACGCTTACGAGGTTGCAGTACTGGATGCCGGCGTCTCGCAATGCAAGCTCGAAGCTTTGCAGTTGGTCTTTGTGTCGGCCTACGCCTCGTGTTAGGAAGAAAGTGGTAGGTATCAATTTGCGGTGACCTCTAAAACTTTTGTTATTTTAGTCCACATCTGTTTTATCTCCATGGATACTTTGCTTTCGGGGGAATACTCTACGATTGTTTTGCCATTTACCATTGCTTCAGTGACCTCTTTATTATATGGGATTAAACCCAAAACTTCAATGTTGTTTGCTCGGCAGAACTCCTGAATCTGCCTAGTAATATCTGGGTTAATATCATGCATATTGATGCAGACAAACGGTGCGACTTTGAAGTGATTAAGGAGCCCAAGCACTCTTTTGAGGTCATGTATACCTGATAGTGTAGGCTCGCTAACCACTAAAGCTGCATCTACACCCGAAATGGAGGCGATAACCGGGCATCCTATCCCAGGTGAGCCGTCGATTATTATTACGTCGAGTTTCTTAGTTATCGCTATATTTTTCGCATTCTGACGTACCAGAGTAACTAGTTTTCCAGAGTTGCCTTCACCGGGGTTAAGCAGTGCATGAGACATGAAACCCTGCGGTATTGTTGAGATGTATGCGTTTCCTGACACGCGTTCTGTTAGTGTTATTGCAGTTGATGGACAGATAAGGGCGCAGACGCCACAGCCTTCACATGCTATGCTGTCCACTGTTAAATCGTCGGAAATGGCGTCAAACCTGCATGTTTTACGGCATAATCCGCACTTGGCGCATTTAAAAACGTCAATTATAGCAAGTTTTGAACCTTTAAAACTCTGTTTTTCCATGATTTGCGGATGAAGAAGCATATGCAGGTCCGGCGCATCGACATCGCAATCTGCAACAACCACGTTTTTAGCTAATATTGCTAGGCTGCCAGTTATACTTGTTTTACCTGTTCCACCTTTGCCGCTTATAACCGTTAACTGCTTCACTGTGGCTCAATCTCCTCAATTTTACTGAATAGCGCCTGGAATTTCTCTTTCCATCCGAGCATTTCTAAACTGAATGGTATACCTCTGGAGTAGAACTCTGCGATTCTACGATCATAAGGAATCTCAAGTAGGAGGGGAATACCTTCTTTTGTGCAGTAATCGTAGACTTTTCGGTCGCCTACACCAGCGCGGTTTACTACAACGCCGAAAGGGACATGGATTTTTCGCAGGACTTCAACAGCTATCTGTAGATCGTGAAGACCAAAAGGCGTCGGCTCTGTCACTAGAACGCAGAAGTCGCTCCCTCTGACGGTTTCAACAAAAGAGCAGGATGTACCCGGTGGAGAATCGATTATTACATTCTTTGAATGATTTATTTGCTGTTTTGCCGCCTTTATAATTGGGACAGGCATAGGTTTGCCTATTTCCAGCTCGCCGTAAACCAGCTCCAAATCGTTAGCTTTGCAGAAGTTTAGGCTGCCGATTGGGTGTTTCTCTTCAGTTATTGCGTCTTGTGGGCAGAAGAGCATGCAGCCACCACAACTGTGGCATAGTTCGGGGAACAGCAGGATTTGCTGTTTTAGGGCTAAAATGACGTTGTATTGGCAGACTTTAACGCAGCTACCACAGTGTGTGCATTTTGCTTCGTCGATTTTCGGGATTTTAACATAGACGAATTCTACCTTTTTTTGTTTAAGATGTAGCAGTAAATTTGAGTTGGGTTCTTCTACATCGCAGTCTAGAAGCTGGACGCTGCCAAGAGAAACAGCTAAGTTAACTGCTACGCAGGTTTTTCCGGTTCCGCCTTTGCCGCTTGCGACTGCCACAATCAACCATAATCACCTATTGTTCAAAAAAGGGGTTTTAGGAGAGTTTTTATTTTTTTCATGCGTTAAGAGGGCTTTGTTTAACGTTTTTATTGCTAACTCAATGAATTGTATTTCTGTATCAGGTAAACCGCCGAGTACTTTTAGTATATCGTCTATTGTCAATTTTTTCGCTGCATCTAAGGATTTGTCTTTCAACAGTATAGTTAATGCAGACATAGCCGCTGATGATGCAGGGTGACCATAGCAGAGAAATTTAGAGGCCTCTACTTTGTCACCGTTCAGTTTAATATATAGCCTTATTAGATCGCCCTCGGAGCCAAGAAAAACAGCGCTAGCATCGTAATTATCGATTACACCTACGTTTACTTCCTGTATACACAGTTCGATGGCTTTATCAGAAAAACCTGAAGCCAGGAGTTTTTTAGATTCTAAGATTTTTGTGGTCAAAGCTTTTGCCTCTTAATGTTAGTGGTGATGTGCATGGGGACATTCTTCTGTTAATTCGGCGAGTCGTCCTTGTTTGTAGGCTTCTACGACTTCTTTGACTGTGTTTGCGTTTGCTTTTAGTACCTCGATACCTGCACTTTGGAAAGCCTCTATACCTCGTGGGCCCATTCCGTGAACAATCAGCGCTTTCGGGTGTAGGTTCGTGAGTGAGTCATGTGGAGAACCCACTCCGCCCCTATGTTCACTGGTATTATCGATAGCTTTTACGTTCGCTATGTCCCATCTTTTGTCGCTGTCAAGATCTATGATAGTGAAGTAGGGTGCTCTTCCGAAGTGTTCGGCTATAGGCGCGTTTAAGCCGTCTTGGTTTTCAGTTGCAACAATTAGTCTATCTATCATTTCTTCACCTCCAACTTCCTCTATCATGTGAAGAGTTACCTTGAAGATGCATTACCGCATGGTTACTATGGGCGTTGTGCATCATTGTCTGCCTCCAGATCCATGGTGACCGCTAACTGTTGGAGCAGTTGTTTTGCAGTATTGGCCTTTCTTGTATTTTTCAACGACTTCTCGGACGGTTCCGGAAGCGCCGGTTACGATCTCGATTCCAGCGGCTGACAAAGCTTTGAACGCGTTTGGGCCAACGTTTCCGGTTATTACTGTCTTTGCACCTTTGTCGGCGATTGTTTGCGCGGCTTGGATGCCTGCTCCGCCGGTTGCTTCTACGCCACTGTTAGGGATAGCGTTGAACTGCATATTCTCAGGGTTTAAGATGATGAAGTATGCGCATCGTCCGAATCTTGGGTCTAATGCGGCGTCTAGATTATTTGCTATTGCACTTACACAAATCATGGTTTCACCTTCTTCTCCTGGTTTGATAGGAATTGGTTTACTGAGAGGAATTCTTTGATTTTAGCGACTATTTCAATGAACGCTTTAGCAACGGGTAAACTCTGGTTCGCAGCCATAAACGGTAAGCCGCTGTCAGAGTCAATGCATACTCGGGGGTCAATAGGTATGCTTCCCAAGTACGGAACGGATAAAGCGTCAGAAATTCTCTTTCCGCCTCCTGACTTGAAGATATCTACTTTTTTTCCGCAGTCGGGACAGACATAGCCGCTGAGATTCTCAACTATACCGATTACTGGGATACCGGTTTCCTTAGCGAAAGTCACTGATTTTTTAACGATTGCCTCTGAGAGTTCAGAGGGCATGGTTACTATAACGACGCCGTCCATGTCTGGGATAAAATGCATTATACTTAACGGTTCGTCTCCTGTGCCTGGTGGTAGATCGATGAAGAGGTAATCTAATTCGCCCCATGCTACGTCGCCTATGAACTGCTCGATTGCCCGCATTTTCAGGGGGCCACGCCAAATTAGCGGTGCTTCATCGCTAGGTAGGAAGAAATCCATTGACACTACTTTTATGCCTAGTTTGCCGACGGCAGGGAAGATTCCGGCGATTCCGCTTTTTAGGGGTTGGCGTTCTATGCCAAGCATTTTGGGTATGCATGGGCCATGGAGGTCAGCGTCTAGGATGCCGACCTTGTGGCCTTCTGATGCATAGGCCATAGCAAGGTTAGCTGTTACTGTGCTTTTGCCTACGCCGCCTTTTCCGCTGATTATGGCGATTTTGTGTTTTATTTTTTCCAGTTTGAGCTGGGTTTTTTGTTCCTGTTCCTTTTGTGCAGTTGATGTAGAGCATGAGGTGGCTTGGTTTGTAATGCTTTCTTGCTTGGGAGAGGTCTTGGTCATTTTTTTCACCTTTGAATGCTGGTCAATGTTTATAACATAAACCTTATTAATACTTTACGTTTATAAACTAAACCACAGGCGAATTATTTGTGGATGAGATAGATCGAAAAATAATAACACAGCTTCAAACCGACGGCAGAACAACCCTTCAAGACTTATCCGGAAATATCGGGCTCACAAGCATGGGTACCAAAAAAAGGGTCGAACGCCTAATAAAAAAAGGCACAATTAAAGTGTCAGCACTCATGAACCCAAACGCTCTGGACCTACATCCAGCAATCATTATGCTTGAAATGGAAAGCGCGGAAGCCATGCAAGAGCTCCTCGACCGATTTGAACAATGCCCACGAGTGGTTCAGATATTCAAAACTATGGGTGGCTACAACCTAATCGCGTTGGTTATAGCGGAAACACAGGATACGCTTGAAAGCATCTCTATGGAGAAATGCTCCTTAAGGTGCAGTAAAGGCGTACGCAGATCAGAATTCTATCCTGTAAGTGAGACTTTTTTCTCGCCATTTTTGCCCATTAGGGAGGGGCTGGCGCATAAAGAATGGAAAGTCAGCCCATGCGATGTCGATTGCCCCCCATGCAATAGGTATGAAACGAAAAAATGCGTCGGTTGCCCAACTACATACCATTATAAAGGTCAACTATAAAGAGGACTTTCAGGGGAAAACCTATTGGTAGCCGAATTAGCCGAGACATCGAAGCTCGAAATCGTCAGTCTAGTAGATAATACAGTTGATTTTCTCTCGAGCAACTCCAGGAAAGAAGTACGTACTTTTCAGCACTCTTCACATTGGCACACTGGATTGCCTTGTGCTGAAAACGGTTTTAGCATGTATATTAAAGTCTATAGCAGCGGAGAATCGCACAGCATCCTCTTTGATGCAGGCACAAGCCCTGATGGAGTATGCAAAAATGCTAAGCTGATGGATATCGATTTAAAAAGTGTCGGTTTTGTAGTGCTTTCACATGGGCATTATGATCATTTTGGCGGTTTAGTGAATGCAGTTAAAACAATAAACCGACCGGATTTACAGATTATTTCCCATGAAGACATGGATAAGCCACGGGCAGTTGCTAATACAAAGGGAGATTTAAGAGAATATCCTACATTTCCAAAATCAAAAGAGCTAACGCCTGCAAATATCATCAACACAAAAAAGCCCCTGCTTATTGCATCCAATTTAGCTTACGTTACTGGGGAAATTCCAAGAACTGTGAGTTTTGAGAATGGCTTAATTAGTAATAGAATTTACAAGAATGCCTCTTGGCATCCTGATCCCTTGATATTAGATGAACGTGCTTTGGTCTTTAATGTAAAAGACGAAGGTTTAGTAATCATTTCTGGGTGCGCTCATTCCGGAATAATTAACACTGTACGGTACGCACAATTGATTACAGGTATACCGAAGGTTTATGCAATTTTGGGGGGGTTTCATTTATCCGGAAAAGAATATGAAAAAAGAATAAACCGTACAGTTAAAGAATTGAGACAAATCAGTCCTGAGTTAATAATACCTTCACATTGTACGGGTTGGAGGGCAATGACTACCATTGCTAAAAAGTTCCCTAACACCTTCATTTGGAATAGTATAGGAAATCACTACTTGTTGGGCTCAAGTTAAAATTCAACACTCTGGAGAATATCTTTGATAAGTAAAAAACCGTTCTCTAAAAGTAAACGTACAACGGCATTATTACTTGTAATTTTAGTTACTACTAGTTTTAGTGTCATCTTTTCAATTGCGTTAAGGAAAGAAAGCGTTGATATCCTTTCAGACTCTGCTACAGCAGAAAGTAGTAATGGCTTATTCCTTGATGAGTGGCCTCAATTTATGGGTGATTCGTCTTTAACACGTGCTTCAACTGGACCCGCTAGTTTTGGCTCTTTCCATCAACCAAGTAGGTGGCTAACTTAAACATAATGGCTTTATAACAACAGATTATCGTCGTTTGGAAGTTATAGTATTTGTACATCTTGCTCTGTCCCATCTGAGTAGTATTTGAAAAATTCTCGCCATTTCTTTATTACCCGGGGTCGTTCAAGTGCCATGAAATCGACAAATTTTGAAAACTGAAGAATTGTCTTGTAGTCTAACTTATGCTCGAGAATACTGGCGTCTTTAATCGCTGTATCGTGTGGGACTAAGATTATCTCAAGAAATCTCAGAAAGGTTTCATGCCTTTTGTTAATGACGTTTGCAATATTTTGCCCTTTTTTGGTTAATGTGACCGAACCATATTTTTGATGAACAATTAACCCTTGTTTTTGCAGTCTGCTCAGCATCTCGAAAACGCTCGCTGGCTTGATTCTTAACTCGGCGGCTACATCGCCGGTTCCAACATAACCCTGTTTACTTATTTTATCTATTACTCTGAGATAATCTTCAGCTCTATCTGTAACTTTTAGCATAATATCGCTAGACTTCCTGCCAAACGGATTATTTTGTGAACTTTACTATCTGACCATTATTTACTTTCGTCGTGTTGTGTATCTCGTTTAGGGTTGGATGATGTTGCTAGTAGATGGTTTTTCCTTCGTTTAGTGACGGCGATGTTTTCCCTTTTTTATATGCTTCGTATTTATTGAGCTATTTCTTTGCACTATAGGCAGGGGATGAGGGGTGATCAGCGGGTTTGTGAAGGCAGCTATATTTAGTTTTTTGCTTGCGGCGTGCGCTAAACTAAGGGTTAAGAGGTACATTGGATAAGGTTAGCTAGTCTCTTTGTATCAGCTTCGATAACCTTCAAATGTTCGGCAGTCGGCCATCCACGAATATCACCCATTCGACCTTGCGTGCTGAATTCTAACGAGCCATGAAATTCAGAGAGAATATACCATTCATCAAGAGTAGTAAAACCAATATGTTCAAAATATTGGCGTATATCTTTGCCGACCGGGAAAGCTTCATGAACGCCGGTGTGTGGTCCAGAATACGTTACAAAAATTAAGGTATTCTTCTTCGGAACCCTAGGCGCTTTAGGCTTTACCCTCCCATCTTCTTTATACTGGTTAAATTTCTTCCTAAGAAATGCTGTAACAGGTTGAGGTGCATGCCAGGAATAAGATGGGCATCCGATACAAACCAAATCGTAATCGAAATAGTCTATCGATTCTGCATCCTCAGGTTTTGTAATTGTAACATTGAAATTTGACTGTTCCAAACCCTTTTGTATTGCGTTTGCGACTTTCTCTGTGTTACCTGTTTTGGACCAGTAAATTATTAGTGCTTTTTTCATAGTATTTCGCATTGTCCTTTTTTACGGTTTTTACTTAAGGTTTGCTGGGTTCTGGCGTAATTTTTGAGGAGCGGACTGCTTTACCTTACAGAGTTACTAGTTTGACTATTTAGATCACCAGAGACCATTCAGCCCTTAAGGGCTTTAAAGAAACTTTGAGGTCATAGTCGTGAGATTGCTTGCCCACTCTTCCGCACTTGCATTTGGGAAAGACCAGCTTGCATGAACATGGAACTTGTTATCCAAGGTCATAGTTTTTAGGTCTGGTGCAAAATGCTTTAGCCCTGAAAGAATTAACGCTTCCATGTAGTAGGGTAAACCAATATACATGATAAGGTCCGGGTGTCCTTTGCCGTCAAGTCCCTGCCAAGTTCGGTCGACAATTCTGTTGCTGATATCCATTGCAGTCATGAAAGCGGCTGGTTGGTAACCTCTTTTTACGAAGTCACCAACTATGTGAGCTGTTGCTACTACTGGAACTTTGGATGCATTTGCAAGGTCGATGATATAGTCTATTACTGGTTTTCCCTCTAATGTTTGTGTAACTGCTCTGCTACCGACAATAAGAAGGGGACGAGTAGCTTTCTTGATCATTGCTACTGCTATCTCGGGTTTTTGGATTGGATTTGCTTTTTTAGTTGACGCAATTTCTGCACATTGCCATGGTTCACAGGACATATTTTTCTCCTCCATCTACTCCTTTGCTTTACGAATCATTCTAGGAAGCATTGTTGGGTCCGGGATTTTTGTTTCCTTCCATTCACGCTCTTTGAGGATTGCGACGATTTCATCTTTCATTGTGATTGGTATATCGGCGGGTGTTCTGACGAATTGGTGGATGTCAGTCGGCATTACTCCATAATAGCGTTTTGTTAGGTCAATGTAGTGGGTCAATTTGCCCATACGCCCTTTCCATGTGTCGTTTGGTCGCATGCAAAGTTTCGCAATCTGCACCATTGCTTCCTGTGGAGTTTCGACTGTTTGGAAGAGGTGTTCTGGTGCTGGACCAACGTTGACTTTATCGCCTGTGCGTGCATCGAGGACTTCCCAGTTTTCCGGTTTGTCTGATCTGCCTAAGAGCATACGACGATATTTACTGCCGTGTGGACCTACAAGGACGGGGATACCTAGACTCCAGAAGCCAGCTGCAATTGAAGCTGCTTTCTGTGAGTATGCACCCCAAGCTAAACCGACTGCACCAATACGGTTATGGATGTAGTCCGCGATTTCCTCATAGTTCCCTCGTAGGTTGCGTTTAGCAAAGATACTTGCTACTTTGATTGCTGCACCTGCAATGTGCGGGTTAGAGACACATGAGCCATTATTGAGTACGCCTCCAGCTTCGAATCCGCCTGGGAATTCTTCGTAGAGGGTCTTGCCATCCTCGTTCTTGTAGGAGCCAGCAGACATTGCTGAGCAACCAGTAAGACATACTATGTATCTGCGTAAAGCGAATTCTCTGGCAATATCGTAAACATCTTTTCCACCGTTTGGATAGTTAGCGCAACCGACTAATGCAACAATCCCCGGAATTTCGCCAAGTACTAATGGACCACCGACACTTCTGATTTCATTATCTTGAATGGCGCCTCTGCCTGAACGACAGAAGTTCTTTTCCGCAAGCATCTTCTTTTCGCCGACTTTCAGTATGAAGCTGTGGATTTCCAGTTTAACTGGGCATGCTTCTTCGCATCTTCCGCATCCAATGCATGCTTCGTATAGATCTGCAAGTTTTGAGTAGTCTCCTTCAGAGGCAGCTTTAACTGCTGGTTCAATTGCAAGGTCTTGTGGACAGCTTCTCTGGCACATGTTACAGTGTCGGCATTTCTTCGCAAGTTCTTTGATTTGGTCTAGCTCTGGAAGTGATTTCATTTTTTTACGGATAGGAGCAACTGCTTTAGCTACCCGGACAGCTACTTCGCCGACTTTTTCAGGATCAAGAATTAAGACACCTGGAACACGGTAATTAACTAGGTCATCAACGATTTTATCTACTGGGTCATTTGTACGGTCTTCGTATCCAATGCAGTTTTTCTCTGATGCTGCGATTACAGGCGCTTTTACACGTTCTGCCTCTAATGAAGCGTCTGTTCGGACACATTGCTCGTCTAAGACTACAACATCTGCGAATCCACCGCGTATGAATCTGAGCTCCCAAGAGATTGGACCGACGATTTTTGCTCGTTCGAAGTATCGGGTATTGTCGATGGCAGTGCAGCATAAGCCGACTACCTCCATTTTATCATCAAGTTTTTGGTCTTTCATGAAATCGATAATGCCGACTGATGGTACTACGTTGTGGCCTATGCACATGATAACTGGTTTATTTGTATCAACTGTTCCGATGCCCATTTGGATAAGTGGAGCTTCTGGGTCTGCCTTCGGGAAACCTAATGCTGAGATTTGGCAAAGATCGGCTATTTCCATACCTACTTGGTCCATTCTGCCAGCATGGAAGGCTTTTGATTCAAAATCTAAATTGTTAGCTTCTTGACCTGTGTGTGCAACAGAAACTAAATGCGTAATCTGTGATTCAGTATATGATAAAATATCGTCTAGATCACCGAGAGTTTCAGGTTTTATTCCGGTGACAAGCCTTGTAACTGGCGCTTCAACTTTGACGTTTAATCCGCCGACATTCAGGGGAAACCTGCGTCCATACTTTTCGATCAGGTGGTCAACAACATGTCGGGCATGCCCATTGTGGGTGGCAGCGCCAATGCAGCAAGCGATAAGCACAATACGTGATGATTGATCTGCAATATTGAGTCCGCATGCGCCACGTTTTCCTGCAGTTAAATCACATTTTCCATAGGTGCAAAGACAACACAGATCGCAGTCAGGCATATAGAATGGTTTGTATTTTTTTAGAAGTTTCATATCCCAACTTCGCAAGGTTGTCAAGTGAGGCATGGGAGTTGGTCCCATCGGTTCTTCCCAGGAATTGTTAATTACTTTTCCAACGGATAATTCTAAATTTTTTATTTGACCGATATTAGTATTTAGTTCCCCAATTTTTATATTTACGTTTTTGCTGGTCATCTTTGTACCCCAGATATACGCTCCATTAGAGATTTGTTTAATAGCTAAACCTTATTAATATATTGTGTTTATAAAATAAACAAATTGAAGAGCAAGACGGTCGATTGAAATCCTTACGAACAGAGCGCTATTATGCTCCGTGCGGAGTCAACCCTCCACACAGTGCAAAGCCTCCAATGGTAGCAAAACTTGGCATTACTTCGAGAACAGCCATTTTTGCAGTGTTTGAACACAATTCAATTTTCTGGCCTCAGTCCATAAGCCATTAGGGCACTTGGCTTTAGCTTTATGATTTGGAGGTCTGTAGTGAACGTTAATTTGCTAAAAACATTCATACTGGAAGAGAATCTTTACAAACTCTGGCTATAATGTAACCTAATTAGGTCATTTTATTGGACTACAGCTTGCTCAACATAAGGCATTTCGCTTATAATTCGCGGTACCAAGTTAAATTGCATAAAACCTTAAACCTTATTAATGTTTTCAAGTTTATAAAATAAACTACTTAAGTGCAAACTGGGAAGATGTATTAAATAATGGATGATATTGACAGGAAAATAATTGGACAACTCCAAGAAAATGGTCGTGCTACCTTATTAGAATTAACCGCTGTGACCGGCCTTACTAGCATGGGAACCAAAAAGAGGGTCGAACGCTTAATTAATAAAAAGATCATAAAAGTTGAAGCTCTAGTCAACCCCGACGCGCTTAAGCTCCATCCAGCCATCATAATGCTTGAAATGGAGAGCGCTGAAGCTATGCAAGAGTTACTAAACAGGTATGAGCGTTGTCCAAGGGTCGTTCAAATTTTTAAAACAGTAGGCGGATTTAATTTAATCGCACTTGTTGTGGCCGAAACTGAAGAAACACTTGAAAGTATATCAATGGAAAAATGCTCTTTGCGTTGCAGTAAGGGAATACGCCGTTCAGAATTTTATCCGGTAAGTGAAATCTATTTCTCACCATTTCTTCAAGTTAGGGAAAAACTTGCTGAAAAAACTAACCTGACTTCTCCTTGCCGTGTTGAATGCACCCCTTGCGACAGATATGAACAAAAGAAATGTGTTGGCTGTCCGACCACACAAAACTATAGAGGGACATTATAGACAAACAAAAGAAACATCATCTATTCCCTCGGCTAGCTTCCAATAGACACTGAGTTTATTGCCACATAGCGCCATATCTTAATTAGGCGCTTTTATGATCAGCCGCGCTATTTTTTATAAAATCTGCCATCATCCTTGGTACTTTGGAGTTTGTGTATTTTATCGCTGAACCAGCCGATCTCTGAAGTTTCTTTGCAGTCAAACGCTGGAACGAATGGCTTAATATCAATTAATGGTGTTCCGTCTAAAATGGCAACGTCTTCAATAGTTAAACAATTGAGTTTTAATCCTGTCAGGCGTACTATTGATAACCCTATTTTATTGGGCCTTGCGGGCGAACGCGTTGCAAATACTCCATGCAATTTATCGTCCAGAAACGGCTTAACCATTAATGAGAAGTCCGTGACCAAATGGAAATCGTAGAGGAGTATTAAGTGAGAAAACCCTTCAATGTCTGTAAGACCCTCCGCATATTCGCTAAATACTTCGACAGTGCCGGGAGTGCCTTTTGCGGCTGCCGTTTGGATAGGTACATTCTTTGAATCTTTAAATGGTGAGTGAACAATACCAATCGGTTTGTATGTTATTGTGTGCATCGACAGTAGACTCTTACTATTTGCTTATATTCTCCTGCATACAATGGTTTGGATGATTGTAATTCTTTCTATTGTGGTTCTGAATCTCGATTCACGGTATATTTTTGGTACATTTTAATACCCTATTTTTTATCTACTTTCCTTCGCAAGATTGCTTTTAGCCTTGATTGCTTTTGCGCTATATAAGGCACATAAGAAGAATCTAAAAAATGCAATTGAACTGAATTCTTGCCCCCCTGGAAGAATGGCGTGAGGAACTTAATGCAGATTATCGCTGACCCGCTGGCTGTGTTTTCGTACCAGCGCCCTAACATCATTGTCCTCTAGAAGGTAGGTATATTTTGCGCGCGTCATAAACTGAGCGAAATGCCTGCTTTGTTATAATGTATAGTGCTTCCAAACCCGAAAGATGGTGGGGCTTCCCGGATTTGAACCGGGGTCTATAGCGCCCGAGGCTACAAGCCTGGACCAAGCTAGCCGAAAGCCCCACAGAAAGCTGTTTTTCGGCGAATTTGCGTTCTATGTATTTGTTGGGTTGGCTTTAACTTTAGCGGTGCCGACGTCGGGCTCATCATGACTTTGTGCTTTAAATAAGCGAGGGGGTCTTAATTTTGAGACCAGCCTATTTGCTATTTAATTTTGTTTTAAGGCGATAAAACCTTAAAGCAACACACCGCATTCCATACCAGCGAAGTCGAAAGGTTATGTCAGGATCAGAATCGCTAACGCCATTCATCGAGAAAAAGCAGAAAGGCGAAGAGCCAACCATCATCATGGATAGCCGCGAAGCCAGCAGCGCCAAAAAAATCCACAGCGGCCTCACCGAAAAAGGCGCAACAGTCAAAACCCAGATGCTGGAAAAAGGCGACTACATCCTATCAGACCAATGCGCAGTGGAACGCAAAACCGTAAACGACTTCGTCTACACACTCACCCGCAGATTCCTCTTCGAGCAGCTATTCCGGCTAAAAGACGTTTACCCGAAGTCGCTGATTGTGCTGGAAGGCTACCTGCCAGTCATCTACAAGTACAGCAGCATCCAGCCGCAGGCGATCTGGGGAGCAATGTTTAACCTCGCAAAGAACGGCATAGCCATCGTTAACACATCTAACCAGAAGGAAACCGTTGACTTCCTCTACACAGCAGCGAAGCAGGAGCAAATCGTGGAGAAACGCAGCGCCATCGTGCATGCCTTCAAAAAATGCGACACCCTCTCCGACTCGCAAGTATACTTCGTCGCCAGCCTACCAAGCATCGGACGAGAGAAAGCAACCTCGATACTGAAATCTTACCAGACACCCATTAACGCATTAATCAACATCGATGACTGGGAAAAAGCGGTACATGGACTTGGCCCAGTAATCACTAACCGAGTAAAAGACGTCCTCAACACGCCATACAAGGAAAACACGCCCGAAGAGGAAGAAAAGAAAGAAAACTGCCAACAAGCAAAGTAGCTCATTGCAGGTTTCGCGGATTCATCGGCAAAGAGAATTGGGATCTACCCCACTCGGAGGTAGAAACCCAACCCTCCATGTCTTGGCTAAATCTAGTCGATTAACAGCAACGCATACGTCTCAGGAAACTTTTCGAATGGAAAAGTAAATTTCATACCCGCCTTTTCCGCAGTCGCCTTCACGTTAACGCCCAAACCCTCTTCCGAATAACGCCGCCTCTCAGGATGCAAACAGACGCCTTTCTCCACGTTACACTTCTGGCAAATCGAACAGGAGCCAGAGACGAAACCGGCGGCGAGGATAAAGCCCTCTTTACCCGCAGCCTTCTCAAGCTCAATAACCGTATCTAGCACTCGTGTATTATCGTTTTTCCATGCATCCCAAAACGCTGCAACTTTGACCCTGATGTCTTCGGGTACTGTGCTGTCGGGTGTTTTAGCAAGGTACTTGATATACTGCGGCTCGAGTGTGGCGTCTGATTTGAACTTCATAAACAGGGCAAAATGGTATTCGTTGACTATCTTCTGAAACTTTTCCGGTGTCGGCGCATGGGGTGGGCAAGCGAGTGTTTTGCCGTATTTTTCGCAGCCTAAACTGCACTTCAGAACCAGTCGATCTTCGATAACAATCCCGTCTACCGGAATTATTTTTGCCTCGACCGCTCCTAAAGTTAGTGCGTGCTGCCTGATGGCTTCGAGAGAACTTTTGAGGTTCTCTGTCAAGCTTTTTCACCATTTTTCTGGTGGCAAGCTGTTAAGGTGTCTTTTTTGTGGCCGGGAATATCTGTTTGTTTACTCGCTTGTAGCTTGATCAAGTCGTGTGTTGCGTTAACTAATGTAGGTAGCTCAATGGGGCGTTTTATGAATATGGCGCCGTATTTACTCAACTCCGCAAAGATCGCGGCTGCTTTGCCACTGGTAAAGTCCCGTTCATCCACTGGTATCTCGTCGATAACGTAGGTTTTTGTGCCTTTTTTAACTGCTTCCAGCGCAGCCTCCAAGTTTGAGAGGTTACCGATACCAAAGGGAACAGAAGTAACTACAACTATTGCCGCCTGATTGATGAATTCGCGGTTTTGGAGTTTCTTCTGTTCAGTGATTGGCGAAAACGGACTTTCAATAATGGCAGGAACGTTAAGAAGCTCAGCGGTTTCAGAGTCAGTATCCAACTCGTTAAGGACGCCAGCGGTAACCTTGTAGCCTTCGTCCACCAGCGCCTTCATTATCAAAGTGCCTGTACCGGCACCGCATATAAGATGAATAGAACACTTTCGATCACAAGCGGTCTTCATTGAAGAGAGCGGTATAATGTAGGGCGAATTTGTAACTGGGCTCTTTTTCACGACGGCGTTAACATTGAAAACTCGTTTTATGTTTTCACTCGTTAAAACCTGCTCCAGAGGCCCTGCCGCATATATTGTTGAGTTCTTTACGAGAATAGCGGAGCTACAGTAGCGTCCTGCTAGGTTCAAGTCGTGGATAACCGCCAACACAATAAGACGCTCCTTCTCACAGAGGTCCCGAACCAGATCCATAATTTCAATCTGATTAATCATGTCCAAGTGAGTTAACGGTTCATCAAGCAACAGTACTTTAGGTTCCTGAGCTAACGCGCGGGCAATAATAACACGCTGCTTTTCACCGCCGCTTAACTCGTTTATTGGTCTATCTGCAAACTGCCAAGTGTTAGTCTGAATCATGGCTTTCTTGACAATAACCATGTCTTTTTCTGTTTCCATATCAAACCGCTTCATATGCGGGTTACGACCCATTAAAACAATATCCAAAGCGGTAAAGTTGAAACCTATGTTACTCTCTTGGGGAACAACAGCCATATGCTTGGCTAAATCTACGCTTTTCATTGAATAAACATCAGTTTTATCAAGGAGTATAGCGCCCTTGTGCGGTTTGAGAACCCTGCTTATGCTCTTTAACAGAGTGCTTTTTCCTGAACCGTTCGGGCCGAGAATGCCCAAGAAGTCGCCTTCTTTAACGGTTAAGTTCACGTTTTCAAGCACCTTAACCGAGCCGTAACGGCATTCGATGCCATCGACATTTAATACAACCATTTTTCTTACCTACATTGAATAGCTTGTTTTCTTTCTCCTAAGCAGATACATAAAGAATGGAGTCCCAACCAACGCAGTTACGACGCCGACTGGTAACTCAGATGCGCCAGTAGCAACTCTTGCAACGGCGTCACAGGCAATCAGGAATATCGCGCCCAATACTGTTGATGTCGGCAGAAGGATACGGTGATCTGGACCGATTAAAAGTCGAGTGATGTGCGGGATAATTAAGCCGACGAAGCCGATTACACCGCTTATAGAAACCGTAGCGGCCGTGACAAGTGAACCCAGGAACAGTAGGATCTGCCGCACTTTCTCTGTGTTGACACCTAAATGCTGGGCAGTATCGTCACCCATTGACAGCATGTTTAGGTCTTTTGAGAAGAAATAGGCGATTATTGCTGCACCGAAAACGAAGGGTATAATTGATAAAACGCTAGTCCAGGTGACGCTGGTTAATCCGCCGCCTGATGTCCAAGCGATGATTCCCATAACGTCTTTTCCAGATCGCAGTTGAAGTACAGTTTGAATGGATAAAAGGAAAATGTTGACAACTATGCCTGAAAGCAATAAAGTAGTTAATGGAACTTTATTGCCGACTCGAGATGCGAAATAGACGAAGAATACAACAGATACTGCTCCTACGAAGGCTATGATCTGGAACATTCCGAGTCCGATAAGGGTTAAGCCGAGAGTTCCAGCGTATAATACTGCCAGTGTAAAGAATAAAGATGCACCTGCAGAGGCACCCAGCAGGTAGGAATCAGCCATTGGATTTTTGAATACACCCTGATACATTACACCGGCTGCGGCTAAGCCTGCACCGACGAGTGCACCTGCTATTACGCGGGGTAAGCGGATGTTAAGAATGATGGTTTCATTGTTTCCGTGGATTAGTGACGGATCAATTAAGCTGTTGAGCCCAGGAATCTGTTTACCGAAGATAGCTAAGATTTCCGAGTAGCTGATTCCAGAGGTACCAATGTTAATACTAAGTAGAATCACCACCACTAGCAAAGCTACTAAACCAAAGAAGATGAGCTTCCATCTTTTTGCTCGACTTGAATATTTGGTTTCAACTTTGCTAGCTGACATGAGAGTTAACTCAAAAAAAGGGATTAAGTGGAATTAAAGAGTTCTGGATACAGCGCGTGAGCAGCTGCGTCGATTTGCTCTGCGATTCTTGGTCCTGCCTCTGCGAATAAGCCGCCGTCGACTACAACTATGCGGTTGTTCTGCACTGCGCTTATGGTGTCCCAGCCAGGTCGCGCTTTTACTTGGTCTACGCTGCCATAGAAGGGTGCCTCGCCTGCATTAGCCATTTCAGTTGGCAGTAGTATAACTTTGGGGTTTGCGTAAACTACGGATTCGGAGCTAACTTTGGGGTACTGATCAGTTTCATTTCCAAAGATGTTGATTCCGCCCGCTTGGACAATTACGTCATTTATGAATGATGTGCTGCCTGCGCTCATTAGCGGTGGATACCAAACTTCGTAGTATACTGTTGGTTTCGGTAGGTTAGCAGCAGCGATTTTTGCTTGAATTTCGTTAATAGTGTGGTGTATGGAGTTGACGACTTCGCTGGCGCCTTCTTCTGCACCTGCGGCCTTGCCGACTATTGTAATACCGCTAAGGACGCTCTCAACGTTTTCGGGGTCTAACACTATGACTTTGTAGCCCATGCTTCTGAGTGTAACTACGTCTGCGGCGTTAATGGTTGATGCAACGATCAAATCTGGGTTTAGTGAGGCGATGGTTTCTTTGTTGGGAGTTGCGAAGCCACCGATGCTTGTCATGTTACCCGACGCGATCCATGCTTTGAAGTCATAGGGGTAGCTGCAATAGTCTGTTACGCCTACTACCTTGTCGCCCACGCCTATGGCGAATAGGATCTGGGTGTTGCTTGGAGCTAGCGAGATGATTCTTTGGGGTACAGCGGTGAATTCAGTAGTGTAGCCCTCGTCATCTGTGACAGAGTAAGCGCTGCTTGGAGGTGTAGCGGGGTTATAGTTGATGTATATTGCAGCTGAGAGAATAATTGCGATTGTTACTATTGCGGCTATGGCGATAGTGTATTTTGCTTTCATCTAATTCTACCTGTTTTTACGGATGGATAATCCATCCTTACATATATAGTTTGGGCAAAAGCAAGGGAAAACAAGGCAAACAACCGCCGACCCCAATACGATCAATGAATTTCTTAAAAAAAGCGCAAACATGCAGTAGGAACCCAAAAAATGTCAAACGAGAAATGATAAAGAGGAAAAAATCTAATGATAATTAGAAAGAGTGAATTTAAACCTATTCATATCTAGTTAAGAACAGCGGTTTACGAGCTTCCTGCCGCCGGACCTCAAGAGGTACATCCTTCAAAGAAACTGCGGAACCATTCTTGCATTCAGACTTCTTCGAGTAGCCTGATTTCCCGTTTGGGTAATCCACACGTCCCACCTTACGTAGCTCCTCCAATCCATGGGATATATGGACTTGTGACTGCAATAACACAGCAACAAAAACGTGCCCTAAAACCCTTAAGGTACTACAAACGAAGTGGTATTACCAACAGAGAGCTAAGTTAAAAATAATAAAAACAAAATAGAAAAGGGTTTATGGACCCTTCTTGGTGACTTCTTTAACTGCGCCTGCTGCAACAGTTGTACCCATGTCTCGGATTGCGAATCTTCCGAGTTCTGGGAATTCGTTGAATGCTTCGATAGCGATTGGGTGGAGTGGTTCCATGCGGACCCAAGCTGCATCTCCTGTCTTGAGGAATCCTGGGTGTTCTTCGCTGACTTGGCCTGTGCGTGGGTCGATCTTCTTGATTAGCTCGGTGAATTTAACTGCGATTTGACCTGTGTGGTAGTGTAGTACTGGTGTGTATCCTGCTGCGATTGCGGTTGGGTGGTAGATAACGATGATTTGGCCGATGAATTCTTTTGCAACGGTTGGTGGGTTGTCAACTGGGCCTGCAACGTCTCCGCGGTGAACATCATTCTTTGCTATGCCTCTGACGCTCATGCCGATGTTGTCGCCTGGTTCTGCTACTGGGATGGTGGTGTGATGCATTTCGATTGATTTGATTTCAGCTGTTTTGTTGGATGGCATGAAGACTAGGTTTGTTCCTGGTTTGAGGGTACCTGTCTCTACTCTCCCGACTGGGACTGTGCCGATGCCGGTGATGGTGTAGACGTCCTGAATTGGAACACGGAGTGGTTTGTTTGTTGGCTTTGCTGGAACTTCGAGTAAGTCGAATGCTTCCATCATAGTTGGGCCAGTGTACCAGGGCAT
>Ga0123335_1002152_pt1 | contig 30208 bp, 27 predicted proteins | sample BiotimSIPDNA_2_FD_89707 | JGI IMG/M metagenome (GOLD analysis project Ga0123335, IMG submission 89707) | Anaerobic biogas reactor microbial communites from Washington, USA - Biogas_R2 time_0 SIP DNA | ecosystem: Engineered > Bioreactor > Anaerobic > Unclassified | place: Washington, USA... | reverse complement strand
TGTCCGACCTGTCCAACCCTGTCGGACCCTATCCGACCCTGTCCGACCTGTCCGACCCTGTCCGACCCTGTCCGACCCTGTCCGACCCTGTCCGACCATGTGACTGGAAGATTGAACTGGGACATGGAACGTTGACGTTGGGTTTCTAGACCTTAAGGTTTTGGGGACTAGGACAGGGGCGGACAAAAGTTGTCATGGCGTCAACTGCTTTTTAGGGTAAAACATCCACAAAACCATAACCGATTTCAAATTTTGAACAGCAATCGGTTATTTTTTTACCATCACTCTTGTTTTTTTGTGATATCATTGTACTGTTTATTGGCTAGAGCAGTAAAATTTTGCACATTGGCATGGTATTTGCTCAAATATCATGTAGGAATAGTTCACAATGGCAAAACTACTTTAGACAAGGAATGGAACGATGAGACTTGCTGGACTTGATTTCGAGACAGCAAATTGGAAAAACGGCAGCATTTGCGCTGCTGGCTGCGTGGTGTTGGCTGACGGCGTGGCGACAGAAAGCCAGGAGTGGCTGATTCATCCCCGTAAGGGATACTGCTGGATGCTGCCGAAATTTACCGAGATTCACGGGCTGAACTACTGGGATGTAAAGGATAGCCCGGAATTCCCGGAAGTGTGGCCGGAACTACGGCGGATGCTGCTCTCGGCGGATTGTGTAATCATCCACCATGCCCCCTTTGACCTGAGGCAGCTGCGCAGTGTCCTGGCACTCTATCAGCTGCCACCGGTCGAGTTCGATTACGCAGACAGCCTAGTCATCAGTCGAAAACTCTTCCCCGACATGACGTCGCACGCCCTGGATGCGATGGCCGAATATTTTGGCATCAGCTTTCAGCATCACAATGCGCTTGAAGACGCCATGACCTGCGCCAGCATCATCGCGAAAACCGGCATTCCGGATGGATTCGTACAACGTTTCAGCACGATAACAAAAAAAGGTTTGACACCATGAACAAGACACTGATTCTTACTGGCTGGGGACATCGGGACTACGCATTCGCCGCCGCTTTGGCATTGCGGCATTTCAAGGAAGCCGACATTCTGGGCATGAGCATGCGCCGTCTGCCTGAATTCCTGGAGTCGGTCGAGGGCTACACTGAAATCGCGATCCTGGGTGTCGGCCTGAGCGGCAATCCCAAACGGTTGTCGGAAGCGCTGAAGAGCCTGAGGAAAAAGGAGGTACGGGTCGTCTGGATCAGCGCTTTTGACTTTCCGGAATGGATGGAGGATGACGTCAGGACGAATCTCGAGGCGCATATCGCAGGCGGCGATGTATTTGAAGCAACCGCAATAGCCTACGATCAGGATACCAGCGACCTTCTCGAACTGTTGGACGACAAGACAGCCATCGGCAAAAAGTACGAGCAGTTCCTTGAAGCGTCGATGTATTTCTACCGCAACTATCAGGATGAGCAGGCCTATTCGAGGGTCATCCACCATATTGCCGCCAGGAATGATGACAGCGCTTGGACAGATGCCGAAAAGTGCATGATCGAGCATTTCAAGCGCTATGGCAACTACGAGTTTGCCGGCAAGAGCGATGTCATGGCCGATTTGCAAGACAAAGTCAACCGCATCGCCAAGCATGATCGGGCACGGGTATTGATTCTCGGCGAAACAGGCACAGGCAAGGAAGCAGCGGCCTGGCAGCTGCATGACAAGTCCAGGCGCAGAGATGAGCCATTAATCGCCTTCAACTGTGCCAGCGTCGCGCCAAATCTACTGGAAAGTCGGTTCCTGGGCCATGAAAAAGGCGCCTTTACGGGAGCGACCGAGGCGCGCGCCGGCGTATTCGAAGCTGCCGACGGCGGCACGCTGTTCCTGGATGAAATTGGCGAGCTGCCCCTTGAGGCTCAGGGAATCCTCCTTCGCGTCCTGGAAGGCGGCCGTTTCTATCGCTTGGGCAACAACCAGACTGAAACCGAGGTGGATGTGCGCGTCATTGCCGCCACCAACCGAGATTTGCCCGCCATGGTACGCGAGGGCAAGTTCCGCGAGGACCTCTATCATCGGTTGAGCATTATCCAGCTGCGCATGCCGCCTCTGCGTGAACATCGCGAGGACATTCCGGCCATCGCCCGCGCCTTCCGCAAACGCACCAAGATGCCCGGGCAACTCACCCAGGCACAGCACGAAGCGCTGATGGACTATGACTACCCGGGCAATGTCCGCGAACTCTTCAACCTGCTGGAACGGGCCGAGGTCATGGGCGTCGGCGACTACCGCCAACTCATCCGCGAACACAAGGAGATCAACGCGGGAATGTCAATAAATAAAGAAACCCCCATCCCGGACAACCTGGAAGAAGCGAGGCGAATGCACATCAAACGCGTCTGCGAAAAATACAATGGGAATATTACCAAAGCGGCCGAGGCGCTGGGAACGTCGAGAAATACGGTGAGGAAGTACTTGGAATAACTTTTAACCCAAAAAAAGCAGTTGACCCCTTATGATTGTAGTGCCTTTACAAGGCACGGTCTTCGGGTGGGTTCGCCACCCCCAGACTGAAGTCTGGGGTTAAGCATCGTCAAGCGCTTACAGCGCAATGCATTATGCAAATCCTTCTGACAAGCCCGAACTGTCGTCCGCATCTGACCCGTGTGGATTGCGGACAGCCAGTCCGCACCAAAGACTTTGCGCCGTAGGTGCCTGACCATGCTTAACCCCGGGCTTTAGCCCGGGGATAGGACGCCCCCATGCTGGGCGCCTTGTAAAGGCGCAATATGGTGAACGAAATGAATTTTATAACCAATTGAAAATCAATCCATTAGAAATTAAAGACTAGCGTCAATTTCTTTTTTAGGATAATGGAAACATCACCCAGGCAGCACTTGCATTGGGAACGTCGAGGAATACAATGAGGAAGTATTTGGAGAAGTGGGGCAGAGAGGAGGAGGGGCAATTGTGCCGAGACGGTTACGCCAAGTTAAACCCGAACTCGTTTGAGAGACAGACGTTATCTAATATGGCTTAAGAACAATCAACAATGAAAGGAATGAGCGATGACAAAAAATGTATGGAAGGTTGGTTCTAATTGGGGAAATGAAAGCGTTCTTGATTTATTTCTTGATTATGGTTGCATTTTCATTGGCGGGGTTAACGATGGCAAAAGAAAAGGGAATTGGCAAGCGCTTTTACCAGGCGACTTGCTTATAATTTCAGACAAATCTACACCAGTGGCAATAGGAGAAGCCTTGAGTCCGATGGAGACCTATGAAAACTCTGATATTAGAATGAGTAAACACGACGAGGATACCTATATCGACGATGATGTACGCCTCTGCAAGGCACATATCGCTCTACTCTCTCAAGAAGAACGCAACCACATGTCGTCGGAGAAAGTTATTACCGCCTGGAATAAGTATCTTGAAAGACAACAGCAAGAGGAATTTGATATCAACAGCAGAACAATGTCGCTTTTTGATCTCGGTGCAGAAGAAGGAATATTTTCTTCTAACATAAAATACCGTATTCCTATATATCAGAGGCCTTATTCCTGGGGTGAAAATGAACTACGCCGTTTAATTGAAGATTTACGACAGGCAGTACCTAATGATGAGCCGGTCTTCATGGGAACGATGCAACTTACTCAAGCTATTCCCTTGTCAGCAAATGGCGTAAAGAAAGCGCATGATATTATTGATGGGCAACAACGAATAACCACATTCATTCTTTTGCTTTGTTTGATTCAGCATAAAATGTCAAAGAATCCAGGGCAAATATGTATGGGTGCACTCAGAACCTTGGTTAATCGAGGTGAAGCTCAACGGGATTTAGATGAGTTTTGGATGGCCTATAAACAGGGAACGCATACAAAGCAGGCTAACGAAGTAGTAAGCAGAAATCCATATTTGCGTAATGCTGCTATACTTGAAGGTCTTTTAGAGGAATATTTCCCGACCAATTCCACAGATGAAGAAGAAGTGGTTTCTGTTGAAGAACTCTGGAATTTCCTGCAAGAAAAAATTCGCTTTGTGGTTATTGAAACGCGTGCAGGCCTGTCCAAAACACTGAAGATATTTAACACCATTAATACCACTGGACTTGATCTTGGCGCAGAAGATTTGTTCAAGATCCGTTTTTACGAATATCGTAAATGGTGCGGTGACCAAGACCAGGTTTTTGATCAGATTTCTGATATTTACGCATCAATTGAGGTTTTTAACCGCGAACATCCTGGAGATTCATTGTCTATGGGGACGCTTCTTGCGACTTGTCAACGTGTGTTAATAGCAAAATATGACATGAGTTATGCAACCTTTGAGATGGGCTATGAGCGATTCTTTGATCGATTTTTTGACACTGTACTTGGCATACATATTTGGCCAGAATTTAAGGCCTATGTTGGGAAAAAAGACCTATTGACAGTGGCAGACTTGAATAATCTGTTGAATTGTTTTGTGGCTAGGCAGAAACTTCGTGAAAATGATTGGAATTACCGAATTATAGAACGAATGTTTTGGGATACTCGCTATGGTTATGTCCATGATTATGGTGTAATAGCTCTTTTCTTTAAGCAAATCAACGAAAATGAACTTTGCAATTTTACTACTGCCTTGTTTAAGGTTTTAGTTCCACCAAGCCTATTCTGGGCGAAGAAAGTATATGCTGCTAGAAGAGAATTATTTAAGCTACTAAAGGAAATAAGTAAAAAACCAGGAATTTCTGTAGTTAATGAAGCTTTAACATCATTAAATTTAGGTGACTTGGACTTAGTAAAACTGATGGAACATGCTTGTACTTACGAAATTGTTTGGAATCATCTATGGAAAAGGCTAATTTGCCGCCTAGCTGAATATCTCAAAAACGACAAGAAAGATGAAGCTTTGTACAAAAATCTGTTTGAATGTCCAATAGACATTGAACATATCCAAAGTTATACTGACGAAAATAGCCCAGAACAAGTTCGGGAGCATTGGGGCGAAGAGTTGAATAGATTAGGCAATCTGACGATACTCGAACAATCACTTAATCGTTCCATAAACAACAAACGAGAAAAGAAGAAAGACGCGTACGCTAAAAGCTGTTTTGTTTCTGTCAAAGAACTTGTTGATAGAGTGTTAACATGGAACAAGGAATCGGCCGAAGAGCGCAGAAAGAATATTACTGATCTTCTGTGTACCTTCCTATTCAAGATTGACACACAAAACTGAACAAAGTCAACCTGTCTGAGATTTTAAGGGATCCTATTGCGGAAACCAAGAAAATCATCACCAACACGGGTGCAGTTTCCAAAAACAGTTATTGCACCCGTGTTGTCGCCTACAAATCAAGTGCGTCTACTAAATATAATAGGAATTACCAAAGCGCGTTGAAGCACTAGGAACCACCGAGGAATACGATGAAGAAATACTTAGAAAGCAAGGGAGAGTAAGAGAATGAAAAAAAAAACCGTCAAGTGTCCGCAATGTAATCGTGAGTTTGATGTACGAAGTATTCTATGGAATTTTGAATGTCCAAACTGTGAAGACCAACTGCCGCATGAAGGCTTATGATGGTAAATATGTGATAGTTTGCTGGGAGTGTGGTCGGCCAATAACCCCAGAAGAGGTCTGCGACAAAGGAGAATTTTTTGCGGGAGTGTGCACAATTTTCTGTAAATTAGCCTTTGCAATCCTCGGGCGGGATGCGAGGCGACTGTCCACTTGACGAACCATGCAGCCAGGCAGGTCCATGCGGCACAGACCACATACCTTGCTATTGCCTGTATCACCGATATCGAATACAAGAACAGAAACATCCTAGCATAGCCCAGCTCACCAATCACCTTCAGTTCTGCGGCAACGCGTTCCCGCAATGGCGAATCTGGCGGTTCATTCCGTCTTGTCCAGGCGAAGCGGCATAGTTCTTGCAGTACTTCGTCGGGATCTTTGTCATTATAGTCTGGCCAATGTCGCATATTCATAGATTTTTTGGTAATGTGCGAAATCCTGTGAGAGAAAGGTAGGCTTTTGGTAGTGCCCATACTGGGCACCACTTTTTTGGGGACGCCTTCCCCCAGACTGAAGTCTAGGGTTAAGCATAGTTAAGCGCCTACGGCGCAATGCGTTATGCAGCTCTATGCAATCCGTCCGACCCCAGTCCGACCCCGTCCGACCCGTCTGACCTGTCCGACTGGAAATGCGCCACTATTGGCCTGTTTATTGCTGTTTTGCCTTAAGCATGAGAACACTTGGTATTCGTACCCAAGCTGTCATGGAGTCAACTGATTTTACAGGCTAAAATCCGATTTTCCCTTTTGCGGCAGTTCCCCCGCAGTTCTTGGCTTCCGCCTCGTGTTCCAGGGCATCTAGTCGCTGTGCGTTGCTGACTTCGCCGCCATAGTAGAAGAGGCTTTGACGGACGGTGCGGAAATCGCCGGGAGCGAGGTTGGGAATTCCGTTCAGGCGTCGCAATTCGCCCTCTGTCAGGATGGTCTTGAACATTCGTTCGAAGAAGATTCGCTTGCCGTCGTCGTCCAGGTAATCGAACTGGAGCTTGAAGGTGAAGCGTCGCATGATGGCTTGATCCAGGTTCTTGGTGAAATTTGTCGCTCCGATCATTACACCATTGAAGTTTTCCATCTGATGCAGCAACTCGTTGACCTGCGTCACTTCCCATGACCTTTGTGCATTGTTTCGGCTCTGAACGAGACCATCGATTTCATCGAGGAACAGGATCGCATGTTCCGCCTCGGCTTCCCGGAAGGCTCGGGCGATGTTCTGCTCCGTCCCGCCGACCCACATGGACAGCAGGTCGCTACCCATGCGTACGTTGACCTTGGTCTTCAGGACACTGCCCAGATATTTGACGAACTCCGTCTTGCCTGTGCCTGGCGCTCCCGACAACAATAGATTCATGCGGGGGCGGTCGGGCTGCTTCGTGTCCTTTTGCTTCATGAAACCGCGGATCGCCTCCACGATGCGCTCCAGCTCAACATCCCCCTTGATGTTCAGCCCCTCCAGCGAGTAGTCCTTTGCAGGCAGAAGCTTGTCATCCGCCAGCTTGATGCCCAGCAATTCGCAATGCGGCTTCATCAGTTGTTCCACCAATTGCGGCACCTGCGCCTTGCGCGGCTGCATTTTCTGAAGGTTCTCCAGGGTTTGCGAGATGCCTCCTGCGCTGACCGGGTAAAGTGCGGAAAATTCTTCTATTTGTTTTTTGCTGATCAGGCGTCCCATCTGCAAGCGGGCGATGTTGTTTTTCCAGATACGCTTGCGCTGCTCGCAGTTCAGCGGCTCGAAGCAGATGGAGTAGTCGAATCGCCGGCGGGACGATTCGTCCAGGGCCCTTGCCGGCGTGTTGGTAATCCAGACCGTAGAGGTTTTCAGCGTGTCCAGCACCGTATTTAAGAGTCCCTTGTCGCCGGAACTGGATTGAAACCCGCCGCCAAAGAGCATAAACGGACCGCCAAGGTCACTAGAACTTCGCAGCATGTCATCGGCTTCATCGACGATAATCAGGCTTTCATTTGGGGCAATTTGTTCGTCGCAGACTTGCAGCGCCCCGAAACGAAAATCAGGCGAGCTGCTGGTGCGGCCGTCACGCCCACTTGTATTTTGGACAATACTGTAGCAAGTACGATCTATTTTTTTGGCCAGCGTCCGGGCAAAGCTGGTTTTCCCTGTTCCTGGCGCTCCATAGAGCAAGATGTTCACGGGCTTGTCACCAGTTGTCAGCATCCGCTTGAGGATGGATCCGTGCGTTTTGCTCAGGTCGGCAAAATCGCTCCAAGGCAATGTCTCATTCGTGTCTTTGACGAAATAATTGTTGGCCAGAGGCTCTTCAGTCATACCGCAGAGGAACGTAAATAGATTATTGTTCGGGTTCAAATCATTATCGAGGCATTGGAAACGGCGCAAGGGCTTCTGAGGGGCGACACGATCCAGAATAATCGCCTCGCTCATACTCAGGCATTTCGACATCATAAACAGATTACGGCCGAAAGTTCCTTCATGATTGGGATGACTAAGAATATTTTCTTCGGTAGCCAAGGAAACCAGAAAAATATCGATTTCCAGGTCAGACAGCTTCAAGGTTTGCTGGAGTTCAAGCATTTTTTCATGGAAGACGTCAGGCTCGCCAGGCTTTCCCCAAGGAGTTGCCATGGCATTCTCGAAGAGCGCTGGAAGAATGGCATGTACTTTATGACGTAGTCCATCTTTGTTCCATAATCTCCTGAGTCCCTCGGCAAGCCGTACGTAACCCAGTTCCTGAAGAAGATTGCGAGAACGATTTTCTTGCATTTTTTCGATGATGTCCGCTGGAAAGATCTCCCGCTCTAATTTCGCCAGCAGCGGCTCGCTGCCATCACATTCCAAAAGACGAAAAACATCTTCGTTCCTAATGCGTTCTTTGTAGTTGTCCAGCAGTTTTTTCAGGAACCCAAACGACTTCTTCTGCATCCATGTGCTTCGGTGGCAAAGAAAACAATCCATATCCTTATACTCCTTATGTTTTTGATGGAATTGGTGAAAAAGGTTTTGACAGCTGTTCACAAAGCAATCAGCGTGCCAAGTTGCTCACAGGCTTAAATAGAGCGTTTCATAGGGAGAACCGGATAAATAATGGTAAAACTCTGAATTTCAGCGGTAAAATTGTTATCACCATATGCAGGCGCTATGCAACCCGTCCGACTTGTCCGACTTGTCCGACCTGTCCGACCTGTCCGACCTGTCCGACCTGTCCGACCTGTCCGACTTGTCCGACCTGTCCGACCCGTCCGACCCCGTCCGACCCGTCCGTTCAGGAATATGCCTTTTCGTGCTCATTACGTCAAAATGACTTAGCCACTTTCAGCTCATTTTTACGATTTGACCTCGATTTCACATTCCTTGCATTGTGGATTTCACATACGATATCTATACTGTAAGGAAAATTATTACAGTGAAATCCGAAGTTTACAGGTCCTCTTGACAGGAGCCAGAAAAATGAAGAAAAATGTCTTTTTGACGATGGTTGTGGTTTTGTCGGTCACTATGTTTGTTGGTTGCGGCAACAAAAAAAGCAGCCGTTTCGTCAGCACGGATGGTTCCACCTCCATGGAGAAGGTGATTGGCATTTTGGGCGAAGTCTTCCAGAATGACACCGGAATCAGCTTTACTTACAATCCTACCGGTTCCGGTTCCGGCATCAAAGCCGTTCAGGAAGGTCGCTGCGATATCGGTCTTTCCTCCCGCAAGCTGAAGAAAGACGAAATGGAGTCTGGTCTTAAGGGTACGGTTTTGGCTTACGATGGTATCGTCATTATCGTAAATCCTGCAAATCCCGTTTCCGACCTGAGTTTGGAAAATGTCGCGAAGATTTACACCGGCAAAATCACCAACTGGTCCGAGGCTGGCGGTAACAATGGAGATATCATTCTCATCGGTCGCGAGGCTGGATCCGGAACCCGCGATGGCTTTGAATCGATTACCAACACCAAGGATGCTTGCAAGTATCGTCAGGAACTGACCTCCACCGGCGACGTCATTACCATGGTTTCCCAGAACCCCAATGCTATCGGCTATGCTTCCCTCGCCGCTGTAAAGGACAGCGTAAAGGCCCTGACCGTCGATGGCGTGGCCGCTACGGAAGAAACGATTAAGAATGGAAGCTATGTCGTACAGCGACCGTTCATTCTCGTTACCAAGACCGACACTCCTCTTAGCGAGGCGGCCCAAAACTTCTTTGCCTACATAACTTCACCTGATGCAAATGCGCTCATTTCCAAGAGCGGCGTAGTTCCTGCAAACTAGGAAATAAGCAGATGCGACGGATATGCTCCTGACCATCAATAATTTGCTTCGGGGATTTAATCATGGCAAAAAAGAAGAAAACAAGCACAGAACAAGTCATTCGCAGTACTGAACCGCAAGGAATTAACCTGGATCATAGGAAAAAGAAGCAGATACTTGAAAACATTGTCCATGGTATTTTCCTTTTGCTTGGTCTGATTGCGGTCGGCTGCGTTTTACTGATTACCGTGTACTTGTTTATTTCCGGTATTCCTGCCATTCATAAAATAGGCATAGTTGATTTTCTGTTCGGCAGGGAGTGGGCATCCACCGCCGCGGATCCGAAATATGGAATCCTGCCTTTTATCTTGACCAGTATTTACGGAACTGCCGGCGCTGTCATCCTCGGTGTCCCGATTGGCTTTATGACTTCCGTGTATCTGTCCAAAATTGCATCGCCCAGGGTGAAATCCGTGATGCAGTCTGCGGTCAGCTTGCTTGCCGGCATTCCTTCCGTGGTCTATGGTCTTGTCGGCATGCTTGTACTGGTTCCCGGCATCAGGAAAGTATTTAACGTGCCTGACGGCGCCGGCTTGCTCGCGGCAATTATCGTTTTGGCAATCATGATTTTGCCGTCCATCATTAAAATGTCCGTCACTGCCTTAGATGCCGTCCCGAAAGAATATGAGGATGCGTCGCTGGCCTTGGGAGCAACGCCCATTGAAACCTATTTCAGGGTTTCTGTTCCTGCCGCCAAAAGTGGCATTGCGGCGGCGGTTGTCCTTGGCGTCGGTCGCGCAATCGGAGAGGCAATGGCAGTCATGATGGTTGCCGGCAATGTGCCGAATATGCCTGACTCCCTGTTCCAAAGTGTCCGGTTCCTAACAACGACCGTAGCCAGCGAGATGGCGTATTCCAGCGGCTTGCAGCGGCAGGCGTTGTTTTCCGTTGCATTGGTGTTGTTCATGTTTATCATGTTGATCAATGCCACCCTGAACTTTTTCCTCAAAAGAGATGGGAACAAGTGATGTTGAATCAACCCCTGTCGAAAAAAAGAAAAAGGTATGAACTGCTGTTGAAGGCACTTATGCCGCTTGCCACCGGCCTGACTGCGGCATTGGTGCTGTTCCTTTTGCTATACACCATATTGAAAGGCATTCCCAATATCACTTGGGAACTGCTGTCCACAAAACCAAGCTACCTGGAAGAACGAATTGGTATTTTGCCCGATATCCTAAACACCATATATATCGTCATCGCAACATTGATTATCGTACTGCCGCTGGGTGTGGGCGCCGCCATTTACTTGACGGAATACGCTTCCAACAAAAAGGTCGTCAGCATTATCGAATATGCCGCCGAGATCCTTTCCGGCATACCTTCTATCATCTATGGCCTGGTCGGAATGCTGCTTTTTTCGAACAGCATGGGCACCTGCCTGATGGCGGGTGCATTGACCCTGGTGATTATGAACCTCCCAACCATCATACGCACCACTCAGGAAAGTCTAAAGACCGTGCCACAGTCCTATCGCGAGGGTGCATTTGTCTGGGTGCAGGCAAATGGCGTGTTGTCCGAACCGTCGTTCTTCCAGGATGTGTGGATGGTGTGATTACCGGATGTATCCTATCGATTGGTCGTATTCTTGGCGAATCGGCGGCACTGCTCTTCACTGCGGGCTTTGCCCATGCGGTAAACGGCATCATTGAAGGTTTGGCAGCTCCAGGCGCAACATTATCTGTTGCTCTTTATGTTTACGCAAAGGAACAGGGCGAATTCGGCGTGGCTTTTGCCATCGCCGCAATCCTGATGGTCTTGACCGTGGCGATTAACTTTGCAACAGCATTCGTGCAAAAACTCTTCGCCGCAAGGAGAAGTTGATGGGTAGTATTATCTCAGTGAAAGATATGTGTCTTTGGTATGGCAACTACCAGGCACTGAAAGATTTGAATATTGAAATTCCGGAAATGAGCATTACTGCGCTTATTGGTCCTTCCGGCTGCGGCAAGTCCACTTTTCTCAAAACTTTGAATCGTATGAATGACTTGATTCCCGGAGTGAAAATCAGCGGAGGAATCTATTATGAAGGCACAGATATTTTTTCCAATGAAGTTGATGTAAGCCATCTCCGAAAGGAAATTGGAATGGTATTCCAGCATCCGAATCCATTCCCTATGAGCATCTATAACAATGTCGCTTACGGTCCTCGTACTCATGGCATTAAGAGCAAGGTACAATTGGATGAAATCGTAGAACAGGCTCTGCGCGATGCGGCGATCTGGGACGAGGTCAAGGATAGATTGAAGAAGAACGCGCTTGGCATATCGGGCGGCCAGCAGCAGCGCCTGTGCATCGCGCGAGCACTGGCTATCCAGCCGAAGGTGCTTCTTATGGACGAGCCGACTTCCGCCCTTGACCCGATCTCGACTTCCCGTATCGAGGACCTGATCATGGAACCGAAAAAAAGTATACCATAGTTATAGTAACTCATAATATGCAGCAGGCTGTGCGTGTTTCTGACTATACTGCCTTCTTCCTGCTTGGAGAACTGGTTGAATTCGGCAAGACTGACGATATCTTCTCACAACCGAAAGATAAACGTACGGAAGATTACATCACCGGCAGATTTGGTTAAGGAGGACAACATGAGGAACCGATTTGATGAACAGCTTTTTGAACTGAACAGAGAAATAATCGAAATGGGTTCCATGTGTGAAGAAGCCATCGCTTGCGCTACCAAGGCACTGACTACCGGAGATTTGGAACAGGCGGTGAAAGTAATAAACAACGGTTTTGTGATTGACCAGATGGAACGTGACATAGAAGGACGCTGCATGAAGCTTCTGCTCCATCAGCAGCCGGTCGCCCGTGACCTTCGCCTGATTTCCGCTGCGTTGAAGTTGATTAAAGATATGGAGCGCATTGGTGATCAGGCAGAGGATATTGCGGGAATTGTGGTTTTCCTGAACGGTCGCAAAGCAAAAGATATGGAACTGATCGGGGAAATGGCCAATGAAGCCATCGAAATGGTTACGTCCAGCATAGATGCCTTTGTCAAGAAGGATGTAGAACTTGCTGAAAAGGTTATTGCCCAGGATGATGTGGTGGATGACTATTTTTCCCAAATAAAAGATGGTATAATTACATTGATAGCAGAAGATTCTGTTGATGGTGAATTTGCACTTGATCTATTGATGATTGCCAAGTATTTGGAACGTATCGGAGATCATGCTACCAATATAGCTGAATGGGTGATTTATTATGTAACAGGTACGCACCCAGGGAGATTTAAAAATGATATGGTTCGTGGAGGATGACGGAAGCATACGTGACATCGCATTATACGCGCTCAATGCTGCCGGGTTTGAAACCAAAGGTTTCGAGGATGGTCTTTCCTGTTGGGAAGAACTAAAGAAAGAAAAGCCAGACCTGATTGTCCTGGATATTATGCTTCCGGGCATGGATGGGCTTGAGCTATTGACCAAGATCAAGGAATCCATCGAATATAACAGCATTCCTGTTATCCTGGCAACCGCCAAAGGACAGGAATATGACCGCATCCATGGCCTGGATCTGGGTGCAGACGATTACATCGTGAAGCCTTTCAGTATCATGGAAATGGTGTCAAGGGTAAAAGCGGTGCTCCGTCGAAGCCAGCCGCAACAGGCCTCCAAGCTGTTGAAGGCGGGTGGCCTAGTCGTAAATTTGGACGAATATACTGTCTATGTGGATGGCAAGCGCATTCAGCTTACATACAAAGAATTTTAGCTGCTTCGCGTGTTCCTTTCCCATCCCGGAATGGTTTATACCAGGGAACAGCTGTTCTCTCAGGTATGGAACCTGGACTACATGGGCGACTCCCGTACCTTGGATTCTCATATCCGCACATTGCGCCAGAAGCTGGAAGGCTACGGCAAGATGATCGAGACGGTGCGAAATGTCGGTTATCGCTGGGAGATTGACTATGATAAATAGAATCTTAAAGTCAATCCTTACCGTGGCAATCATCGTTCATATCGCAAGTCTTCTTATCATTACCAGCGTACTTTATCGGTATTTCGGAGGCATGCAGGTGTCTCAGCTCAAAGACGGATTAAGCCTTGTTGCCAGCGCAATGGATCAGCTTGGCGAAGTCTATCTTGAAAGTCTCGATTACGACCAATACCGTTTGACATGGATAAGTTCTGACGGGACAGTTCTCTTTGACAGTCATGCAGATGCGGCATCCATGGAAAACCATGCTGATCGCGAGGAAATCAAGGAAGCCCTTGTTTCCGGCACGGGAAGCAGCGTCCGCCATTCCCCCACATTGATGGAACAGACCATTTATGAAGCGATCCATCTTGGAGACGGCAGCATTCTCCGAATGTCGGTAAGCCGCGATACGGTTTTTTCTCTTGTACTTGGCATGCTCCAGCCAATCGCCATTGTCCTGTTGATCGCGAGCATACTTTCAGCATGGCTTGCCCATGGCATGGCTAAGCGTGTGGTGGAACCACTGAACAAGCTGAATCTGGAGAAGCCTATGGAGAACGATGCTTATGAAGAACTTACCCCATTGCTTCGCCGTATTCATGTACAGCAACTGGAAATCAAAAGCCAGATGCGGAAACTTAAAAATAAAGAAGATGAATTCGACCAGATTACAGGAAACATGAAAGAAGCTCTGGTCCTGTTGGACAACACAGGAAGGATCCTTAGCATCAATCCAGCTGCAATAAAGCTGTTCAATGCGGAAATTGCCTGCGTCGGAGAGGACTTTCTGACCATTGAACGCAAGCATAATATGCGACTTGCGCTAGAAGAAGCCAAAGAACAAGGACATGCAGACTTTCGTGCCCAAAAAAAGGCAGGGAATATCAATTTGACCTGAGCCGTATCGACTCGGAAGGACATTATCACGGCATGGTCATCCTCGCTTTCGATGTAACCGAGCAGGTAAACGCAGAACGTAACCGACGGGAGTTTACCGCCAACGTATCCCACGAATTGAAAACACCACTACAATCAATCATTGGTTCTGCCGAATTGATGGAAAGCGGCATTGTCAAAGAGGATGATGTCCCTCGTTTTGTTAGGCATATCCGAAATGAAGCATCCAGGCTGGTGTATTTGATCGATGATATTATTCAGCTGTCACAGCTGGACGAAGGAACAGACATGCCTCATGAAGATGTTTCCCTCAGAGTCCTTTCCGAAGAAGTCTGTGAAATTCTTGCGGATGCTGCAAAGCTGCAAGACGTCTCTTTGGAAGTGATTGGCGATGATGGTGTTGTAAACGGTGTTCGCAGATTACTGTACGCGATCGTTTATAGCCTCTGCGACAACGCCATCAAGTACAACTACCCTGGTGGCAGCGTCAAAATATCTGTTGCCGAGAAGCCAGGATCGGTTTGCCTGAGCGTTCAGGACACCGGTCTTGGCATTGCACCCGAGCATCATGACAAGGTATTTCAACGCTTCTATCGTGTGGATAAGAGCCATTCCAAGCAATCGATTGGCACCGGCCTTGGCTTGTCCATCGTGAAACACGCCGTACAACACCATAATGGCAAAATAACTATCGAAAGCAAACTGAAAAAGGGAACCAAGATTTCAATCCAGTTCGACACGCAAGAAATTGAAAGCTGAATAACCCTAAAGACAGCAGTTGATGCCTTATGATTGTAGTGCCTTTACAAGGCACGGTCTCCAGGTGGTTTTCCCGTCCCCAGACTAAAGTCTGGGGTTAAGCATAGTTAAGCACCTACGGTGCAATGCATTATGCAAATCCTTCTGACAGTCCGAACTATCGTCTGTGTCTGGTCCATGTCCCCCCGCGTGACTTGCTGGCGGTCAGTCCGCGCCAAAGACTTTGCGCCGTAGGCGCCTGACCATGCTTAACCCCGGGCTTTAGCCCGGGGGTAGGATGCCCCCATGCCGGGCGCCTTGTAAAGGCGCTACAGAAGACCGACGCACTTCAATTCACCAGCACGGCGAATTGAATCAACTTTCTAACCATTTGTTAATCAGCTAATTAGAAATAAAACCCAGTTCCAACTGCTTTTTTAGGATTATGTATGGGCACCGGGATGCTTGACCTAGCCCTCTGCGTCAAGTCGTTTTTGCGTTGATTTTATGCACAAAAAAAGACTCCGCAACCAAAATAGGAAGCGGAGTGATTTATTTTATCGTGGACTTTACCGTCTTCTGGCGTTGACGGTTTCGTTTTCGCCCATTGCGTTCAGGTAGAACGGGCATTTGCGAGGATTGTCACAGCAAGCACGATAGGCGTTGTTGAGATCAAAGTAACGATACGCCATCGTCATTCCATTCTGCTGCGCAACTTTCAGACCGAAGCTCTTCACTGCGCCACAGCTGCCGGCAATGCCATTGTATTCGGGAATCAAGTTGCCATCGGGACCAACCTTGGCAGACATGATCGTCTTCATCTCGAATAGCGGCACATACTTGCATTTCGTGTTAGCCTTCAGAAGACCAATCAAATCAGATTGGTTCTGATCGACTGCCCAGTCTGGTGGATCGGTAGGACGACCTTCATAGACCTGCTTGTTCTTGGGACGAGAAACCGTTGTGTTATTCGTCGCCGGTGTACCAGCGGGCGCAGCGGGTTTAATGCCAAACAATGCTTTAATTGAATCTAGAAATGACATACGCTTACCTTAGACAAGTCTGACCTTAACGAAACTAGAGCCCCAAATATTTGGATGCTACGCTTAATAATGTGATAAAATATAACGCACCCCATTTAAAAATCAATTATTTTCAAAAAACTGTTTAAATCAACCTCTTGCAGAGGTAACTTGTTACACAATTGTCCCCTCGATTGCTGCAACACCTGCAGCGGGAAGAACATATCGAGGACTAGGCAAAACCACCTTCGAAGGCTCCAGGGCATCGGCATTGTATCCATCGACCTCAAAAGTCGATGGCAACGCAATCTCATGCGCGACAAGATCCTCAAGTTGACCAGACAAGTATGACAAATCCAGAACCGCCGAATCGACGCGTGACGGATTCGCCAAGTGCAGGTACAATCGATTGCCGCGGCGACTGGCGGTCGCGTCAACGCGGGACAAATCGCAATCAACCGCCAATGCCTCGTCACCTTGGTGATGGCTGAACAATTTCATCACGTGGCCAACGGGCATCAAGTAATGCTTTCCTTCGCGAGGACGAGATTGAAGCATCATTGCATTCACAAACCAGCGAGTCCCGCAAAAATCCGCCGTCGTCGCAATGTCCAATATGTCGGAATGACGAGCGATGATGTTCAATATCCGGGCATAGGCGACACCAACTGCCCACGACGACAAGACGTCGTTCCGATTTCGTCCAGGCAGGCAATAGTGCCCTTCAGTCATTGCCAAGCGCTTCCCGTGAGGCTCATATACGGAGCGAATCGATGCGATCCTGTCCTCGATCGGCTTTAGCGTCAGCGCCAAATCCTGCCAGGTTTCATCGGGATCCCGGCGCCAATTCTGCCCTTTCAGCGCATCGTGTCCTCCCTTTGGAACCCCATATCCACCATGGAATGCATACAGGTCAACAGAGTCTCCCAAGCGTTCCATCATCGCGGGGCCAAACCCATCGTCGCCCCATGCGATGATTTTGATCGTTGGATCGGCTTGTCGCATGGCTTTGACGAATCGTTCTGTCACCTCAGCCGTTTGTTCTGCATTGTATCCTTTTGCGTACTTGCTTCCCGTTTCGTTTCCGATTTGCCACCATTTGACATTGAAAGGCTCCTTGAATCCATGCTTGAGGCGTATTGGATTTGCGGGATTGTTGCAGTAGTCAACCCAATCACGGGCTTCTTCCGCGGTTCCAAATCGATTCATTCCAGGCTTCGGATACGCCCATTCCTGACGCCCTTCCGACTCCATGTTCACCACTAGCAGCAACTCCGTCTCGATTTTCCGTGCCAGCCACGCCAATTCATCGGTCCCGACCTGGTTCATGTACATTCCGTTCCACCAGTAATTCAGCATCGGAACGCGACCGCTCCGTGGACCGACCGCTTCGTACCAATGGTAATAGCTCGCGAAGCAACCTCCCCAGCGCAACATTGGAGGACGCAAGTCTTCAATCAGTGACACAAACTCAGCATCCCAGCAATCATGCAAGAAATCCCAAGCCGCGTCAACAGAACTGTCAGACGTACCCAATGGCTCCATGAATTGCATTGACAAATACGGAGACAAGGAATGGCTCCTGCTTCCGTCAATTTTCAAGGCCATGCCACACATCCAAGCTTACCTCTTATTTATCTTGATTGACTATGGTATTTCAGTAATAAAACATTATGTTAATATATCGTATTGCCCATGTTTTACGACACTTGTCAGGGGCTTCAGCCCATACCTCATAGCTACAGAAGGAAACAACGATGGAACTCATCTACAAAGGCAAAACCAAAGACGTCTACAAGCAAGCAGACGGCAACTACCTCCTCCAATTCAAGGATGACGTGACAGGAGCCAACGGGGTCTTCGATCCAGGCGCCAACGCAGTCGGAGCGAAAATTGAAGGAAACGGAAGGAATTGCTTGCGCTTGACCAAGTACTTTTTCGAGGCATTGGCAGCGAAAGGAATCAAAACCCACTATGTCGCTAGTGACTTGGACACTGCAACGATGACCGTTGTTCCTTGCAAGCCTTTCGGAAAAGGACTTGAAGTCATACTTAGATACAAGGCAGTCGGATCCTTCTTCCGTCGCTACGGCGATTATTGCACTGAAGGACAAGACCTTCCAGGACTCGTTGAAATGACGTTTAAGGATGACGCCAGGAACGATCCGCTCGTCACCAAGGACACTCTCGTCATCCTCGGAGTCTTGTCAAACAAAGAATATGACATCCTGGTGGACATGACCCAAAAGATCAGTGCAATCATCAGAGACAAACTCGCAGAAGCAGGACTCGAACTCTATGATATCAAATTCGAATACGGACGTAACGAAAAGGGTGAATTGCTACTCATGGACGAAATCTCCGCCGGCAACATGAGATGCTTCAAAGACGGAAAATGGCTCCAGCCAAACGACGTCGTCAAAACCGTCCTCGGATAACAACCCGCACAATGATAATCCAAAAAAGCCGTTCGGCCTTTGATAAGCGGAACGGCTTTTTTGGTTTTGATCTTGTGATGAAGCAGGCAAAAGCTTATTCGAAGTCTGGCTTCGTCACATCTTCCGGGTGATATTCCGGGAAATCTCCAGTCAATTGCGCGATCACGGCCAATGCATCCTGGTAGTCATATGTTGCCGCAACCGTGCTTGCCTTGGCTCCCGTCCAAGCGACTTGCGCGTCCGTACGCTCCAGCGATGACGCCTTGCCAACATTGTACTGCTCCGAAACAATCCCGAAGTACTCCGACGCCTGCTTCTCAATCTGTGTCGCAACAACAAGTTGTTCCTTCGCCAGCTTGGCATTCAGCGACGCCGTACGCAATCTCATGTACAGCGATTGTTCGTAGGATGCGATTGCCGCACGTGCATTCTTCAGTTCCAGAGTCGCCAACTTAATGGCATTCTCAAGCCGGCCGCCTGCAAAAATCGTCTGCGAGACTCCGGCGGCACCGGTCACATTCCAAATAAACGGGAAGGACAGGCTTTGCCCTGTCAACACCCCGCCCAAATTCAGCGAAAACGTAGGATACAGATCATTGATTGCCTTGTCAACGCGTTGCTTTGCAGCCTGTTCAACCGCAACCAATGACGCCAAGCCAGGTTCTGATTGACGCGCCATCGCCATAAGTTTCGTTGCATCAAGTTCGTATTCCTTCAACTTCACGGACTTCACCGAGAACGATGCTTCTTCCGCCAACCCGATTGCGTGAATCAACGAGGTCTTTGCTATCTGAATCCTATTCGCAGCGGCAATCTCACGCAAAATCGCATTGTTGTAGTCAACCTTCGCTTTCGTCAAGTCAAACGGAATCCCGGAGCCGACTTCATTCTTGATTTGGACGTGATCCATATGCTGCTTGTACTGGGCAACAGTCTCCTTAGCAACCTTGTCCAACTCAATCGCACGATGCAATTGGAAATAGGCAGTACGAACTGCATAAACAACCTGATTCTGAGCATTCCGCAAAGCCTGTAAAGCAGCCTTGTACTCCTCCAACGAAGCCTTAACTGCCGCATCTGTCTTCCCAAAATCATAAATCATCAGCTCCAAGCCAACTGCGCCAGACCAAGTCCCGTAAGTGTCGTAATCGTAGTTGTGACGACTCCTGTTCGCGGTCGAACGACTATGACCAAACTCGGCACCAATCGCTGGCAAGAAATCAGCCTTGACCATCTTGACTGCCAAATACGACATGTTGACAGCATTCACTGCCTGGCGAATCGAAGGGTTCACACGCAATGCAATCTCCTCCAACTCAGACAAGGTCACCTCTTTATCACCGGATAACCCGACCTCAGCCGCCGTAGGAGTACGCTCGCCTATCGGAATCTCTTCTCCAGATTGAACGCGGCGGGCTTCCTCAACTGTCGCACAGCCCGTCAAAAATACCAATAATAATAGACTGAAAAAACGAATATGGTTCATCTTAAAACCTCGAAGTTAATACTAGCCTTTGCAACTTTTTAGCCACGGAAGAAAGATGTTTAATTTATCATTTCAAACAGCTTTTTCAACTGTTAGCCTTAAAAATAATTAGAGAATAAAAGTATTTTCTTCCGTGACGTCTTCGAGGCTTCACCTTTCCCCATCAATACCGGGGCACCATCGCCACCAGCTAGCAGTGAAATCACGATCCAAAATTTCGCGATTTCGTATCTGAATGCCATGTGACATGCCTTTTGGTGGAGGGAATCGGAGATTTTGGGATTGGGACAGGTCGGACAGGTCGGACAGGTCAGCATTCAGCCATGTGACATGCCCATTTTGGTGGAGGGAACGAGAGGGAGGAGACGACCAGCAGTTCCTTACTTTTTTTCGTGAGCTGAGTTAATCGTCATCATCGTCATCATCGTCATCGCCGTCAGCATCCTGACCTTTGAGGATGAATCGTTTTTCCCCCACCTGCTCAAACTTGAAGGAGCGTCTTATGCCTTTTTCATCACGTATTTTGAGATCATAGAAAACAACAGGCTTGTCAAGCTTTCGAAAAGCTCCAAGGCTTCGTACAGACAGTATTTCATGCTTTTCGATGGTCGTCACCTGGCCGCCATTCGCGGTTAACTTAGATATTTCGCTCTTGAGCTCTGCCGGGACAGTATCCTGTGCAACTTTTTCCTCGGTTTCAACGATGTTGCCATCTCCAGTAATCTCGACCTCGATGATGCGATTCGGCAAGGAAATTTTCACTTCAAAAATTCGGATATTCCGTTCATCTTCCACTTCCACATCCTTTATGGCACATCCTGGATACGTGGTATTTATCGCTCCCAGAGCACCGTCAGGGAGTTTGACGGCCATGTCATCAGCCCAGGTTGCGGGCGTAGCCGCTAGGATTAGGATAAGCGCGGTCGCAATCCACGTTTTTTGCCACTGCTGAAGCATTTGTGTTCTCATGACTTGTTCCTTTTTTGAGAGTGGGTGGGAAATTCACAATAAGTGAGACTTTATCAAAAAGTTGCTTTTTTTATCAGTAAAGCTCCGATGCGACTACAATATTAAACATTATAAATGAAAAACGAGCAGTTGCAAAGAGACTATTCCCGAAACGCATCCTGTCAACCATCGCCTCCAATGCAGTATTTTGAATTTCAACAATCAAAACTTCCGCCTTTCAGGTTGATTTCTTGAAAACACTGCATACATTTACAATTTAATGCCTTGTTGGTTGATTGGGCTAAAGTTTTTGATAATATCATAAAGTATTATAAACCAAAAGGTTACAATCTGTTTTTTGATTGGTTTTTTGGTGTTTTTTTTATAGTTTCAAGGAGGCGTTTAATAAATGCGAAGAACAATCATTTCAGTGCTGGCACTAGTATGGTTCAGCGGTTGCGTGATGATTCCGGATGACCAGCGTCCTGAAGCTCCCGTACCTAAAGACCTACCCTCAAAGGAAGCTGGCAGCGGGAGTGCAGCTGCGGAGCTGCCTTGGCGGGAATTCATTCAGGATCCCGAGTTGCGTCAACTGATTGAGTTGTCGCTCGAAAACAATCGCGATCTTCGCCTGGCGGCTTTGAACGTTGAACAAGTCCGTGCTCTCTACAAGATTCAGCGCGAAGAATTATACCCGAGCATCTATGCGGGAGGCAGCGGCACCCGTTCAGGAACCTCCCGTGATCTGCTGATGCCGAACCAACCCAGGACAACAGAGGTCTATCATGCCAATCTTAGCCTGCTTGCCTGGGAACTCGACTTTTTCGGGCGCCTGCGCAGCCTGTCAGAAAAGGCTTTGCAGGAATACTTTGCCACTGAACAGGCAAGGAGCGCCGCGCAGATTCTTCTGATTTCATCGGTTGCCAATGGTTATCTGGCTTTGGCAGCAGAGCGGGAATCTTTGAAGCTGTCGGAAGACACTTTCAAGTCCCAACAGGAGGCTTATGAACTTGTCAAGCGCCAGTTTGATCAGGGGGATGTTGCAGAGCTGGAGGTGCGCCGAGCGCGGATCCCCTGCGAAGTTGCCCGAGGCGACATCGCTCGTTACAAGCAAAGAGTCTCGGCAGCGGAGAATGCCCTGCAATTGCTGGTGGGAAGTCCGCTGCCGTCGGAATTGCTACCGGCTTCGCTGGCGGATGTCGCCATGCCGGCGACTTTTGCCAATGGGCTTTCGTCACAGGTGCTACTGCAACGCCCTGATATCATTGCTGCCGAGCATCAATTGCTTGCTGCTTACGCGACCATTGGCGCCGCTCGTGCCGCCTTCTTTCCGAATATCACACTAATTGGCAGCCTGGGCACGGCCAGCACGGAGCTGCAAAGGCTTTTTGAAGGCGGCACAAGCACTTGGAACTTTGGTCCCCAGATATCGATGCCCATCTTCGATGCACGGGTCTGGACAGCATACCGGGTCAGCAAAGTGCAGCGCGAAATAGCTGTCGCACAATACGAAAAGGTCATCTAAACCGCATTCCGTGAAACCGCAGATGCCTTGGCCTTGTGTGAGCATATCGGGGAACAACTCGTTGCCCAGAAAAATCTGGTTGAAGCAACCGAGGCGACCTATCGCCTGGCACGTTCCCGCTATGAAACGGGAGTCGACGATTACCTGAGCGTGCTAGATGCGCAACGCAGCATGTTTAGCGCCCAGCTTGAATTGGTCAGCCTGAAACCGACCGAGCATAGCAGCCGCCTGCAACTCTATGCAGCTCTTGGAGGCGGCGTCAAATGACGCAAGGGTTTCTGTAGCTATAAGTCTCATCATTAAGGTTTCACATATTACCAAAGAAATATTTTAAAAGGGTCAAATTTCATGAAAAAGTTTATTATTATCCTAATCGTGATTGCCGCAGTCGTGGGCATCGGAGGATATGCCTATAAAAATTATCTTCAGAACCAGGAGATGCTAAATCCGAAGTTTTATAGCGGAAACGGCAGGCTTGAGGCGACTGAGATCTATGTCTCTTCCAAACTAGCTGGCAGGATTGAGGAAATTTTCGTCAAGGAAGGCGATCTGGTGAAGAAGGGTGACAAGCTCGTGAAGATGCAGACAAGTACGCTGGAAGCGCAGAAGGCAGCCACCCTTGCCAATATCAAAGTACAGGAGGGAGAACTTGCCATGGCTCAGGCAACGGTAAAGCATAAGGATAGTGCTTTCACTGGAGCGGAAAAGGAGTTCAAGCGCCAAAGCGCCCTCATCGCTACCAACGCGGTCAGCCAACGCGCGTATGATGAAAGCGAAACGCGCTTCAATAGCTCGAAGGCAGACCTGGAGTACGCGAAAGCCAGTGTCCTTGCGGCGGAGGGACGAGTAGCCGCCCAAAAGGCGGAACTCCAACGCATAGAAGCGGATCTCGCCGACAGCGTGCTGGTCGCCGCCTATGACGGACGCATCCAGTATCTGCTCGCCCATGAGGGGGAAGTGCTCTCCGCTGGAGGCAGGGTGATGAATCTGGTCAATCTCACCGATACATACATGGCGTTTTTCCTGCCCACAAGCATCGCCGGAAGAGTCCAGATGGGAGCCGAAGTGAAGCTGGTTTTCGACGCAGCGCCGAACCATGCCTTCAACGCAAAGGTCACATACATCGATCCAATCGCCCAGTTCACGCCGAAAAGCGTCGAGACCCAGGTAGAACGGGAAAAGCTGATGTTCCGCATCAAGGCCAACCTCAATGCGGAAAAACTGCAGGAATATATTTCCAATGTTAAAACCGGATTGCCGGGAGTCGCCTGGGTGAAACTCGATCCCGAGGCCGACTGGGAAAGTTCTCCGGTTAATGTTTCAAAGCCGGCGAAGTGATTTCAGAAACCGCATCGCATTAGCTTGGAACTCATTCGGAGATGAAAAATGTCACAAACACCAATGGATGATCGCCGAGATGAACCGGTGGTTGAATTCCGTGAGCTCTCGCTCTCTTACGGCAAAACCATCGGCATTGACCGCTTGACTCTGGCTCTTCCGCCGCGTCAGCTAATCGGGCTGATCGGACCGGACGGCGTCGGCAAGTCAACATTGCTTTCGCTGATTACCGGCGCTCATGTGATGCAGAAAGGTGATCTTCGCGTGTTGGGCGGAGATATGCGGGATGCCGAACACCGAAACTGGGCCTGCCCGAGAATCGCCTATATGCCGCAGGGGCTGGGAAAAAACCTCTATTTCACCCTTACGGTAGAGGAGAATCTTCAGTTTTTCGCCCGCCTGTTCGGACAGGATGCGGAGGAACGTCGCCAGCGAATCGACCGGTTGACCAAAAGTACCGGACTCTATCGTTTTCTCAACCGTCCGGCGGGCAAACTCTCCGGCGGCATGAAGCAGAAACTCGGGCTGTGCTGTTCCCTGATTCACGACCCCGATCTCCTGGTGCTGGATGAACCCACTACCGGCGTCGATCCGCTGGCACGGCGCCAGTTCTGGGATCTCATCGACAACATCAAGGAAGAACAACCATCGTTGAGCGTGATTGTCGCCACCGCCTACATGGACGAGGCGCAGCGATTCGACTGGCTGATTGCCATGGACGAAGGGCACATCCTGGACACCGGCACGCCGGAGGAGCTGTTGAAAAAAACCTCGAGTCCGAACTTGGATGAGGCTTTCATCAAGCTGCTGCCGGAGGAAAAACGTTCGGGGCATAGCGAGCTGGTTGTTCCGCCGCTCGAAACGGATGGCGAAATCTCAATCGAGGCAGAGGGCTTGACCAAGCGTTTCGGCGACTTCACTGCGGTAGATCACGTAAGCTTCAAGATTCAGCGTGGCGAGATATTCGGCTTCCTAGGCTCAAACGGCTGCGGAAAAACCACGACGATGCGAATGCTGACAGGCTTGCTGCCCGTGACCGAAGGAGTGGCAAAACTGTTTGGAAAGCCGATCGACAGCGAATCGCCCGAAACAAGGAAAAATCTCGGGTACATGACCCAGTTGTTCTCGCTCTACAATGAACTGACAGTACGCCAGAACATTGAGTTGTACGCCAAGCTCTATGACATGGAGCCAGAAGAAATCCCCGCCCGGGTGGACGCGATGCTGGAACGGTTCGACCTGACCGGCGTGGCAAACCGGCTGCCTTCCCAGTTGCCGCTGGGAATAAAGCAACGCATGTCGCTGGCGGCGGCAGTCATCCATAGCCCGCAAATCCTGATCCTAGACGAACCGACAAGCGGAGTCGATCCGGTGGCGCGAGACAGCTTCTGGGAACTGATCATCGAGATCTCTCGCCGCGACAAGGTCACGGTGTTTATCACGACGCACTTCATGAACGAAGCCACCCGCTGCGATCGTATTTCGCTGATGCATGCAGGCCGTTCCCTTGCCTGCGATACCCCAGAGGCCCTGACTGCCGCCCGCTCCGCAGAAACACTGGAAGATGCGTTCATCGCTTATCTGGAAGAGGCCGACAGCGGCGCGGCGGATGCGGCTGAAGCAGCCGCAGGCGGAATGGTTTCAAGTTCCAATGATGGGACTAAAAAGAAAAAGAGTTTCTTCCAGGAACATGTTTTTGACTTCGGTCGCTTCTATACCTATTTCTGGCGGGAACTGCTGGAGTTGCGACGGGATCGAATTCGTACGACTTTGGCTCTTTTCGGTGCGCTGATCCTGATGGTGGTGATTGGATACGGAATCACCATGGACGTGGAAAACATTGATACCGCTGTTTTGGATTGGGATCAGAGCGAATTGAGTCAGGATTACCTTCTCAGCATCTACGGGTCGCCACGTTATTTCCGCGTTCATGAACCGGTGACGGGTCACTCTGAACTGGAAACGCGAATGAAAAGCGGCGAACTGCAGATGGTGGTGGAAATTCCCCCCTCGTTCGGTCGCGATGTCCAACGGGGGAAAAATCCCGATGTCGGGTACTGGATCGACGGAGGCGAGCCGGGGACCGCCGAGACTACCGTCGGCTATGCCCAGGGGGTTCATTCGCTTTGGCAGCAGCGATACACTGAGCGGCAACAGCATGGCGGCGCAAAGGGAGTATCCGTGCAGAATCGTTACTTGTACAACCCGGACGTCTTGAGCCTGCCGGCCATGGTTCCAGCGGTGATTCCCCTGCTCCTGATGATGATTCCTGCCGTGCTGGCCGCGCTCTCGGTGGTTCGGGAGAAGGAGCTTGGATCAATCATCAATTTATACGTCACCCCGGTGCGCCGTTCGGAATTTCTGCTCGGCAAGCAGCTGCCATACGTGCTGTTCTCTTTTACCAGTGCGGTACTGCTGGTGTTAATGGCGGTCTTCTTATTCAATGTGCCAATCAAGGGAAGTGTTCTGCTGCTGATGGGGTCGCTGTTTATCTACTGTATTCTGTCAACTGGAATGGGGATGCTATGTTCGTCAGTGACCAAAAGCCAGATTGCTGTGATCTTTCTGGCATTGATCGCAACAATGATGCCGGCAGTGCAACTTTGCGGCTTGACTGACCCGGTGCCGAACGATGGCAGTCTCAGCAGTATTATCGGTAACATTTATCCGACGACCCACATGCTGCTCATTAGCCGCGGCGTATTCAACAAGGGGTTGCGTTTCACACACTTGACGATTCCCGTCCTGATTCTGGCAGTGGAAATTGTGGCGATCTGCGGTCTGGGAATCCTTACGCAAAGAAAACAGGAGCGTTGAGCCATGAAAGAGTCGTTTCGACATATCTTCAGCCTCGGCTGCAAGGAGCTTGCCGGCCTGTTCCGGGATCCGCTGCTGGTCGTTTTAATCATCTACTCGTTCAGCCTGAATATCTACATAGGGGCGAAATCCGCTCCGGAGGCGATTTCCGATGCCGCCATTGCCATAGTGGATGAAGACGGCTCGCCTTTGAGCAAACGCATCAGCGATGCCTTTATCCCTCCGCTGTTCCTCAAGCCGGACATGATTTCCCGAGCGGATATCGACCGGTTGATGGACGAGGGGCGATATACGTTTGTCGTGGTATTCCCTCCATCCTTCCAGGAGAAGGTGATGGCCAATGATAACCCGGAAGTCCAGGTCAACGTCGATGCGACCCGCATGTCCCAGGCCTTCACGGGGAATGGTTACATTCAGCAAATCATAAACCGGGAAGTGAAGAGCTTTCTCGGAGAAAAGAGTCAGGGCAAACCAATTTACTCTGCGGGCGCAATCATCCGCAACCGGTTCAACCCGAATCTAACGAAAAGTTGGGGGCGAGCGGCAAATGGACTGATCAACAACATCACGATGATCGCCCTCATCCTGACTGGGGCAGCGCTAATCCGGGAGCGCGAACGCGGAACGCTGGAGCATCTGCTGGTAACGCCGGTCAAGCCGGTGGAGATCATGATCTCCAAGGTCTGGTCAATGTCGCTTCTAGTGCTGGTGGTGACTGGATTTTCTCTGATTATGATCGTCCACAAGCTTCTAGGCATTCCGATTGCCGGCTCCTTCTGGCTGTTCATGTTGGGAGTGCTGATCAATCTTTTCACGGTAACTTCGCTGGGGATTTTCCTGGCCTGCTTTGCCCGTGACATGCCGCAGTTGGGAATTCTGCTGATCCTGGTGCTGATGCCGATGCAAATTCTCTCGGGCGGAACGACCTCCCAGGCGAACATGCCGGCGTTCATTCAATTCGTCATGCGGTTTGCGCCGACGACCTATTTTGTGGAATTCAGCAAGGCGATTCTCTTCCGTGGAGCGAATTTCAGTCTGGTCTGGAAAATCTTCCTGCAGATGCTCATTCTAGGCGGCGTCTATTTCTTCATCGCGCTTCGCAGGTTCCGCAAATCGGTCGCCAGCTAAGAAGTTAAATTTCGACGTTGATTCCCCCAAAAAAGGTTCCATGCACATTACCCAAATTTCTATCTTATCATGAAAAGCAAAATCGATGAAGTGGTGACTGACAACAATCTTAACTCTATGGCGGGAAACCGTTCCTACATGCGCGGCTTAGAGTATTTCCTGAATGGTGCGGTGAAAAATTTCTACTGCGATGGCGAGCAGCTGACAGCGGACGTGTGCGGAACGCAAGTCTATCGGGCACGTATCACTAATGACAACGGACGCCTAAACGGGGAATGCAGCTGCCCTGTCGGGCGTGACGGCGACTTCTGCAAACACCTGGTCGCGCTGGGGCTGACCTATCTGTACAAGCAGGAAGAAGAACTGGGGAAGAAGAACAAATCAACCTTCTCCTGGAAGGAGTTCCTGCAGAAATGCGACAAGGAAGAACTCATCAAGATCATCCTGGAGATGTCGCCAAACAATGCGGCAGTCGTTGAACGATATCGGATGGCAAACCTGCCGTCCAGCCCCAATGTCAAGCAACGCGAACTCGAAAGCAAGGTAGATGAGCTTATCAGTCTGGCCGAGGACATGGAGCATTTCGACGATTATTGGGAATATGAAGAGGATAACAGCGATGAATTATTCGATGAGCAAAGCGAGCTGCTGCTGAAAGTCTTGGAGCAGCTTGCCATACAGGAGGAATTCAAACTGCTCTTTGGGATAACCACCTATGCCATCGGGAATTGCTTGGATTCCTCCAGCTCGGATCTGGTTCCCGTGCGGGAGTTCGTCAATGGAGTGATCGAGTATTTTCTGAAGGCTGTCCATGCGCTACCCAAATCCAATGACAAGGTATTCAACCTTTTCCTGGAATGGGAAGGGAAAGGAGAGAACTTTGGCTACGATATCATATCCGGCATACTGGGAGAGCTTCCCGTCGAAATCAGGGAGAAATGGGCGGTTGGCGCATTGGAGAAGTGGCGCAGTTATCCGCCATGCAAGCTTGGAGACTCCAGCTATAATAGAGAGTGCAGTTATGTCGAACGGCACTTGCTGGTTTGGGCAAACGAACAAAAGAACGACCGCCTTAAGCTGGAAATCTTGGAAAAGAAAATGCAATGCGCGGGCGATGTGGTCGATCTGGCAAGGGAATACCAACGACAGGACATGCAGGCGAAAGTCCTTCCGTTGCTCAAGAAGGCGTACAAGGAACTTGGCGGAGACACTGCGATAACTGACTTGCTGGCCGAAGAGCTGCAGAAGACAGGGAACGATGGCGAGGCGCTCGCACTGGCCTGGGAGGAGTTCACAAAAGAACCCATGCAAGACACAGCGCTGAATCGCTTGCAGGCAGTCTCCAGCAAGATGAAATGCTGGAATGAATACTACCAGAAGGCACTGGATCTGCTGAAGGAACAAGACAAAAAGGACAGCAAGCGCACTTCAGGCTCTTTCTACCCTTACCACGACAGCGTGCGTCAGCGCCGCGTGGAAGTCCTGTTCACCCATGGGGATCAGCTGGCTGCGTGGAATTTGGCGCAAGGCTCAAACCTTTCCGAGGAATGGTGGCTGAAACTGGCGGCTTGGCGGTCAAAGGAGGTTCCGAAAGAAGCCGCCTCGATCCTAATGCAGCTGCTGGACGCTGCATTGCGCCCCACTGGGGAAGATGCCTACAGCCATGTAATCCAACTGCTCCAGGTTTACCGCAAGTATCTGAAAATGGCCAACTGCGAGGCGGAGTTTTCCGACTACTGCGCCAAAATACGCCAGAAACACAAGCGGCGTAGGTTGCTGATGGAACAGATGGATGCAGCAAAACTGTAGATGTCCAACTACTCAGCCACAACAGTACGAGTACCCCGAGTGCCCGTACCTGAGTGGATCAATTAATTGATGCAGCGGAAGCGGGACTTTTGTCGCAAGGCACCCCTTGTTTGGATAGGTGGAAGCCAGGGAGTCCCAAGTCAAAATATGATTACTTTTGTTTCGTACTCAAATAGGTATGGGGAAATGGCTTCCTAATCGATCGGAATCATCAAGAATCATCCGGATTACCTAATGGGTTGTGAATCTGGAAGATTGACGATGTTTGTCAATGATTGTGCATGATTCTTGCTTGAAATTTTCCAAAAAAACGCGAAATTTTAGTGATGCAAATAAGGCTTTAGCCCACCCAACCGTAAGGGGGCCTCCGC
>Ga0123335_1002151_pt1 | contig 30213 bp, 25 predicted proteins | sample BiotimSIPDNA_2_FD_89707 | JGI IMG/M metagenome (GOLD analysis project Ga0123335, IMG submission 89707) | Anaerobic biogas reactor microbial communites from Washington, USA - Biogas_R2 time_0 SIP DNA | ecosystem: Engineered > Bioreactor > Anaerobic > Unclassified | place: Washington, USA... | reverse complement strand
GTCACAGCCGGGCAGCAGGGGCGTTTTGTCCAGGTGAACCCTGCCATCGTGAAGATTTTTGGCTATGACTCCATGAGCGACTTTATGGAGCTGCCCGTTTCGCAAGCCTACCAGGACCCGGAGGAGATGCGCCGGTTTGGAAGAAAAATCCGGCAATGCGGCTTTGTGAAGGATGAGGAGCTTCAGCTGAGGAAAAAGGACGGCACGCCGATCTGGGCTTCAGCCACGGCAAAGGCGCTGTATGATGCCGACGGCAGGGTCAAGTGGGTCGATGGGGTCATAGAGGACATCACCGAGCGAAAAAATGCCGAGGAGGCATTACGGAAGGCCAAGGAAGAGGCCGAAGCTGCAAACCGCGCCAAGAGCGATTTTCTGGCCAGCATGAGCCATGAAATCCGCACGCCGATGCATGCCATTCTCGGCATGGCGGAGCTCCTGTCGGAGACGCCGCTCACTCCCGAGCAGGAGAAGTATGTCGAGGTGTTCCAGAATGCGGGAGAAAACCTCCTGAACGTCATCAACGACATTCTTGACCTGTCAAAAGTGGAGGCCGGACATCTTGAACTCGAGTATGAGGAGTTCGATCTTGCCGAACTCGTTGAAAAGACTGGTGAAGTGCTGGCCATCCGCGCCCATGACAAGGGGATTGAGCTGATCTGCCACATCCTGCCCGATGTACCGGTCAACCTGATCGGGGATCCGATCCGTCTGCGGCAGATCCTGATCAACCTGATTGGAAATGCCGTTAAATTCACGGAGAGAGGCGAGATTCTCGTCGAGGTGAGCAGGGGGGAGCCTGAGGCCTACAGGCAGGAAGACGGCGATAACACGGAATTGCTGTTCCGGATCTCCGATACGGGAATCGGCATCCCCAAAGAAAAAATAGATCTGATCTTTGAAAAGTTCACCCAGGTTGATTCGTCCACGACCCGCAAGTACGGGGGCACCGGGCTCGGGCTGTCCATATCGAAGCGCCTCATCGAACTGATGGGGGGGCGGATCTGGATTGAGAGCGAAATGGGCAGGGGGACCCGGGTCTCTTTTACGGCGACATTCGGCTTCCAGGAGGAGCAGAAGAAACCGGCCGAAAAGCTGGAGGTGGAGATCAAAGGGCTTCGAACCCTCATTGTCGATGACAATGCCACCAACCGGATGATTTTGCGGGAGATCCTTGCCGGATGGGGCGCCCTTACCGCGGAGGCGGAAGACGGGGAATCCGGAATAGCTGAACTGAAACGGGCCAGGAAATCCGGAACGCCCGTTGATCTCCTGCTCATCGATTACCGCATGCCCCTTCTTGACGGTTTTGATGTGGCGAAGCGCGTCAAGGAAGACCCGGAGATAAAGGATGCCACGATTGTCATGCTCACCTCGGACCTGGGGAGGGGAGACCCGAAGCGGTTTCACGAACTGGGCATAGCGGCCTACCTCACCAAGCCGGTCAAGCGGGCCGATCTTAAAAATGTGATCCTGGCCGCCGTGGGAAAGTCAAAAGCCGCATCCCGAAAACCCGCGGCCTCGTTACCGACCGTCCCTGGAGAGCCCAGGGCCCTCCGAATTCTCCTGGCCGAGGACTCGGACGACAACCGCCTGCTGCTGCTGTCCTATCTCAAAAAGTGTCCATACCAGGTGGATATCGCAGAAAACGGGGCGGTGGCCGTGAAGAAGTTCAGGGAGGGGACATACGACCTTGTCCTCATGGACATCCAGATGCCGGTGATGGACGGCTATACGGCGACCCGGGAGATTCGAGCATGGGAAAGGGAGCATCGCCTCAAGGAAACGCCGATCATCGCGCTGACAGCCTATGCCTATAAAGAGGACAGGCAGAAGAGCCTTGAAGCCGGTTGCAACGGGCACCTCGTCAAGCCCGTCAAAAAAGCGGGGCTTCTGGAGGCCATCGCGGAATATGCCGCTTCCCGATAACAGGCCGCTTTTTGCGAACCGGATTCCGCCGCTTCGAGCGAATTATTTCCGGTCCGGTCTGAAAAAAGCGGGGGTCGGCGCCACCGTTCCAGGACCGGCTTGCTGCTCGCATTCAGAGACTGCTTTCGCAAAGACGGATCATCCGGACGACCGGACTCTCTTCAGGATGTGAGTCCCCATGGGCAGCCCGATGTGGGAGGCGATAACAGGGCATTTGGCCTTGAGAAGAAAATAGATGTTCCGGTTTTCATCGCTGAGCGTTTCGAAGTTGCCCTGCCCCTTGGCAAGGATGAGGTCGGCCTCGTCAAAATGCCGATTGAATTCCCGGCTGCAATCGGCGAGGACCGTGCCCGGGGCATCCGAGCCGTTGTCGATGACTTCGGCGATCTCCTGCAGGCCCAAAGCCAGGGCGTCGGCCATCGTTGCATCGTTGATGACGGGTGCGCCCCGCACGGCCACGGTCACGTTCTCTGCCGGAAGCTGTTCGATCAGCAGGCGGTCGAAGGCAATTTCACCGGCGTTGTCGGCCAGGTAGAGGATGTTGGCGGCCTGTGCAACGGATCGGTGAAATCCGTCGGTATCTCCGCTGAAAGGTTCGGTCAGGGCCTCATCGAGAGAGCGCCGTAGGTCGGTTTCGGTAAAGCCGCCGTTAACCCCCATGTCGATGATGTTTCCGGCGATGGACAGGCGGACCGCCATGATCAGGGGATCCGATGCCGATGCTATTTCGGCCCTCAGCCGGGGAAGCATTTTCAAGGCCATGGCGTTATGGCGGTTTTTTGCCGCTCTGTAGGGATCTTCCATCCCGGTGAGTTCGCGCAGGCGGCGGTGAATGCGCTGAGCCAGCAGTGGGGGCGGCTGATCGAGATTGATCCCACCGGCCCACTGTAGGACGTCGCGGAGAATCCTCTCGTGAATGGAGGCATCCGCCGTTGAGAGCCTCGCCACGTCCAATGCCTGCCGAAGAAAGCAGGGGATGCAATCCAGGGATGTCTTCATGGGCCGATGAACCTGTTCCTTTCTGCTTCACGATGAGGGTTCCATCCCCGCGATTCCCGGCGAAGGGGGAATGGGCTGAATAAGGTAACTTCTGTCCGGCTGCCGTCGAACGGCGTCCGGAAAAAGGGCTACCCGATGCCGCGATCGCCATCCATGCGTTTCCGGCGCCGGAAAAGCCAGCCGTACACGGCCCCGTTGATAAGGAGAACCGCGGCCCCCAGAACGGCCTGCAGCTCGGGAGTAAGCCTGTCGGGGTAAACGATGGGGACGAGGTAGTGTTCGATAAAGCCCCGGCCATAAGCGGCTTCCCCTCCCGCCTGGCGAAGCCTCCATTCAAGGGTTGTCAGGGGACAGAGCCACCCCTGAAACTCGATCAAGGCGCCCCAGATTGCGGCAGGCAGATGGAGCAGGAGAATCCAGCGTCTCCGGACCGCCAGCAGCCCTCCGAAAACGACGAACAGAATGAACCCGAAGTGGAGGGTCACCACGGCATCGGCGAGGATTCGGTAGATCATCTCTCTAGAGGCAGGTTTCCAGGGCCTTCTCGATGACGGCCAGGCCCTCTTCCATTTCTTCCCTCCGAATGTTGAGGGCCGGGAAGATCCGGAGAATGTTTCCCTGGGTAGGCCGCACGAAAAGCCCCCGGGCGAGGCAGGCATCGGAAATGCGGTCGGCCATGGCCTCCTGCCGGAATTCCATGGCCAGCAGCAGGCCTCGGCCGCGGACATCCACAAGGGCCTCCGGCCAGGCATGTTTCCATTGCCCCATCCTGGCCATGGCCAGCGCTCCCATCGCCGTGACGTTGGCGGAGATGTCGGCCTCCAGGAGATGGGAAATGACCGCGGCGGCCACGGCGCACCCCAGGGGATTGCCGCAGTAGGTGCCGCCGTGATCGCCGTATTCGAGGCGGGAGGCGACGGCTTCCGTCAGGGCGAAGGCCCCGAAGGGGAACCCCCCGGCAATGCCCTTGGCCATGGTCAGAAAATCGACTTCAACCTGCAGCGGTTCGATGGCGAACATCGGTCCGGTGCGGCAGAATCCCGTCGTCACTTCATCGACGATCAGGAGGGCTCCATTGGCGCGGCAGAGCCGGGCCGCTTCTTTCAGGTAGGAATCTGGAGGAATCCGGACGCCCGCTTCACTCTGGATCGGCTCCAGGAGGACCGCCGCCACCCGGCTGTCCAGGCACGCCTCCAGGGCGGAGATATCGCCATAGGGGACAAAGCGGGAACCTGGGGCAGGCGGGGCGGACGGCTCCCGGCGGGCGGCCTGGGAGGTGGCTGACGCCGTGCTGGCCAAGCGGCCATGAAACCCCGCCAGGGCGGAGACGATGTCCGGCCTTCCCGTCACCTTGCGGGCGAGCTTGATAGCCGCATCGTTGGATTCCGCACCGCTGTTGGAGAAGAAGATGCGGGTCAGGTTTTCCGGCAGGATCGAAGCCATCAGGGACAGGAGCCGGGCGCGGACGGGAGAATAGGTGAGTCCTGAATTGGGGCCCTGGAGAATTTTCCCGCTCTGTTCCAGGAGCGCCTGGCAGATGACCGGGGAGGCATGCCCCAGGCAGGTCACGCCCCAGCCTGCCGTGAAATCGAGAAAGCGCCTGTCCTCTTCATCCCACACGACAACCCCTTCTCCGCGTTCGATGGAGACGGGGATTTTTTTGAAAAAGCTCGGCATCCGCCGATCTTCCGCCTGGATGGTTTTTTCCGTTGTCATGGGGGGCTCCTCCTGGTTTCTGGTCTGAATTCGATTTCAACGAAAGAACACGGTTTTGGTCAACGGCCGGTGCGCTCCCCGAAGATTCCCCGGCCGACGCGGACGATGGTGGCGCCTTCCTCAACGGCCACTTCGAAATCATCCGTCATGCCCATGGAAAGCTCCGTCATGGCAACGCGGTCGAATTCCTCCGCCGCAATCCGGTCCCGCAGGGTCCGCAGGGCGGAAAAGAAGGGCCGGGCCTCCTCAGGATCGTCAAACCAGGGCGGCATGGTCATCAATCCCGATATGGCGAGATGCTCCAGGGGCGCGATCCTGCGGATCAGGTCGATGGCCTCCTCCGGGGGAATACCGCTTTTCGTCAGCTCTCCGCCGCTGTTCACTTCGATCAGGATCGGCAACACCCGTCCCGCCCCTCCGGCGCGGCGGTCCAGCTCCACCGCCAGCTCGAAGCGGTCCACGGATTCCACCATGTCGAAAAGCCGGACGGCGTACTTGGCCTTGTTGGTCTGGAGATGGCCGATCATGTGCCACTGCGGAGGATGTCCGATGGATTCGATCTTGATCCTGCTCTCCTGGATGTAATTCTCCCCGCACAGGTCGATGCCGGCCTCAAGGGCCTGCCGGATCCGGTTTTCCTCCACCGTCTTGGTGACGGCCATGAGACGGATCTCTGAGGGCCGGCGGCCGGACCGGGCCGCCGCCTCGGCAATGCGGCTGCGGACGATCTGGATCTTGCTTTTTATGCCGTCATCGGTCATGAGAATCTCCTGAAAAGGTGAGGGTTCCAAGGTCCTTCAAGGTCTCCACGACTTCACTGAGCGGAAGGCCCATGACATTGGTGTAGGAGCCCCGGATCTCGCGGATGAAAAAAGCCCCCATTCCCTGGACGGCGTAGCCCCCGGCCTTGTCATAGGGCTCCTCGGAATGGACATACCAGGAGATCTCATCTTCGGGGATTTCCTTGAAAAGGACGGCGGATTGCACCACCTGGGAAACCTGAAGTTCCAACCGCCGCGAAATCAGCGAAAAGCCGGTGAAAACAATGTGCTCCCGGCCGCTGAGCGCTTCGAGCATTTCCCGCGCATCCTCCACGGTGCCCGGCTTGCCCAGCACCCGGCCGCCAATGACCACGACGGTATCCGCCCCGAGCACCATGGCCTCGGGAAAAAGGTCGGCGATTCGGCCGGCTTTTTCCCGGGAAAGGCGCAGAACCTGCTCAGGCGGCGTTTCTCCATGAATCGAGGCTTCATCCATATGGCTGGGGATGACGTCAAAGTCAAGACCCAGGAGACGGAGGAGTTCGGCCCGCCGGGGCGATGCGGAGGCCAGGATGAGTTTTTCCGTCAGGCGGATACACATGAAAAAAAAGCGGCTCCCTTTCCGCTCGCAGGCCATGGACGGAGGCTGCAAGCTCGAATCGATCTGAAGGCTTCTGAGTCTGTTCGATCCATCTGCTTTGTAACGCACCGCCCCGGGGGGCGTGGAACGCTTATAGAAAATTGGGGAGAGGATGTCAAGCCGGCCTGAAGCCCGTGGCGGAACTTCCGGATCAGGGGGCATACTCCCCCGGTCGGCAGGCCGGCTTTCGCCGAACCGTGAGGCTCTGCCACGGCGTGCTGCTATTCAAGATACGTCTCCAGGTTCCTTTCCTCCAGGATGTCAACGATCCGTTTGACGTTCTGGGATTCTCCCCTGCGGCAGATCAACAGGGCATCCCGGGTTTCCACGACGATCAGGTCCCTGACGCCTACCAGGGCGACCAGTTTGTGGGGACTGTGGACGAGGGAATCGGCTGAATCGACGGCGACGACCGGGCCGCGGAAGGCGATTCCGGCCGGGTCTTTCTCCGAGACCTCCCAGAGGGCGTCCCAACTGCCCACATCCGACCAGCCGAAGTCGCCGGGAATCAGCAGGACCTTGTCCGCCTTTTCCATCACGCCGTAATCGATGGAAACGGAAGGGGCCTCTCCGTAAACCTCTTTCAGCACGGATTCATACTCCCCCGTCCCCAGGGCCTCTTCGATTTTGAGCAGCCCCTCGTGCAGATCGGGAAGGTGGGCCGCCATGGCCTGAAGAATCGTAGAGGCCTTCCAGACGAACATGCCGCTGTTCCAGTAAAAGTTGCCCTGCTCAAGAAACAGGGCGGCCTGTTCGAGAGGCGGCTTCTCCCGGATCGACCAGACATCGTAAAGAAGTCTGCCCCCTATCGATTCAACGGGATTTCCCCGTTCGAGATACCCGTAGCCCGTTTCCGGTCCGGTCGGACGGATGCCGATCGTCACCAGGACGTCCTCGCGTTCGGCGGCTTCGGCGGCAATGGCCAGGGTATCCAGAAATTGACGGCTGTCGGAGATCAGGTGGTCGGACGGCAGAACGGCCATGACGGCGTCTCCGGCGATCCGACGGATGTGGATTGCCGCAAGGCCGATGCAGGGGGCGGTATTGCGGCCGACGGGTTCCACCAGGATATTGTCCGGGGGGATCTCCGGGAGCTGCCTCTGCAGCTCCCGGGCATGGGTGGCGCCCGTAACGATCAGGGTGCGATCCGGGGGGACCAGGGGAGAGATGCGCTTGACCGTCTCCTGGATGATCGTCTCCGGCCCCGCAATGTCCAAGAGATGCTTCGGTTTGCTCCTGCGGCTTCGCGGCCAGAATCTGGACCCCTTTCCTCCGGCCATGATAACGGCATACATGGGATGTTCTCCTTGAGATGAGGCGTTGATCTTTGCCGATAGAGTATAGGATAACGCTCCAGCGTGTCAACGCCATAGTGATTTATAAAGGATGGACCGGCGGCCGGAAGGAGAAGCATTGATGTACCACACCGGCAGATTGCCGGCGATGCCGGGGCGGAACGCCGTCGTGGATGTGAAAGCGCACAATGGGGCTTGTATTTTCTTCCGCAAATCGATAGATTCAGGGGAACTTCAGCGCTGAGGGTTCCGAATTTCCCATGAAAACGTTCTATCCCCGCCTCTTTCTCAAACCCGGACGGGAAAAGTCTCTTCTGAACGGCCATCCCTGGCTTTTTTCCGGGGCCGTGGCTTCCGTTGAAGGGCGTCCCGGACCGGGAGACATCGTGGCCGCAGTGGATTTCGCACAAAGGCCGTTAGGGCTCGGTTTTTTCAACCCCCATTCAGACATCCGCTTCCGCCTGCTCACGGCGGACGCCGGCCTTCGGCTGGATGCCTGCTTCTGGCGGGAAAGGCTCCGGTTTGCCGCCGATCTGCGGCGTCAGATCATTCCCCGGGATACGACGGCCTGCCGTCTTGTCAATGCCGAGGGGGACCTGATGCCCGGCCTGATCGTGGACCAGTACGAGAATTACCTGGTCTGCTCGATGGCCACGGCGGGCATGGAGAAGAATCGTCATCACCTGCTGGATGGGCTGCATGAACTTTTCCATCCTGCGGGAATCTATGAGCGCAGCGAGGGCCGGGCCAGGAAGCTGGAGGGCCTTGAGGAGCGCAGCGGCTGGATTTACGGCGGCATGGAGGCGGACAGACGGATCCCCGTCAGGGAAAATGGCCTTTTCTTTGAAGTGGACGCGGTCGGCGGGCAGAAGACGGGGTTTTTCCTGGATCAGAGGCCGAACAGGGAAGGGGTGGCCTCCCTTTGCCGGGGGCTCAAGGTGCTGAACTGCTTCTCCTATACGGGGGCCTTCTCCGTTTATGCCGCCGGGGGCGGAGCCCGGCAGGTGATTTCCGTCGATGTTTCGGAAGGGGCCAATGCCATGGCGCGCTTTCACCTGGAGAAAAACGGTTTTTCGCCGGACCGGCACCCGGTGATTCGGGCGGATGTCTTTTTATGGCTGCGGGAAACGGAAGAGATTTTCGATGCCGTCATCCTGGATCCTCCGGCCTTTGCCAAATCCCGCAAGGATGTCGCCCGTTCCGCGCGGGGATACAAGGACATCAACCTCCAGGCCATGAAGCATCTTCGCGGCGGAGGGCTGCTGTGGACGTTCTCCTGCTCGAACTTCATGGATGAGGCGCTCTTTCAGAAGGTCGTGCTCGGCGCCGCCCGCGATGCGGGCAGACAGGTCCAGCTGCTGAAGGTGCTCGGGCCCGGTCCCGACCATCCCACGAGCCTTGCCCATCTGGAAGGGCGCTATCTCAAAGGCCTGCTCCTGAGGGTTTTTCCCTGAACCATCCATCACCCGCATTTGAAAATGATCTTTACCGCCTCATTAGAGAATGGACTTCCCTTCTGACGGGATGTTTCCCTCCCGGGGGCGCTCCTCCTTTTTTGTTGACATCCATTAGCGTTTATCTTTATACTTCCATAGCTTAGGAAAAATGTTCCTTCCATATAGACGTGGAGGAAAAGAGCCGCGGGAATCAAGAAGCAGCCTCCTTTTCCTCCTTTTTCTGTAACGTTTTATCCCCTTCGGGATGGAAGCCGGCCGGTCTGACTATTGGCGAAAGAGGTTCGCCCCGGAGTACCGAGCGGAAAGCATGGATTGAGGAGTGCGGAATGGCCGGCAAGATGCCTGTGTGGAATCTGAAGGGAAAAGAAGATACAGTTCAGCCTCTCAAGGGAATACTGAACGGGATCTCGACGGGGGGAGCCGTCCGGTCCGGGCCGCGGGAAGAACCGATCCCGGCCTATGACGATCTGGTCTTTCTGAAGGACTCCAGATACATTCGTGACCTCGTCGGCGAATCTCTCCTTTCCGAGCTTGTCGAAGACCTGGCCTGTCTCGTTGACACCTCCGTTACCGTCTGTGAAAAAAACGGCGATTGTGCGCTGAAGTTCATCTCCTCCAACTGGTGCCGGTTTCTGAATCAGGCATCGAGGCGGCTCTGCGGGGCAGCGGACAGCCGGAAGGCCATGGCGTCCGGCGAGGGGCCCTGTTTCGAATCCTGCCGGAATGATGCTGCCCTTGTCTCCATTGAAACAAAACAGCCCGTGGAGCTGCCCTGCCGTGGAGGAATCCGGATTTTTGCCGTTCCGGTCTTTGCCGGCGACGAAGTGGTTGGAAGCCTCGCCATCGGCTATGGCGATCCTCCCCGCGACGGGGAAAAACTGCGCGACCTGGCGGAGGCTTACGGAGTTCCCCTGGAGGAGCTCCGCCGGCAGGCGGAAGCCTGTGAACCCCGTCCGTCCCTGATGATTGAGCTTGCAAGGAAACGCCTTGCTACCACCGCCAGGGTCATAGGGGAAATTGTGGCGCAAAAACAGGTGGAGTCGGCCCTGCGGCGCAGCGAAGAAAAATTCCATGCCGTGTTCCATCTCGCCAAGGATGCCATTTACCTCTTCGACCAGGAAGAGCGCCTTCTGGATGCAAACAAGGCCGCCCTGGAGACCCTGGGCTACAGCCGCGAGGAGCTTATGGCCATGAGGCCGCTGGACATCGACATTTCTGCGGTGGCGGAACATGACGAGCGGATGAAGGCGCTCAGGCGGAAAGGCTACGTTCTCTTTGAGACTCTGAACCGGAAGCGGGACGGAACGTTGATCCCGATGGAAGTGTCCCTGCAGCATCTCGAATTGGCCGGGTCAAAAGTCGTTCTGGCCGTCTGCCGGGACATCAGCAGGCGCAAGCAGGCCGAGGACGCGCTGGAAAGGCGAATCGTCGCGTTGACGGAGCCCCTGGAAAATATCGGAACCGTCGCCTTCGAGGACCTCTTTAACCTTTCGGACCTTCAACGACTTCAGGATCTTCTTGCGGAAACCTGGGGCGTTTCGGCGCTGATCACACGTCCCGACGGAACGGCCATTACGAAACCGAGCAGCTTCACCAGGTTCTGCAGCACGTTCATCCGGAGTACCGAAAAGGGGAAACGAAAATGTATGATATCCGATGCGACGCTCGGAAGGTATGATCCCTCCGGACCGGTTGTTCAGACCTGCCTGAGCGCCGGGCTGTGCGGTGCAGGCGCCAGCATCACCGTCGGCGGCCGCCACATCGCCAGCTGGCTGATCGGTCAGGTCCGCAACGAAAGACAGGACGAAGAGAAAATCCTTGAATACTGCCGCGAACTGGGTCTCGACGAGAAGGAATTCTGCGAGGCCTATCGCCAGGTGCCCTTCATGCCGCAGGAGAAGTTCGAGCAGATCGCCCACGCCCTGTTTGCCCTTGCCAACCAGCTTTCAACGACAGCCTATCAGAACATCCAGCAGGCGCGCTTCATAACGGAACGCAAGCGGGTAGAGGATGCACTGAGGAAAAGCGAAAGAAAGCTCCGAGAGGCGCAGCGCATCGCGCGACTGGGAAACTGGGAGCTGGATCTGATCACAAACACCCTGCAATGGTCCGACGGTACTTATGAGATCTTTGAAATCGACCCCGACGAGTTTGACGCTTCGTTCGAGGCTTTCCTGAAGCAAATCCATCCCGACGACCGGGAGATGGTCCAACACCTTTTTGCCGAATGCGTGGAGGACAGGGCCGCCTACGAAATCTCTCACCGGCTGTTGATGAAGGACGGGCGGATCAAGTGGGTCCATGAAATCGGCCGGAACGAATTTGATCCGGAAGGCCGTCCCCTGAAAGGCATCGGGACGGTGCAGGACATCACCGAGCTCAGGCAGGCCGAGGAGGCGCTTCTTGAAAGCGAGGCACGGTTCCGGATGGTGGTGGAGTCTTCTCCGCTGCCCATCGGCTTTGCGAACAGGAACGGGCGGGTCGAGTACGTCAACCCGAAATTCAGCGAGAAGTTCGGCTATACGATCGACGACATTCCCACCTTGGGGAAATGGTTCCGCTGCGCCTTTCCCGATCCGCTCTACCGGAGCAGGACGGTGGAGCGTCTGCGAAGGACGGTTGACAGGCTTGAAAGCAGCACCTGCGGCATTGAGATGGACGTGACGTGCCGGGATGGATCCGTTCGGAATATCGAGCTGTTTCGAACGTTCATGGGTAACAAGACCCTTGCCGTCTTCAACGATCTGACGGAGTGGAAGCAGATGGAGGAGGAGCGCCTCAGGTTTGATGCCCATATGCGGGAAGTTCAGAAACTCGAGAGCCTGGGCATCCTTGCAGGAGGAATTGCCCACGATTTCAACAACCTGCTCATGGCCATCCTCGGGTACGCCGACCTGGCCCTTCTCGCGCTCTCTCCGGCGTCCCCCGTCTGCCAGCACATTGAGGAGATCATGCGGGCCTCGCACCGGGCGGCGGATCTGTGCCGGCAGATGCTCGCCTATTCCGGAAAAGGGCGCTTCGTGGTCAGCCGCTGCGACCTCTCTGAAGTCGTCCGGGAAATGGGAAAAATACTCGATGTCTCGGTGTCCAAGAAATCGGCGGTGCGCTATGTCCTTGCTGATCATCTCCCGGAGGTGGAGTCGGATGTAACGCAGATCCGTCAGGTGATCATGAATTTGATTACGAACGCATCCGATGCCCTGGGAGGTGCGGGAGGCGTCATTACGGTTACGACGGGGTGCCTTGAGTGTGATGAGGCCTACCTGTCCGAAAGCTATCTGCCCGATCACCCCCCCGGGGGGCTCTATGTCTACATCGAGGTGTCGGATACGGGATGCGGGATGGATTCCGCAACCCAGGGAAAGATTTTTGATCCCTTCTTCACCACGAAGTTCGTCGGCAGGGGGCTGGGACTGGCGGCGGTGCTCGGCATCGTGCGCGGCCATCGGGGAGTCATCAAGGTTTCCAGCGAGGTGGGGAAGGGGACAACCTTCCGGATCCTGCTGCCTGCCGCAACACGGGAGTCGGGCGCGGTTCAGGGGACGGTGGAGCAGGGCGAACCGCTGAAGGGCGGGGGCACCGTCCTGGTCATTGACGACGACCCCTTTGTCATGGCCGTGGCATCGGCGATGCTGGAAAAGCTGGGCTTTGAAGTCCTGACCGCGGTCAATGGCCGTGAGGGCCTGCAGGTGTTCCGCACCCACAGAGGAGAGATCGCCTGTGTGCTCCTTGATCTCATGATGCCCGAGATGGGCGGCGAGGAGACTTTCCAGGAACTGCGCAATCTGCAGGACGATTTGCCCGTGATCCTGTCCAGCGGCTTCAATGAACAGGAAGTGACGCAGCGCTTCGCGGGAAAGGGACTGGCCGGCTTTATTCAAAAGCCTTACAGCGTGGCGAATCTGAGCCGTGTGCTGAAAAGCGCGCTGGGCTGATGTCAGATTACCGGGGCAGCCTTCCCTCCTGGCGAAGCCGGGCCAGAATCTGCTGAATGCGGGGCAGAGCCAGGGTAGCCGCCTTTTCGCCTTCGAGGATGGCCTCATGGCGCTTATCGAAGTCGCCTGAGCCGATATAGCTCACCCTGGGGGCAATGACCACGTCGGCATAGGCGATCTGGGACGCCGCCATCTTGTTGTACATGATGTCGATGGACTGGAGGATCGTGTCCATTATCCCCCGGGGGACCGCTCCCCCCACCCCCGCGGAGATGTCCACGGCGATGACGACATCGGCGCCCGACCGCTTCGCGGCCAGAACGGGAACGGGGCTCACAACGCCCCCGTCGACGTAAGGCTTCCCCCCGATCCATACCGGCTGAAAGATGCCGGGAATGGAGCAGCTTGCCCGGACGGCCCTTCCCGTGTTTCCCGACCCGAAAACGATTTCCGAGCCGTCCTGAAGGTTCGTTGCCACCGCCCGAAAGGGAATCGCCAGCTTTTCGATGGATGTTTGGCGGACCGAGCGGTTAACGTAGCTTTCAAGCTTTTCTCCGCGAATGAAGCCGTTGTCGGGGAAAATCAGATCGGCCACGTCATTTTTTTCCAGGGTCAGGGCAATCCGCTGCAGTTCAAAGGTGCTCATTCCGGAAGCATAGAGGGATCCGACGAAACTTCCCGCGCTCGTTCCGACGATCAGGGAGATGGGAATCTTCCTGCTCTCCAGAACCTTGAGGACACCCACGTGGGCGAACCCCCGGGATGCGCCGGCCCCCAGCACGACGGCAATGGTGGCGGGCCTGGGTGGAGGGGGAATTTCCTTCGGCAGGCATCCCGCCAGGGGCAGTATGCAGACGATCCATATCCAGGCGTAAAGGAACCTTTTGCTTTTCATCTCTTTTTCCGTCCCTTCCTTGATAAAAGGCCACAGCCGGGAGAAAACCTACAGAAATATTTTCCCTTTGTCGATGATTTCTTTGTATCTGATGTTGAAAAACACGGGAGGTCATACTAGAGTAACCAAGGTGTTGTGGCTCTCAAGTTCCGCTCTTCCGCCGGAACGGGAGGATGCGGATGCGAACGCCGAAGGAAAGCGGGACCGGAAACTTTTCAGGAGGTGCCAGGTGGACAAATTGAAGGGAGGGGATCAGGCGCCCGGCTTCGCCCTGATCGACCAGTTCGGAAAAACGGTAACGCTCGACGGTTTCAAGGGCAGAAAACTCTTGTTGTATTTCTACCCCAAGGCCGGAACCTCCGGTTGCACCAGGCAGACGGAGGCCGTGAGGGATGCCCTCTCCGCAATGAAGGAAATCGGGGTGGACGCCCTGGGCATCAGCCCCGATTCAACAGCCCTGCAAAAAAAGTTCAGCGACAAGCTTCAACTGTCCTTTCCTCTGCTGTCGGACCCGGACCACTCCGTGGCGGAGGCCTATGGCGTCTGGGGTGAGAAATCTCTCTATGGAAAAAAATATTTCGGAATTCTCCGCTCATCCTTCCTGATTGATGAGGACGGCCGGATCCTGGAGGCCTGGTACAAGGTAAGCCCCGGGAACACGGTTCCCAAGGCGCTGGGAGCTCTCGGGATTTCGTGAAACGGGCCGGGGAAGACTCATGAACTGGTTTTTCCTGACGATGGTCTGTTTCGTCCTCTACGGGATCCAGCGCTTCCTCTACAAGGTGTCGGCGCAGCGGAACTGCAATACCGCCTGGACCACCCTGTCCTTCATGGGCACCGTGGCAATTCTCAGTTCGATCTGGTGGTTCTCCTCCGATGAAGCCCTGAAAAACCTGAACTGGCTGCTGGCCCTTGCCCTCATCAACAGCCTGACCTTTTTTGTCGATACGGTCGTGACCATTGAGGCGCTCCGCTATCTGCCCACGACGATCGTCTATCCGATGACCCGGATGAGCGCCGTGCTGGTGGTCATCTTCTCCGTGGTCTATTTCAGGGATTCTCTGAACGGGTATCAGACTGCCGGCATCGCTCTCGCCATCGGCGTCATCCTCACTCTGACACGCTTCTCCAAGGAGGAGCAAAAGGAAAACCGGCATGCCCGCAAGGGGTATTTTCTGATCGTCATGGCCGTCCTGACGGGCGCCGTGGCGGCGGTTTCCAGCAAATTCGCCGCGCTGTACACCAATACCATGGCCTTCATTGCCTTGACCTACTCTCTCAGCATGCTCTTTTCCCTGGGGCTTCAGAGGCCATTTGAAAAGGGAGGGGCGAATAAGAACTATGGAGAAGCCCTTTTGATCGGCTTCGCGGTGGGGCTGCTCAATTTTGCGGCTTTTTTTACCCTGCTTTCGGCCATGAAAACAGGTCCCCTGTCTATCATCGTTCCCGTGGTGGGGATGAATTTCGTCCTGGCCAATGTTCTTGCCGCCCTGGTCTACCGGGAAAAACTGACGCTGTTGAATACGGCGGGAATACTGATGACGGTCCTGTCCCTCTTTCTGCTGAAGATCGGGCAGTCCTGAACTGGCCGCATGCCATGCCGCGCTGCCGGCTATGTGGGCTTCGGGCAAATCCTTCCGGGCGGCAAGCTGCGGGGTGGCTGCTGGAACATCCCTGGAACGGTGCCGTGCGCCACCCCGTTCTTGGGAAGGATCAGAAAAGAGACATCAGATAGGAGCGGAGATTTGTTTTTTTATTGATCAATCCCAGCTTGTTGCGGATGCTGTTCCGGTGAAGGTCGATGGCGCTTTTCGAGATTCCCAGGATCTGGGCGATTTCCTTGGTCCGCCTGCCTTCCTTGATCAGGCTGGCGACCTGAATTTCCTTGGGTGTAAAGTTCCGGTATCGCGAGGTGATCTTCTGCAGGAAGGGCGACATGATGTCGTTGAGATTGGATTCTGCAATTTCCACGTACGTGGCCTGCATGCCGACGAGCTCCGTCTCCTTGAGCTTCTGGATGTAGGGAAGGACGAGCTCCTTGACGTTGGAAAGAAACCGCTCCTCCACATCCCGCCTGTCCTGATCCCGGTGTCGAAGCAGGGATTTGAGGGCCGAGTTCAACTCCTCCAGGCGCTGGATGCTGGCTTCCAGCTCGGCTTCCCGGCTCAGGTCGATTTGGTCCTCTAGGAGCTGCTCGCCCCTGGTTGCGATTGACCCCTGATTTTCTTTAGCCATGGTGTTTGTCCCCTCTTTTTTTAATAGTGTGGTCTCGTGATCATCGGGTGGATTAAAGAAGGCACCGAGTCCTTATGAGGATTTGATTGCCCCCATTGCATGCAGCGCCTTCCCGATTCTCTCGTGGATGAGCCGTGCCGCCAGCTGGCTGCCGCCTATGCCTGCCAGCACGGAAACGGTGACCCTGTCCCTTTCCGAGTAGACAATTTCTATAACAATCTTGTCGTCATAGACGTCTGCCTTCAGAGTTCCCGATGCGATTTTGCGGTCCTTGCGTATGTTTGTCGCCTTGAGGTCCTGAAGGGTCTGTTCGCAGGCCTGCCAGACGCTGTCGAGGTTCGTGAGATAGTCTGCCTGCAGGTAGCCGTTTGTATAGAGAAACTGGCCGGACTGGATGCCCATGATATTTCCATTGGTTACTACGGCGGTATCACAGCCGGAAAGGAACAGCAGGCTCGACAGCGCGACGGTAAGTCCGTAATATCTGAACACATGCATAAAGGGTCTTCTCCTTGTCTTTGTTATTGCTGATCCAGGTGCCGGTTCTTTTTCCTGAACATGGGTTTTCCATATAAACAAGCAGAGATTAAGTCAATAAGAATTACAGGTTATGAGACAAAAAAGGCGAAGAGGGAATGAAGGGCCGCCCAGAAGAGGATCAATGCCGTCAGAAAGATGCAGCCGGTTCCCAGGACTTGATGGAGAGGCTTCTCCTCGGACTGGTCTTCATATCCCAGAAAAAATCCCAGGAGAATGCCGGCGACGAGACCTCCGCCGTGCGCCCAGTTGTTGATGCCCGGCACCAGCAGGCCGAAGATCACCAGCCCCACGATCCAGCCGAGAGACTGACGGTAAATCGCCTCGCCGTAAAACCCCCCGCGGCTTTTGCCGTAGAACAGGATCGCTCCGATCAGGCCGCACAGACTGGCGGAGGCGCCGATAGTAAAAATGACCCCCACCAGGCTCGAAATCAGAAAGCCGGCGATGCCCGAAGCGACGTAAATCAGGATAAAGCGGTTAAATCCGTATTCTCGAAGGACGAAATAGCCAAGCTGGGAAAGAGCGGCCATGTTGAAGAAAATGTGGAGAATGCCTCCATGAAGAAAAGAGGCTGAGATCAGGGTCCACCAGCGCCCGTACTGGGCGATCGGGATGGCCCCTGCCGCGCCCAGGGAAAAAAGGCTGCTGTTGGATGGGGAAAGAAGGGCCAGGGGATTAGAGGATATTCGCGTACCGGACAGGTTCAGAAGGAGTGAAAGCAGGTAAAACGCTGCGTTTAAGTAAATCAGGATGCGAATCGGGTCGAGGCTTCCGCTGTTGAGCCGCCACACAAATCCGGAAAGCCAGCGTGATCCCGGACTTCTCAATCCGCAGTGCGGGCACTGGGGCTCATCAGCACTGATGAGCTTGCGGCAGCGGGGACAGAGAAGGGAAGTTTTTCCGGAAGAAACCATGGCCTGCCAACAGGAAGATCCGTTAAAAGTATCTCATCATGACCGGTATGGCGGCGAACGTACCAATGGAGGTCGTCAGGTTCACGATGGCGATCAGAAGAAGGATGCGGGTGATCTTGTTCTTCAGAAATCCTCGAACGGAGAGGATGTCATCCTTCAGGCTCAAAAAGTCCTTGACCTTCGGTTTGCGGATCGTTGCCTCGGTCAGGCCTGCAACCCAGCCCGTGGCGATCAGGGGGTGAAGGGTGGCGATGGGTGCCGAACAGGCGGCTGCGGCGATGGTCAAGGGATGGGCCAGGAGAAGAAGCGCCCCCGCTGCCGCACAGACCGCCGTGATGGCCGACCAGGAAAAAATCATGGCCATGCTGGCTGAAAAGCCGGAACTGAAAAATCCGGCGATAAAGATCCCTACGATTCCCAGGGAAAATCCCCAGGCGAACACCTGGCCCCAGAGGCCGGGAGGAGGAATCACCGAAATGGCCTCCTTGTCGACCTCCTGATTCTGCTCGAGAGTGCGGACAATGCCCGGAATGTGACCGGCGCCGACGACGGCGACCACCTTGTCCCCGCCGGCGGAGCGAATGGAGGCGGCCAGATACTGGTCCCGTTCGTCAATCAGCGTTGTTTTCAGGTCCGGCATTTTTTCCCCGAACTGGCGGAGAGTCATGTCCAGGACATCATGCTCCTTGAGCTTTTCGATGTCCTGTTCATCGATGTCCTCCGTCATGAAAAGGGAAAGAAACATTTCCGCGGCCAGCCGGACTTTGCTGAAGAACCCCATCCGCCTCCAGGTGCGCAGAAGCGTTACCCGGATTTCCCGATCGGCGAGAACGATGCCTGCCCCCTGCTTTTCCGCCATGGCAATGGCCCTAAGCATTTCCTCGCCGGGATGGATATTGAATTTTTCGGCGATTTTCTTCTGGAAGGACATCATCAGAAGCTGGGATAGGAGCAGGGAGGTCCGTTTATCCCTGATGACCTTCACAATGTCCATTTCCTGCCATTGGTCCTTTTTCTTCAGGGCGTCAAAACGGGCCTGGCACAGCTCAATGCACACCGTGTCCGGATGCTCCTCGGAAATGACCCGCTCCACCAGGTCCGCGCTTTCCCGAGACACATGGGCTGTGCCTACCAGGATGATTTCCTTTCCCCCGGTAAACAAATGATGGACATTTCGGTCCTGCATGGTATTTACTCTTGTTTCTGTGATCATGGAGAGATTCCTATCAGTATTTTATGGGCTTGTAAAGGGAAATGCCGTGGGGGACATTTCCGGAGCCGGTTCGGGATTTCTGATTTTTCCTGTAAAAAAGAAAGCAAAATTCAAGCTTGAGGAAAGGGCTTGCGGAGATTTCAGCCCATTTTTTTGAAGGGGAAATGGCGGCATGGTCCCCTGGGAAATCTTTGAAATCCGCAGAGACTGAAAAAAAATGAGGGGGATCGATTGAAGGGAAGGAAATCAACCCGGGAGGTCAAGATCGGGATCGGGGACCGTCTGGAAGTGGCGATAGACAGCGTCGCCTTCGGCGGTCTGGGGGTCGGCAGGGTCGGCCGCCTGGTCATCTTTGTTCCCTTCGCCGCGGATGGGGACACGGTTGAGATTGAAATTGCCTCTGTGCGGCGGGCGTACGCCACAGGGCGCATATGCCGGATGTTGGAGCCGTCGCCCTTCCGGACCGCTGCCGCATGCTCTTATTACGGGCGCTGCGGAGGCTGCCAGTATCAGCACATCGCCTACGGCCACCAGCTGGAAATTAAAAGGCGGCAGGTTGCGGAAACCTTCGTGCGGCTCGGAAGGGTGCCGGATCCCCCCGTGCGTGAACCCATCCCTTCACCGATGCCTTATGGCTATCGGTGCAAAGCGGACTTCCATGTCCGCCTCGCACCGGGAAGGCCCCCCCTGGTCGGTTACAAGGAGGCGGCGGACAGCCGGATCGTTCCGGTGACGCGGTGTGAAATTGTCGACGAGTCCATCAACCGCTCCCTGGCAACGCTGCGGAAGGACCTGGAGAATTCTTCTCCCCCCTCCGGCAGAGGCGGGAGGCAGGAGGAAAGGGTAACCCTGTGGTCCGGTGCGGAAGAGGCAATCCCCGGATTCGGCCGCTCCCAGGCCCCCGGGAATCGGGTCTTACGTTCCGTCAAGGGAAAGATCCTGCGTGTGCCTGCTACGGGATTTTTTCAGGCCAACTCAACCCTTGTGGACACGATGGTTGATGCGGTGGTCCAGGCCAGTGCGCCTTCGGGAGCCGAAACGCTCCTGGATGCCTACTGCGGTTCCGGCCTCTTCTCCCTTTTTCTGGCTCCGCGGGTGGAGCGGCTCTTCGGGGTGGACGCGGACCGGGAGGCCATCCGCTGCGCCGAAGAGAATCTCCGGGAAGAGGGCGTGCCGAACGGGGAGTTCTTCGCCGGCGACGTCGGCGAATGGTTAAGGGCCTTTTTCCTGGAAAGAAAAAACACGGTCGATATCGCCGTTCTGGACCCTCCGCGAATCGGCTGCAGCCCGGATGTCCTCGACGGTCTCCTTGGCCTGAACCCTTTGCGGATCGTCTATATTTCCTGCAACCCCGCCACCCAGGCCCGGGATATGCGCCGTCTTCTCGACGGCGGCTATCGGTTGACGGAGCTGCAACCCATGGACATGTTTCCCCAGACAAAACATATCGAGGTTGTAGGCATTCTGGAGAGGTGAGGCCGAGGGAAAAAGCGGATCCTATAGATCCACTTCCAGGCCGTCACGGGCAGCGAAGGCATGGGGAAAGATCTTCCGGGCGAATGTTTCGGATTCTTTCCTGTCTTCCCATTTGGAGTACAGGCGGGCATCGAAGTGCGTCAGGGCAAGCCGTTTCACCCGGGCTTCCGAGGCAATCCGGGCGGCCGCTTCCGGATTGAGGTGCGGCCAGGAATCGCTGAACTGCCCCTGCCTGTAGGCGCATTCCGAAATGAGCAGGTCGGCTGAACGGGCAAGCGTCACGGCGTTTTGACAATAGCCCGTGTCCGTGCAGGAACTGACGACCCTGTCATCGAGGGAAATCCGATAACCCAGGGTGAGGACGGGATGTTTCAATGGGAGGGCCTCCACATGGAAGGGAAGCCTGGAAAGGGAGGCGGGCAGTTCGAGAATCTCCACGGGGAAGGGCAGGGAGGACAGCGCCGCGGTAAAGGGACGGTTGACAAACAGGGTCAGAAGTTTCCGGCTGTCCGCAGGCCCCAGGATCACCAGCCCCCGGGAGAAGGAGAATTTGTTGAGGGTGTGCAGCCCGATCATGTGGTCCAGGTGAAAATGGCTAAGGAAGAGGTACAGGGGCTTTCCGTCATCAGGGTGTATAACGTGGTCCAGCTTGTGGAAGCCGTTTCCTGCATCCAGAACCAGATCGAAGGATTCGGCACGGAGAAGGGTACAGATGGTGTTTCCCGTGTCCGTATCGTACCAGCCGTTCGTGCCCAGAAAAATGACTTTCATAAGGGTCCTCTCTCGTTCATCAGGAAACCTGTCCGGCAATGAAGGCACAGGGACTATTCCCCCTTCGTGAACGGGGGGGTAACGGGCAGTCCGGTTTCCCTGCGGTTCAATCTGAAGCTTGATTTGTACCGCCAAAGGGCTGTAATGACAAGGTCGAAATGAGTTGTATGAACAGGAAGGCATCAAGAGGGAAAACGTGGGTCAGCAAGAACCGGATCATCCGTTGCGTTCAAGAATGAGGTTTCACCGCCCCTGGGGAATGGCGTTTGTTCTGGTCTGCTGTGTGATGGCTTTTGCCGGTTCGCGGTTTGAAGCCTCCGGATCTCAGCAATCCCCCGCCCCGTCCAGGGACAGGCGCTATGCCATTGAGGTGAGCATCAGCCGGAATGTTCTGAATCTCTATGAGCACAACGGAGAAAATCTGCGCCTCTTCCGGCGCCAATACCGGGTGGGAACGGCTGTCCGGGGTCTTGATGTCTATCCCCTGGGGCGGGGCCGGGTGACGGCCATTTCCTTCAATCCCTCGTGGCACCCGACGCCTTACTGCCGGGAGATTTTTCGCAAGAGGGGCATCCATCTGCCTCCCGTTGTACCCCCGGGCCATCCCCTGAACTACATGGGACCCGTCAAGATCTCCCTTTCCCATCGGACGAGGAAAGGGGCCATCTACCGCATCCACGGCAACAACAATCCGGGGCGTGTCGGCCGGCGGGTGACGGGGGGATGCTTTGTCATGTACAATGACGATGTGCGGGAACTGGCCAGGACGATCTCCGTTGGGACGGAGGTCATGATCCTGCCCTGAACGTTCCGCTCAAAATTCGGGGGGCTCATCCGGTCGTTCTGGCGACAGCGGTAAAAACGGCAAAGGCAGGATCACCGAAGGAACCGGTGAGATCATCCTGCCTTTGAACCTTGCTGTACCGCGGATTTGCCCCTTAGCCGAGAAGCCTTCTCTTTAGCCCCATGAGGCCGAGCAGCCCCGAACCGAGGAGCCAGGCGGCGCCGGGAATCGGAACGGGATTCATATCCGCTTTGATTTGATCCGCATTGAGGGCGTTGTTGTAGATGTGGATATCATCCAGCGTTCCCTGAAACGCGGTAAAGTTGAAGTCCGAGTTGACGCCGATGGTGAGGTTCGCGTTTCCGTTAAACAGGGTGTGGGAGTAGTTGGCGGATTCGGCCAGCTGGACACCATCGAAGAAATAATGGACGACGCTGCCGTCCCAGGTGGCTGCAAGGTGATGCCATTCCTTTGCGGGAACGGTACCGACGTTGCGTCGTTCGAGATCCCAGGCGTAGTTGCCCGTGTGATCAAGAAGCACACCAAACTGGTTATGGAACACGCCAAACCAGTAGGAAAGGACGCCGTTGCCTTCCTTGGCGAGGATGGGTGCATCGCTGTTGGGGTTTTCAGAATAGACCCAGGCCGTGAAGGTTAAGGCGTTCGAGAGTTGGAAATCAGCAGGATTTCCCAGGTTGACGTGCGTGGAACCGGAACCGGTGACGCCGGGGAAGTAGAGGCCGAGACCGGAGTGCCCGGTCGTCCAGGAGGTTTCTTTCCCATTGACCAGGGCGCCATTGTTGCCGCGGCCGGAAGCGTCCTGGATGATCGTGCCGGAGCCCTCTTCAAAGGCGTAACTGCCGACTAGAACCGCGTATGCAGGTGCATTGAAAGCAAGGACCGGGAACACCGCGAAAACGGCGAAAGCGGCCATCCGGCCTTTAATCCTTTTTATCAAAGTTAATAATTCCGAGAACCTTCTTCTTTTCATCTGACAATCTCCTTCATCCTTGAATTGTTTTTGACGGGTTGCAAGTTGTTCCTACATGGTCTTCGACACATCACCTCCCCTTGGTCAAACGTCCTTCCAGCAGGAAGTGACCGGCGCGGACATCCGTGATTGAAAAAAAAACAGACAAGACGTTCGTCCCGGAAAAGGGCATCGTGCGTGAACCCTTCGCCGTCCTTTCCGGAAGGAATTTTCAAATGGAAATCCTGGTATTTTCTGCCTGTAATAACGGGTTATGATAACCAGGACAATCAGGAATTCTCTCATTTTATGATTCCAATAACCTGATTGCGAACGTCCGCCTGATGTTCCAGGGGGGGATGGTTTAGGCGATTACGGAAGAACGCCGCCCGAAGCCCGAAGAGGCCGCAGCCGCGAAGCGGACGCAGGGGATGGCCAGACGGAACAGAAGCGCGGAAGTGTTGCATGGTCTCCGTCCGCCGACGAATTTCGTTGAAAAAAAAGCCTCGATGGATCAGCCGAGAAGATGGATGGCTTCCAGCACACGGGGGCGGGTCTCCAGGGGGAGACTGTTCTGGCGGGCCTTTTCCACGATATCCCGCCCCATGAGCGCGGCGCCGAGAGCACCGGTAATCAGAGGGTTCTCGGGGATCAGCAGTTCGCAGTCGAGATACTCCTCCAGTGCGGCGATGAGCCCCCTGTTTTTGCATCCTCCGCCGGTGAGAACGACGGGTTTTTCCAGGCGGAGCCGGTGGGCCATTCGGCTGATGCGATCCGCAAGAGAGCGGTGTACCCCGGCCAGGAGATCGGGGACGGGGATGCCCTCGGCCAGGCCCGAGGCCACTTCCTGCTGGGCCCAGATGGTGCAGACGCTGCTGATCGTTGCCGGGGAGGTGCTCTGGAGGGAAAGATCGCCGACGGCATCCAGGGAAATGTTCATCGTGTCGGCGATGATTTCGATGAAGCGGCCGCTTCCGGCGGCGCATTTGTCGTTCATGATGAAGTGATGAGGGCGCCCCTGGCTGTCGATCCGGATGGCCTTGCTGTCCTGGCCCCCCACGTCGATCACCGTCCGGGCCTCGGGAAAGAGAAAATGAATTCCCCGGGCATGGCAGGTGATTTCCGTGATCTGTCGGTCGGCAAAGGGGACGTTGATGCGTCCGTAACCCGTGGCGACAACGTAGGCGATGGCCTCGAAGGCTAGGCCGGCCCGGGCGAGCGCTTCCTCCATCACTTTATTGGCCAGCCTGCGCTGTTCCGCCCCCGTCGGTCCGATGACCGAGGCGGCAATCCCCTCGCCGAGGATCACCGCCTTGGTCATGGTTGAACCGATATCAATGCCTGCAAAGTATTCAGCCATCTTTTGAAAGAAGCGGGATCATGCAGCCCGATTGGCCCGGACCGATTCCAGGGTTTCAATGAAGGCGTCGATCTTGTTGCGCGTATCGATTTCAGAGTAGGACGTGATATCGATGATGTCGCTTTCCAGGATCAGGGAGGGCACCTCGCGGTTCGTCTTTTCCTTCTGGCCTGCTGTGCCGATCATCAGAACCGGGATGGGCTTGTAGATCTTCGCCAGCTGATTCAGCTGCCAGATGAGGCCCACGTGCCAGGTCCGGCAGGAAAAAGCCTGATGGACGACGATGCCGTCGATGTCGTAGTCCTCGACCCAGTTGATCAGGCGCTCCACGTCGGGCTCGGATCCGGGGCGCCTGCGGGCCTTGTCGTACCAGAAGGTCCAGTAGCCCAGCCACCGCCAGGCGAGATGTTCCACGGGATCGTTGGTCCTGGGGAGATCCATCTCATCCAGGGGCATGACCATGCGGTAGGTGGTCTCCACGGGGAAGGACGCTCCCTTGCTGTTGAAGTAGTTGAAATCGTTCAGGGCGTACCAGGCTGGGAGTCCGCCGCCCCACATCAGCCGGTACTTTTCCTCATCGACCTCGCCTTCTCCCCCGGCGATTTTTTCTTCCAGCTCCTTTTTGAGATCGGAGAAGAAATTATAGCATTCCTGGGTGGCCATCATGAAATTCATGGGAACCATGGTGTTCATCGCGTCGCCGGTGCCCATGGGGCTGGGCTTTGCCCGGCGCAGTTCGTAGGTCTCGTGGACCAGGTTCCAGATGCGGTCGCTCAGATCCACGAGCTCACTCAGGCGGTCGTAATTCATCTTTTTCCCCGTCTGCTGTTCCAGGAAGGCGATGAGGCCGCGCAGCTCCTTGACGATGTAGCGGTGGTAATAGCCCAGAACTTCCCTGTGATCCCTGTCCCTCTGGAAGAGGGGATAGGGGAGATCCATGTTGTAGATCGGGATGTCCGGCATGAACTGCTGCGAAGCCTGATACCACTTGGACCTGGGATCGCACAGGATCTGGCCCGTTTCGATCATGAAGTCGGGCCTGGCCTGGCCGCCCCAGGGCGCGTCGGGGGGCGTCTCCCCCAGCTCCTCTCTCCACTGATCGTAGCCGATTCCGCACAGGGCGTAGGTGCACAGGGAGCGGGAGAGCCCAAGCGATTCCGCCCGCTGCAGGAAGCGTTCTGCATCACGCTTCGCTCCGCAGACGCCGGCGAAATTTTCGGTCCAGACCGGCAGGACATCCATGGCGCGGAGAATTTCCTCGTGGTGACAGACGATGAATGTGTAGGCCAGTTTATGGGTGCCTTCCTTCCTTGCCCGGTTCGTGCCGGCGATAAATTCCTTGACCATGGGGCCGATGGAGGCGGCCGCCTTGGTTGCGGTCATTCTCTTCTGCGGTTTTTTTTCTTTCTTCTCTTCCGTCATTGTTCTGTCCTCCTTATGCCGGCAAGGCCGCTAGCCGATCATTTCCAGGAAAGCCTGGATGCGTGTTTTCAACTGTCCGACCGTTCCCGCTGAATAGGTGTCCTCCAGACACAGAAGCGGGACGTTGAGGGATTCGTAGTAGGCTTTTCTTGCCGGGACCTCGAAGCCGAAGGGGTCGCAGTATTTGTAAAGGTACAGGATGGCCCCGTTTACGGCAAACTCCTTCGCCCGCGCCCCGATGTCGCCGAAGCGCGACTCTGCATCGCCGGCGAAGGTTCCGGCGGTGTTTTCCCGGTAGGTCTTGGGGCAATTGAGCTGGTCCAGGTAACGGCGCGCCAGTGAGGCCACGGGATCGCCGTCTTCATCGGCAAGGGGCCACAGGTCCCTCGTCCCCATGCAGGTTGTGTCCACCACCACATTGCCGCCGCTTTCGGCAACGATGTCGGCGATGACGGAATGGTCCACACAGGCGCCGTCCAGGAGGATCCTGGGGCCTTTTTTGACCGGCGCCTCCGTCCGTCCGCCCAGTTCGGCCAGGACTTCATCAAGGAGGGCGTTGGCCTCGGCCACGGGGAGGCTTGCGCCGACGGTGAGGATTTTGGAGATCTCCGCGGCGGAAACGAGTGGGGGATCGGCCTTGCGAAATTCGTAGAGGGCTTTGGTCTTGAGGCGGTGATCGTTGTGAAGCCTGATGGCCTTCCGAAGATCCTCCGCGGTGATCGCTTTTCCTGTAAAGTCCTCCAGGCTCTTCTGATAGGACCGGAGCTCTTCCTTGAAAAATTCATGGGAAGATTCCTTGACCACCGTCGGCGTATTGACAAAGTGGAAATAGGGAAAATTCAGGGAATAGCTCCAGACGCTGTAGCTTCTCACCATGCTGTCGCAGCCGTGGGGGATCACGATGCCGGAAAGAAAGTCGTACCGGTCCTTGACGCAGAGGTCAAAGCAACTCCGGACAAAGGGGCAGACGATCGTTTCCAGAAGAGAGTCCCCCCTGGTGATGGGTTCCCGGATATCCCCGCGGATCCGGAAGGGGATGCATCCGGCCGCGGTCATAAATTCCAGAGGTACAAAAGAGCAGATATAGCCGATCGCCTTTCCGCCTTCGGCGCAAAGTTCCCTGGTGCGAACGCCATAATCTCCGTACTGTCTTTCCACCTCTGCCATGATGCCGTTTTCTTTGTCGCTCATGAAACTTCCTCCTCTTTTTTTCAAAAAGAGACCTTGGAATTCCAAAGCCTGTGCTTTCCTCGCCGTGACCCCGGCCGTTATGCTTCGGCGTACGGCCGCGGCTGTTCCGCCGTTGCCGCCGGAAGAAATCCCTGCCGGATTTCCCCTTGTTGCTGTCCTTACAGCGCCGGCCGGAGAACAGGATGGTTCTTTATTTTTTCAGGCGCCCCGGGGGAGGGCTTTCTCCCGGGCCAGCAGCGCTGCGCCGAGGGCGGCTGTAAACAGGGGCTCCGGAGGAACTCGAACCGGAATCTTCAGGCTGTGCTCCAGTGCCATGATCAGCCCGGCATCGGTTGCCCCTCCGCCGGTGAGAACCAGCTCCTCTTCGATTCCCACCCGCTCCGCCAGGCTGTGAATCTGGGCCGCCAAGGCCCGATGCACGCCCGCCAGAAGGTCTTCCCTGGAAACGCCTTCCGCAATCAGGGATACGGCCTCGGATTCCGAAAAGACGACGCATCCCGTGCTGAAGTCCACTTTGTTGCGGGAGTTCAAGGACAGGGGGCCGATGTCTTCGAGATTCACCTGAAGGACCTTGGCCATGATCTGCAGCAACCGGCCACTGCCTCCGGCACATTTGCCGCTGAGAATGAAGTTGTGGACATGGCCGGCGCTGTCCATGCGCAGGACCTTGCTGTACAGATCGCCGACGTCGATAACCGTTCTGGCCGAGGGAAGAAGGAAGGCTACTCCTCTGCCCTGGCAGGTGATATCCGGTTTTTCCCCGTCGGCGAAAAGGACCTGTTTGGCCCCGTAACCTGTGGCTGTGACATGGGATATTTCCGAAGGGCTCATCCCGGCCCCGCTCAGCAGGGCATCCCGGACCTTCTGTGCGGTGCCCCGGTAGTCTCCGCCGGAAAGGCAGGAAAAGGATGCCTGTACGGATCGATCCCGCAGCAGGATTCCCTTCGCTGAAAAAGATCCGATATCGATTCCCAGAAAAAAGGCCATCGTCTCTGCCCAGGGTGATGTTATGATGTTTGTGTTGCCTGAAACTCTCTGCGGCGCTTCTTCCGAAGCAGGATCATGGGAAAGCCGTCTTCGTTACCGGGAAATGTTCTCTGGTGCAGGCGCGCTGTTCGCGGCAGGCCCTTCGCTTCAGCTCGATCAAGGATCTGGCGGATCCGCCTCTGCCTTTCCTGGAAAGCGCAACAGGGACGTTTCCCTGAGGCTCGCAGGAAACGCGGATAAGGCTGTGACTTAGAACAAAGTATGAGGAGTGTCAATAGAAAAAAGGCCGACGCGCTCCGGAGAGAAAGCCGGGACACAGAACATCCGCCCCGGCCGCTTCCCCTTCCACGAGGGTTGAACCGGGAAGGGGGGCGGCAGGATCGGGGAAAGTTTCATCTGGTCATTGGGGATAATTTATTGTAGGTATTTTCCTGAACAAAACGGGGGCATCCTGGAAAGGATGAAATATACAGCACCTTGTAATCAGCGAGTATAAAAAATGAAGGACATGATGTTGGAGGAGAAAATCCAGGCCGCCGCGGAAATGATCTGCAAGGCGGCAAGGGTTGTCGTCTTTACGGGGGCGGGTGTGAGCACCGAATCGGGCATTCCCGATTTTCGCAGTCCGGGAGGGTTATGGGACCGGTTCGATCCCGATGACTTCACCATCCAGAAGTTTCTGCGAAGTGCAAAAACGAGGCGAAAACAGTGGAGAATCCTGATCGAAGGGGGGGCCTTCGCCGAAGCGCAGCCCAACCGCGCGCATCTGGCCGTTGCCGAACTGGAGAAGCTGGGGAAACTGCGGTGCGTCATTACCCAGAACATCGACAATCTGCATCAGAAGGCGGGAAATGCGCCGGAAAAGGTATACGAACTCCATGGAAACATGCGCTGGCTGAGATGCCTGAGCTGCGGCGAAAGGATTTCCGTCCCCGATATCCTCATGAAAACGGCGTTGAAAGAGATGGAGGGGTTTCCCTTCTGTGAGCAGTGCCAGGGCCTGATGAAACCGGACGTGATTTTTTTTGGAGAGGCCCTTCCGGAGGAGACCCTGCGGGATGCGACTTACGAAGCATCCAACTGCGATCTGATGCTGGTCATCGGCTCATCCCTGGTGGTTTATCCGGCGGCTTTCATGCCCCGGTATGCCAAGGATGTCGGCGCCAGGCTGGTGATCATCAACAAAGAGGAGACGCCTTACGATTCAGAGGCGGACATTCTGCTCCAGGGTGCGGCCGGTGAGGTGATGACGAGAATCCTGGCGGAGGTAAAGAATCAAATCGGATTCCGGCCTTAGAGGATCCTTCAAGAGTCCAGCGTTGTCAGACCCTCCCTGATGGCATATTTAATCAACTCGGCCACAGAGCCGGCTCCAAGTTTCTGGGCGATGCTGCGCCGGTGAGTCTCCACGGTTTTGACGCTGACACGGAGCGTCTTGGCAATCTGCTTGGCCGTCATTCCTTCTGCGAGCAGCTGGAGCAGTTCCCGCTCCCGGGCCGTCAGTTCCGCAGAGGAGACCGCCGAGGTTTTCGACGCCTTTTTGACATAATTTCTGACGACGATATCGGTAATGGTGGGACTCAGATAGGTGTGGTTGTCCAGGACGGTATGAATGGCGCTGACGAGTTCTTCAAAGGCGCAGTCCTTTAAAAGGTAGCCTGCCGCCCCCGCTTCCAGCATGCCGACGACAAAATGGCGGTCGGTGTGCATGGACAGGGCGATGACTTTGATTCCTGGAAAGTCTGAGGTGATTTTTCTTGTGGCATCGATGCCGTTGATGTCCGGCATGGAGATGTCCATGATAATGACCTCGGGATGGAGTTCTCTGGCCAGATTGATTGCCCTTTGTCCATTTTCCGCCTCCGCGACAACGTTCATATTCCCATGGTTTTCAATGAGGATACGCAGGCCGTCCCGGACAATCTTGTGATCGTCGGCAAGCAGAACATTGACAGACATTTTCCCTTTCTCCTAATTCTTGGCTATCGTTCTTTTTTCGGACGCGACGGAAACATCACATCCTCGCACGTCGTTTCCGCTTACAAAAATGGACCGGCAAATCCGGAAAACGAAAGCCACCTTTTGAGGGAAAAAGGGTGCCCATCGGAAACAGGGTGACAGGACTTGTCACGATCTCATCTAAGGTGAAGTTTATCACAATCTCGATTTCTTTTTCTATTACAGTCTGACGGTTATTCCAATAAGGGGAAAGCCTTATTACCTGGGAAAAAATTACTGAAATTGGATTCAACCAATGGATGAGTAAAACACTAAGGCGGCATCTCGCAAGTTTCGGGCTAAGAACTTATTGTAACGATTGAGATAAAATGCTATATTCGCTCTTATTTTTCCAGGCAGGTTTTTCATTTTATGGCGAAACGCGAATATCCGGATTCTCCTCGTGTGGGTGTTGGCGCCGTTGTCGTCAAGGACGGCAGAATTCTCCTTGTACAGCGCGCCGCGGAGCCGAACAGGGGGTTGTGGGCCATCCCGGGAGGCTCCCTGGAGTTGGGAGAAACCTTGAAGGAAGGAGCGGAGCGGGAAGTCCTCGAAGAAACGGGAATTGTCGTTCATGCAAGGCATCCCGTCTATGCCTTCGACTTCTTCGAAAAGGACCGTGAGGGAAAGATCCGTTTTCACTTCGTCATTGTGGATCTGCTGGCCGATTACGTCCGCGGCGATCTGAAGGCCGCCGACGACGCCCTTGACGTCCGGTGGCTTTCTCC
>Ga0123335_1002150_pt1 | contig 30216 bp, 26 predicted proteins | sample BiotimSIPDNA_2_FD_89707 | JGI IMG/M metagenome (GOLD analysis project Ga0123335, IMG submission 89707) | Anaerobic biogas reactor microbial communites from Washington, USA - Biogas_R2 time_0 SIP DNA | ecosystem: Engineered > Bioreactor > Anaerobic > Unclassified | place: Washington, USA... | reverse complement strand
TTTCATAATACCTTATTTTTCAGGATATGACCACAGAATAAATAATTATGTTGCTTCAGCAACACCGAAGCAGGCAATTTATACAAATATAATACTAATTGCTAAATGTAATTGGAACTGATGAGAAAAAATGTAACCGGGATATTGAAATAAAGCAACAGAATTATTTTGTTATTTCTAAAAGAACGGGTAAGTTTGTTACTCATTTACCTGAATGAATGCTCAGCAGTCTAATTACATCAGAGACGAGAATCAAATTGCTTAAGAAATTTTTTCTGAATGGCAGTACCAGAGCTCATTTACGGGGGCTGGAAACAGAGTTCGGGGAATCATCAAATGCCATACGCATTGAGCTGAACAGGTTCGAGGAAGCCGGCCTGCTGAATTCGCTGTGGGAGGGCAATAAGAAGATCTTTCAGGCTAACAGGGATCATCCCCTGTATTGTGACATTCATAGTATAATACTTAAGGAGACGGGTATCGACCGTGTTATAAATAAGGTAATACACCGGCTCGGGAATCTTAATAGTGTCTATCTCACAGGCGATTTCGCCATGGGGAAGGACAGTCAACTGATTGAACTGATCCTGGTTGGGGAAGAGATAGACCGTGAATATCTGGCCCGGAAAGTGATGCAGGCAGAGGAGATGGTTGGAAGAAAAGTGAGCTATATCGTTCTCAACACCTCAGAGGCAGAACGCTACCTGCTTGATATGAATCCGTCAGAACTGCTTCCCTTATGGGATTGTAAGGGAGAAGAACTGACAACAAAATAAAAAGGGTTCCTGTTCCCAGTTGCCATATAAAGCAATGAAATACAGGAATATAAGCCTTTGTCGCCCATGCTGCCAGTATGTGAGTGACGGGGCGAAAGCATGTCTTTTTTCAAGATTATTCCAAAATTAATTAGTCAGATTTTAAATTGCTTTTCTTACTACTTTTGTCAAATATATTCATGTAGTTTTATCACTCTTGATTCTTTTTGATTTATAACTTTTTCTATAAAAACTGATCATGAAAATTCATAGGAATCTATTTATAATAATAATTGTATTGCTTGCAGCCTGTACATCACAGGAGAAACTGGCCTATCTGAATAATCTTCCTGAGACCGGAGGTATTGAAACATTTCTAATGGAAATACCTGATTATAAGATACAGCACCGGGATGTGCTTTATATAACCATAAAAGCAATGACTCCTGATGGTACTATAAATGATTTTCTTTCTCCTTCAGACCGTACTAGTGGAACATATACTCAGAGTGAAGCAGGTCAATATTTATATGGATATGATGTAAACACTGAAGGCAACATCTTATTACCGGTTCTTGGAAATATCAATGTAGCCGGGCTCACTCTCGAGGAAGCGAGATTTATTATCCAGAGAACAGCTGATAAACTTTTTAATAATACCACTGTTGAATGTAAGCTGTTGAGTTTCAAATTCACTGTTATAGGTGAAGTTAGAACTCCGGGGACATTTATTAATTATAATAATTACCTCACTGTTCTTGAGGCGGTGGGACGTGCAGGAGGAATAAATGACTATGGGCGCCGCGACAAATTGCTTGTGGTCCGCCCTTTTGAAGGAGGTACAAAAACATTCACTCTTAACCTGCAGGACAAGAACATACTTTCCAGTGAAGCCTATTTCCTTCTTCCTAATGATGTGGTAATTGTGGAACCTGAATCAAAAAAAATATTTAATCTTAACCTGCCAACCATCTCGTTTATTATTTCAACGGTCTCCTCAGCAATAACAATGACTCTTCTGCTTATCAATTATTTTGGAGCTAATTAAAGAGAAAAAACCCATACTCAAAGAATAGTCAGACAACTTTTAATTATTTATCGAAAAATTAAAAAAGGATTCTTGTTTTATATTTTTTTCCTAAATTAGCTTTAGTATTTACTGTCTGTAGATATCAGTATTAATTTTTAATTGCTGCAGTGTTATTTTAGCTCGTATAAAAATGGGAAATTTGATAAAGATCAGGAACATCAGTTTTATTGCTGTTGTTTTCACAGGCCTGATGGCTTTTTCAGGCTGTGCTTCAGTTAAATTCTATTCAGATCCCGGTCTGGGAAAGGAGACAGGATTGCGTTATTATACTTTAAAGCCTTACCTCCTGGTGGAATATCAGGCGGAAAAAGACAATACGGTGAAGACCAGTGTTGTTTATCTGCCTGATCTTGAAAACCCCCAGTATCTTGTTATAAAACCGGGGATTGGGGCAACTGATCTGAAGATGGCTTTTACAAACAGTGCTCTAAATTCTTATGGCGTCAGTACCGATTCGGAATATCCGGAACTGTTTGAATCAATTGCCTCTATGTTGTCAAAGAGTGCTTATGCTGCACAGGGTTTCGGAGGGTCTGAAGTATCACAGGAGAGTTCTGAAAAAATCTTTCAGTTGTTTGAGATCATTTCAGATAGCGAAGGAACAAGGCTAAAAGAAATAATTCCACTTTTTTCAAACCAGTAACAAAATGAATATACCCTGTCTTACCCGCCGAAGCTTAAGCGAAGGCGGGCCCCTACCGTATATTTCTAAGCTATGACAAGCACAATACTGAATAAAAAAATAAATCTCCGGGGCATGGAGCATCCTGTTGGTACGGGTTGGCTCTCTCCTTTGCCCGACCTGAGGGATTATACCACAGGTCATGACGAGATAAAGGTTTTTAACAAAAGACTCGGACTTACTGCGAAGAAACATACAATGCCACCTCTTGTTGATCTCAGGCAATGGTGTTCTCCAGTCGAAGATCAGCTCAATCTTGGATCTTGCACTGCCCATGCCGGGGCCGGCATAGTGGAATATTTTGAGAGACGGGCTTTTGGTAAGCATATCGAAGCCTCACGTCTTTTCCTTTACAAAGCCACAAGGAATATGATGCAGGTAAGCGGAGATACGGGTGCCTGGCTGAGGGATACTATGGGGGCACTTGTTATGTGCGGAGTTCCTGCAGAGAAATACTGGCCTTATGATATTGATAAATTTGATATCGAACCGGGAAGTTTTGTCTATGCACTTGCTGATAATTACCAGTCGCTTAAATATTTTTGTCATGACCCGCAGGGACTTGATTTACCCGTAACTGATATTCTGGCCTCAGTGAAAAAATATCTTGAGGCAGGCATCCCGTCTATGTTTGGTTTCTGGGGTTTTCAGTCATTTGAGGACTCGGAACAGTCCGGGGATATTCCTTATCCCTGCAAGGGTGAGTCGGCACAATGGGGACATGCTGTTGTTGCCATGGGTTATGACGACAACAAAAGGATACGGAACACCTTATGTGATACAGTCACAAATGGGGCACTGCTTATTCGTAACTCATGGGGCACAGACTGGGGCGATGATGGTTACGGCTGGCTTCCTTATGATTATATCCTCAACTGTCTTGCCCTTGATTTCTGGTCGCTAATCGAAATGAAGTGGCTTGATTCAGGTGAATTTGGAATTTAAACGCTGATAAAGAAGCCTTTGTTTCTTCAATATTTATTTAAGTTTGATGAGGCTCATATTTTAACAGTGAATTCTATTTATAATTTTAATTTATAGCTTTTAAGTGGTATTTTATATACTATATATCTTTTCCTATTAGTCTTTTATTTTTGTAATCTAAATTTCTAACTACAATGAATACCTCTCAGGATTATAGTTCATATTCACAACAAACCAACCTAAGTTTAAATGAAGATGAAGGTATTGATTTTCGGAAATACATTTCCCTGTTTATTAGTAATTGGTACTGGTTTACTATAGCATTGTTTATATCGATCAGTATTGCTTATGGTATAAACAGATGGTCTGAGGATGTTTATAGTGTCTCTTCAACTCTTTTAATTAAAGATGATCAACTTGGAGGTTTGGGCTCAGGGATAGCCGATATATTTTCCAGGTCAGGATCTTATGGAAACCAGCAAAATGTGAAAAATGAGATAGGGATACTCAAATCTTATAGCCTTAATTATAGGGTAATGGAAAAACTTCCAGAGTTTTATGTTGTTTACACATCAGTTGGAAGAAGAGGTATTGCAGAGACAAGGAGTTATAAATCATGCCCCTTTATTGTAAGCTATGATTCTCTCGAAAAACAGACCTTAGGGCGGAGAATTAATATTAAGTTAATTTCAGACAGTACTTACATAATTGAGATTAACGGTAACAGGGATATTGAAGAAGAATTACATTTTGGTGAAAGGTTTAATAAATCAGGATTTGATTTCACAATCAATATCAGAAACAGAGTGGAATATGTATACAATTCTGATAATTCAAATAAGTATTATTTCTATTTTACTAGTCCTGTTCTTCTTGCCAATAATTATCGAAACAAATTATCAATAACTCCTTTTGAAGAGAATGCTTCACTTGTAACCCTTTCAACTACAGGGTATGTACCCGAGCAGGAGGCTGATTATCTCAATACCTTGATGGATGTCTATCTTGACTTTGGTTTGGAATATAAAAATCAAACAGCTGCAAATACAATAGAATTTATTGAAGCGCAGCTGGGTACTATATCTGATTCCCTTCAGATTGCAGAAAACCATCTGGAGAATTTCAGACTTGTAAATAAATTAATTGATATAAGTCGGGAGGGATCAATAATACAAGACAGACTTGAGCAAATTGATAACGAAAGGACAGGATTATTAATGCAGAAAAATTATTATGACTATCTTAAAGATTATATTGAATCCAGAAATGAAAATGAGGATATCATTGCTCCTTCTGTAATGGGAGTAACAGACCAACTTCTTATTGGTATGGTTGATGAGTTGGCCTCACTTCAGAAACAGAAAAGACAACTCTCAATGAATCTTTATGAATCAGCGGAACCTCTTAGAATACTTGAAGAAAATATCTCCAAAGCAAGAAGTGCATTAAGAGAAAATATATTCAGCGGACTTCAAAATTTAGAAAATTCTATTAAAGATGCAGATAGGAGGCTAAATAATATTGAAAGTGAAATAAAAAAATTGCCTTCTACTGAAAGACAAATGATTAATATTCAGAGAAAATTTGATATTAATAATACCGTTTATACTTTTCTTCTTGAAAAAAGAGCGGAAGCTGGTATTGCAAAAGCCTCAAATGTGTCAGATAACAGGATTATTGATAATGCAGGCTGGTTCAATAGCGCGAGGATAAGACCAAGAGAGAGCAGAAACATTATGATTGCCGTTATCCTTGGTATGGTGATACCTTTAATTTGCATAATAATAATTGACTTTTTTAACAATAAGGTAATAGACAAGAAAGATATTGAAAGAAAGACATCAGCCCCTGTGCTGGGATTTATAAGTCATAATAGTCAAAAAACAGAAATGCCTGTGGTTAGAAATCCGGGGTCAACTCTTTCTGAATCATTCCGTTCAGTACGTACCAATCTCAAGTATTTTCTTAAAGACACTGAATGTCCTGTAATATCAGTAAGTTCGACAATAACCGCGGAAGGGAAAACATTTGTATCAGCCAATCTGGCTGCAATAATTGCTATGTCAGATAAAAAAGTCCTGCTTGTCGGGCTTGATTTACGTAAACCAAGGATCCATAAAATTTTCGGAATAAATAACGAAAAAGGGGTTAGTAACTTATTAATAGATGAAGAAGAATTTAAAGATATAGTAATTAAAACCAGCCTGGATAATCTATGGTATGCACCTGCCGGACCTGTTCCTCCAAATCCTGCTGAACTTATTGAATCAGATAAGATGAAGGAATTTATTGAAAAAGCCAAAATTGAATTTGATTATATAATTATTGATACACCGCCAGTAGCGATAGTAACCGATGCACTTTTAATATCTTCTTTTACTGATTTCTACCTTTTCGTTGTAAGACAGAGATATTCTTCAAAAAACACTCTTGAATTGATTGATGAACTGTATAAAAATAATAGTATTAAGAGCCTTGGAATAGTTGTTAATGACATAAGTATATCAGGATATTATGGTTACGGGTTGAGATATGGCTATTCATTGGGTTATGGTTATAATTACGGTTACAATTATTATAACCAATATGGTAAATATGGCTACGCTGATTCATCGAAAGGGTATTATACTGAAGATGAGTAGAAGTGAAAAAAGGAAAACAGTTAGCATAGTTGGCTTTACTTTCTGGAGTCCCCGAATAGATTTGGGAAAGTTAAAGATTAATAAATACATATATTTTTGAAGTTAGAAAGTAAGAAAATATTAATTCTTGCTGGTAGTCATTTTCAAATTCCTGTAATCAAATATGCAAAGGATCAGGGACATTTTGTCATTACCTGTGATAATAAACCTTCGAATCCCGGACACAAGTTTGCAGATAAATATTATAATATCAGTACTACTTATCTGGATGAAATTCTGACAGTATCAAAGAAAGAAAAGATAGATGGCATTTTAGCTTATGGATCTGATATTGCGGCTCCGGCAGCCGCTTATGTCTCAGAAAAAATGGGTTTACCCGGAAATAGCTTTGAGGCAGTCACAAAATTGACAGATAAGGGACTATTCAGGAAATTCTTACTAGATAATAATTTCAATGTACCGGAATTCAAAGTATTCAGTAATTTAAAGGATACGGAAGCTTATTATAATTCAATTAATTATCCTGTTTTTGTGAAACCTGTCGATTCAAGTGGCAGTAAAGGAGTCACGAGGGTAGATTCTCAAAGTATGATTAATAATGCATATCATGATGCATTAAAGTTTTCTCGGAAAAATGAGATCATTCTTGAAAAAGAAATAAAAGTAAAAGGACCTCATATCCACGGGGAAGGATTTTATTATAATGGAGAATTAAAGTTTCTATTATTAGGAGATCAGTATTTCAGCAAAGTAAATAAATGTGCTCCCCTATCAACAACTTTACCGGGAATGTTTCACAGAGAAATAATGGCTGAAATCAGATCAAATATTATTTCACTTCTTTCAAAAATAAAATTTATTACCGGGGGTTTAAATATAGAGGTCATAATTAATCCAAAGAATAAGATTTATTTTCTTGAAATAGGACCAAGGAACGGAGGTAATTTAATGCCTGAACTGGCTGAATTAGCCTCAGGTTTTAATCTGGCTGCCGCAAATGTAAATGCGGCACTGGATTATCAGATTGATTTCAAATATTCTATAAAAACAAGTACTTTTTATGCACAGCTTATCCTGCACAGCAATAAAAAAGGGATATTTATCAAACCAGATATTCCAGAGAGATTTAAAAGCAACGAAGTTACAAGTCTTATTTATTATTCAAAAGGGGATATAGTAGAAAAATACCTTGGTTCACAGAATGTTATAGGAATAATCTTATATAAATTTAGTGATATTGATAACTACAAAGAATTTCTTGATTATATTTTGCATAATAATTTAGTAAAACTCCAAAATTAAGTCACTTGATTGAATATAGAATTCAAAAATTAACTGAAGAGACTATTTATGATTATTTAATGGCCTTGGATAAGAGTCTTTTGCCAACTTTGTCTTCAAGAGTAAATATAAAAGATTATTCATGTAAGTTATGTAATTATGCACTACATTTTTGTGCTTTTGATGAAGAACAGATGGTTGGTATTGTTGCAGGTTATTTCAATGATCCGGATAATAAGACGGTATATATTTCCTCTTTCTCTGTCATAAAATCCCATCGTAAAAAAGGTATTGCCAGCACTCTTTTAAAAAAAGTAATTCATTATGCAATTAGCAAAGGATTTTCTAAAATCGATTTACAAGTATACATTGCCAATGAATCTGCCATCACGTTTTACGAAAATTTTGGTTTTAACAAAGAATTTGATAGTGGAAAGAATGAATTTATTTCTATGTCCTTGATCCTGTAAATATTTATGATTGTTAATTATTAATGACTGAGGCAACTTTAAAACAAAAAACAATAACAGGTTTTTTTTGGAGTTTCATTGATAGTTTTGCCAATCAGATTCTGATCTTCATCATAGGTATTATCTTGGCAAGATTACTGACACCCAAAGAATTTGGGCTCATAGGAATGATTGCAATATTTATTTCAGTTTCAGAGTCTTTTATAAATAGTGGTTTCAGTCAGGCTCTTATAAGAAAAAAGGCTTGTACAGATAATGATTTATCTACAGTGTTCTTTTTCAATATAATTGCAGGGATATTTTTTTTTGCAATTCTTTTTTTTGGAGCTCCGACTATCAGCACATTTTTTAATGAACCACAGCTTAAAGTATTGGTTCGGGTTTTAGGGACTGTATTGATAATAGATGCTCTGACTATAATCCAAAGAACTATACTGACAAGACGTATAGATTTTAAACTACAGACCAAAATTTCTGTAATATCAATATTTTTCTCTGGAATAGTAGGTATTTCAATGGCATTCATGGGATTTGGTGTGTGGAGTCTTGTGGCAAAGACACTAAGTCAGAGAGGAATGAATTCTTTATTACTGTGGCTATTGAATAAATGGCATCCTGTGTTGATTTTTAGTAAGAAGTCATTCAGGGAGTTATTTTCATTTGGATCCAAACTTCTTGCCAGTGGTTTGTTAGATACAATATATAGAAATATTTATTATCTGGTTATTGGAAAATATTTCTCAGCACAGGAACTTGGTTATTATACGAGGGCAGATCAGTTTAAAAATTTACCCTCAGCAAATGTAAATGGGATCATTTCACGTGTTAGTTATCCTGTTTTATCACAGCTTCAGGATGATCCGGTAAAGTTAAAAGCAGGATATAAGAAACTTATCAAAAACACTATGTTTATAGCATTTGTGATGATGGCAGGAATGGCTGCAGTGTCTGAACCAATGGTTATTACCTTAATAGGTGAAAAATGGAGGCCGTCAATCATATATTTACAGCTTCTATGTTTTGTTGGAGCAATGTACCCACTGCACGCACTCAATCTCAATATGCTAAATGTTAGAGGTCGTTCAGACCTCTTTCTAAATCTTGAAATTATAAAAAAAATTCTCGCAATCCCGACAATAATTATTGGTATAATCTGGGGTATTAAGATCATGATACTTGGGATGTGGTTAAACTCAATTATTGCTTATTATCTTAATAGTTTTTATTCGGGAAGATTAATTAAGTACCCAATGAAAGAGCAGGTAATTGATATTTTACCCGGATTTTTATTGGCTTTATTAATGGGTATATCAGTGTTTTTATCAGGAAGATTTCTCCATGCTGATTATTTTGTAAAACTAATAGTCCAGGTAATACTAGGAATTCTTATGGTTCTGGGGATAGGTGAATTATTTAAATTTCAACCTTATCTTGAATTAAGAGGAATAGTTCTAACAAAAACCTTCAAAAAAAATAATGTCAGACAATAAAAAAATATATGTAACACAACCTTCGTTACCTCCTCTGGAAGAGTTCATCGAATATCTTAAACAGATATGGCAAAGTAAGATCCTTACTAATAGCGGACCATTTCATCGACAGTTCGAAAAGGAGCTTGCAGATTATCTCGGAGTAAAATATATTTCTTTGTTTGCAAATGGGACCCTTGCCCTGGTAACAGCTTTAAAAGTATTAAAGATAACAGGTGAAGTGATTACAACTCCTTTTAGTTTTGTGGCAACAACCAATTCTTTATGGTGGAATAATATAAAACCTGTGTTTGTTGATATAGAACCGGATTACTTTACTCTTGATACTGGTAAAATAGAAGCAGCAATAACACCTCAGACAAAAGCTATACTTCCGGTGCATATTTATGGTAATCCCTGTAGAATTGATGAAATACAAAAAATAGCTGATAAATACGAATTAAAAATTATATATGATGCCGCACATGCTTTTGGAGTTCATTTTAATGGAATTTCTTTACTTAATTATGGTGACCTTTCCACATTAAGTTTCCATGCTACAAAATCCTATACGACTATGGAAGGGGGAGCAATTGTGTGCCATGAAGAGCAGACTAAACAAAAGATTGATTTCCTTAAAAACTTTGGTTTCGCAGGAGAAACGAATGTGGTATTGCCTGGGATAAACTCAAAAATGAATGAAATGCAGGCAGCATTGGGGATTTTACAATTGAAATATCATAGAAAAAATATCGAAAAAAGAAGAAATATTGCTGAAATTTATAAAAATGATCTCAGTCAAATTGAGGGTGTTGATTGCTTGCGAGTAGATGATTGTATTAGCAACTACAATTTTAGCTATTTCCCAATCTTTGTTGATGAAAAGCAGTATGGTAAAAGCAGGGATGAACTATATTACCATTTAAGAAACAATAATATATTTTGCAGAAGATATTTTTATCCCTTAATAAGTGATTTTCCAACTTACAGGAATTTACCTTCAGCTAATAATGAAAATTTACCTATTGCAAAAAAAATTTCTGAAAAAGTAATCTGTTTGCCAATTTACCCCGATTTGGACCTACTTAGTATTAATCGAATTCTTAATCTAATTAAAGGATGATCCATGTTTAATATTCCCAAATTTTAAAGATATTTTGAAAATAAATTGTAAAAAACCTATTATGAAAAAGCTAGATTCAAATGGTATTAATGAAGCTTATTGGCATAATTGGGTATTTTGCTGGGTAAAGTTTAATAAAATTCTTCTCTTTTTTGAAATATTATGAAACTCAACAAACCGCTTGTTAGTATTTGTTGCATTACTTATAATCATGTTAATTATATCCGTGATTGTATAGAAGGATTTTTAAAACAAAAAACGTTATTCCCAGTTGAAATAATTATCCATGATGATGCATCAACTGATGGCACTGACAGAATTATTCGAGAATATGCAGATAAATACCCTGAATTTATTATTACTATTATACAAAAAGAAAACCAATTCTCAAAAGGAATTAAACCAATATTTGAATATGTATATCCAAGAGCTCAGGGTAAATATATAGCTAATTGTGAGGGTGATGATTATTGGACTGACTCTTATAAATTACAAAAACAAGTTGATTTCTTGGAAAAGAATCCTGATTATTCAATGATTTGTACCAAATATAGAAAATACTCACAAAAAAAACAGAAATATCTTAGAAGTAATTTTAATAGAAGAAAGTATAAAAAAGAAATCAAATTCGAAGATTATATTTTAGATATGTCTTCAATTGCAACAGCAACGGTTGTATTTGATAAATCGATATTGAAAAATTTCGAAAAAGGTGGAATGACTACGTTTGTAGTAGGAGATACTCCTTTATGGTTATATATAGCCGCCACTTCAAAAATTGCTGTTTTACCTGAAGTGACTTCTACATATCGAATTTTAAATAATAGTGCATGCCATTTTAGTGATTATAATAAGCATTATGATTTTGTCAAAAAAGGATTTTCTATTGCAGAATATTTCTTACATAAATATGCTTATGATAATAAGGAGCTTGAAAAAGGGCTAATTATTAGAAAACTCCGTCATGATCTCTTTTATGGATACCGTTCATTTAATAAAGAAATTGCTGAAAATGCATTTATGGAGCTAAGTAAATTTAAATTAAGTTTTAAATATAAAATCTCATCGATTGTTTATTATTTTGGTTCAAAAACAGCGTTATTACATAAACTAACACGTTATTTATTTAAGCTTTATTTAGTTATTTAATTTTAGTTACTAGATTTTGCACCCATTGTTAAGATCGTAAGGTTTACTGATTTAATAATCCATGATTTCTTCTGAAAACAAAAGAATAGCAAAAAACACCTTTTTCCTTTATAGCAGAATGCTTATAATCACTGGGATCAGTTTATTTACAGTGCGTATTGTGCTAAGGACTCTTGGAGCAGAGGATTATGGTATTAATAATGTTGTTGGGGGCATTATATCTATGTTGTCTTTTTTTACTGGAACCATGACTTCATCTTCTATGCGTTTTTTTGCTTATGAACTTGGAAGAGATAACCTGGACCAGCTTAACAAATATTTCAACCTAACTGTTTTATGCTATTTAGGCTTTTCATTGATGGTATTATTATTAGCGGAAACAGTCGGTTTATGGTTTCTTAAAACTCAAATGGTTATTCCTGAAAACAGGCTGGGTTCTGCAAAATGGGTATACCAGTTTTCAGTTTTTTCTTTTATTATTCATTTATTTGTTATACCATATAATTCTATCATTATTGCTAGGGAGCGCATGAATATTTATGCCTATATCAGTGTTCTGCAGGTTGTCCTTAAGCTTTCTATCGTTTATTTGTTGGTAGTTTTTAATTTTGATAAACTTAAATTATATGCAATTTTACAATTCCTAGTCACCATAATTGTCTCTATTTTCTATATAACGTATTGCAGGTATAAATTTAAAGAAAGCAGAATTTTATTAACTTGGGATAGAGACATGTTTTTGGAACTTTTAAGTTTCAGTGGCTGGTCACTTTTTGGAGCTTTGGCTGGAGTAATAAGGAATCAAGGTATAAATATCCTTTTGAATGTTTTTTTTAATCCTATTGTTAATGCAGCAAGAGCTATTGCTTTTCAGGTAAATAATGCAATCAATCAATTTGTTACAAACTTTTATCAAGCTGTAAGGCCTCAAATAACGAAACAATATTCATCTGGTAATAAACAGGGAATGATGAAACTTGTTTTCCGCTCTTCAAGATTTTGTTATTATTTGGTTCTGTTCTTTGCTATTCCTATACTCATTGAAACGCCATATATTTTGAATTTCTGGCTTGATCATGTTCCTGAATACACAATACTGTTTACAAGGCTAGTCATAATCACAACAATGATTGAATCTATAAGTTATCCGTTGATGACAGCAGTGAGCGCAACGGGAAATATTAAGTTTTTTCAAATTGTAACCGGTGGACTGCTTATTTTAAATCTTCCTATTTCGTATTTTCTTCTTAAACTCGGGTATTCACCACAAACAACAATGTATGTAGCGATATTTATTTCTGTTGCATCACAGGCATCAAGGATATTGTTTATGAGATTGTTACATAAAATGTCTGTTAGGAAATATATTGAAGAAATTATTTTTATAATTTCAATTGTTACAATCCTTTCCTTGATTGTTCCTTTCTTATTATATAGAGTTATGGAGGTAAGCTTTGGAAGGTTGTTAATAATTACATTATCATCATTTACAGGAAATGGAGTTATAATTTATTTAGTTGGTTTGACTAAAGGAGAACGTAAAACAATAAAAGCATTTTTAATAAGTAAGTTGCAATCATATACTAAATAACAAATAAGTTGACAATTGTCTTAAATACAAGTATTTTAGAAAAAAACGATATACCGTTTGAAACAAATGTATCTCTAAAGAACAAAACATGGATCCATAGAGGTGGAATCGCTAATTACTGGATACAACCTAAAACATTGGATCAATTATGCGTTTTGGTCAATTATCTAAATACAGAAGATATGAAATTTGAGATTGTTGGTTATTCAACTAACTTATATTTTCAAAATGATTATAGTCCTGAAGTAGTTATATCTACTAAAAGCTTGAAAAATTTTTCAGATGAGGAAAATTGGATAGCCTGTGAATGTGGCTGCAGCATGCGCTTATTATCAGAATATTGTGTAAATAAAGGTTACTCAGGATACGAAGGCTTGATTGATTTACCGGGTACAGTAGGTGGAGCAGTTTACAATAATAGTAGTTGTTACAAGTGCTCTGTTTCTGATTTATTGATCAAGATTGATTATTTAAATAACGAAGGCAAGATAATTACACTCTCACCCCATAATCTCCAATATAAAAGACGCTCATCTATCTTTAAACGTGATATTTACAACAAGTGGCATGGTTGTATACTAAATGTATATTTAAAAAAGGACCTTAACACTAATCCATCTGATATCTTAAATAAAGCAAAACAAAATCATGAACATAGGAAAGAATTTCAAGAGGGTCCAAAACAAAACCTAGGTAGTGTTTTTATTGAAATCTCTTATAAATTCATACCACGACTTATTGTCAAATTGTTAAGAAAATTATGCTTTGTTTTATATGTAGATAAGAAAAGAACAGATAGAATCATAAATCGAACCCTACTTATATTCTTTGGTGGAATAGGATTAAGAAAATATGTATCAAAAAAAACACTAAACTGTTTTCTATGGCTTGATGAAAATTCAGATAGAGCCTTTGTAAAATATAGGCGTTTCATGAAAAGAATATCACAATCTTTGGAGCTAGAGATTGAAATTAAAAAAGGTGACAATGATTCATTTTGAAAAAATTAGTTAACGACCAATCTAATATAGACGACGCAAAATCAGTATTATACATTTATTTCCAATAAACATAAATAATATATAATAGCGCAAATTTATTAACATGAGGCATCTTAGATTTTGTTGAAAAAATGAGAATAGGAATTATAACATATCATAGATCCCATAATTATGGTGCACTCTTTCAGGCTTTTGCTCTGAAAACTTTTTTACAAAAAGATGAACATGAAGTGGAATTCATTGACTATTGGCCTGAATACCACAATGAGATGTATCGATCAATTCCTTATTTTAATTATTTAACATGGAAAACCAAAGTAAAACATATTATTCTGCTTATTATAGGATTTAGGAGGATTTATAAACGCCGAAGAGGTTGCCTCGATTTCATGCATAATTATTTGGGATTACAATTTAAACCTCAAATTACAGAAAAAGAAAATTTGACGGCGTTAAATTACGATTTAATTATATATGGGAGTGATCAAATTTGGAGGAAGCAGTATTTTAAATCATTTGTGGGATTTAATGATATTTACTTCGGTTCTTGTATTAATGCGAAGATTAAAATAAGTTACGCTGCAAGTATGGGAGTTATTGAAATTCAATCCCCAGAAGACACTGAATTTTTAAAAAGGCACTTTATGAACTTTGATCGTATTTCTGTACGTGAAAAAGAATTGCAGACTTTAGTTGAAAGTGCTACTGGTAAAAAGCCAGAATTAGTACTTGATCCGGTATTTCTTTTGAGTGAAGAACAATGGAAGACTCTTTTGCCAAAACGTAAAGAAAAAGTAAAATATGTATTACTTTATCAATTGCTTCAATCAAGGGATTCTATTTTATTAGCCCAAAAGATAGCTGACCAGTACGGTTACAAAGTAATTGAAGTTTGTGGAAAAGTATCTCCGTTAAAGTTTAGTGCACGATATAAACAAACTCTTAGTCCTCTCGAATTCCTATCATTTTTATATAATGCTGAATTTGTTGTTACTACTTCATTCCATGGGGCAGCGTTCTCAATAATTTTCAGGAAAGATTTTTATGCGTTAGGGATGGGTAATAATTCTGACAGAGTTTTGACTCTATTTGAAAATCTTGATTTGTCGGATCGATATATACAAAATATATCCGATTTGAATATAAAACAATCAATAGATTATGAAAGAACTTTAACTAAGTTACAAAATCAAATTATTCAATCAGCTAAATTCTTACTCACAGTATTCAATAAGAATTGATCATATCATTTAGTATACTAACAATTTAATTATGGGATTAATAGAAGAATTAGTTTCAGTTATTGTTCCTTGTTATAATCAAGCACGATATTTGCCAGAAGCCTTACAATCCGTTTTAAATCAAACTTATGATAAATGGGAATGTTTTATTATCAATGATGGTAGTTCAGATAATACTGAGGAGGCTGCCCTAAAATGGGTTAATAAAGATACAAGATTTAAATACATCAAAATTAGTCATTCAGGCCCATCAGCTTCTCGTAATGTTGCTCTAAAGATTGTGTCAGGTGAATTTCTTCAACTTCTTGACGCAGACGATGTGATCGATCCAAGAAAATTTGAAATCCAGATTAAATCTCTTGCTGATACACCGAAATATTCTCTTTCTATTTGTGATTATTTTTCTTCTTCAGAATACGATCTGTTAAAACAACATAATAGATATCTTACCCCAAGATTTAAATCATCTGAACACATTTTTGAATTAATATCTGACTGGCAGACAAAACTATCCATACCTCCTCATTGCTTTTTAATTAAGTCTAGTTTATTTAGAGATAAGCAAATATTTCTAAATGAGACTTTACCTAACCATGTAGACTGGGAGTTTTGGATGAATATTTTTAAGCTAAAACCTATAGTAAAATTTGTTGATTTAAAACTAGCAACATATCGTATACATGACCATGGGATTTGTGGTAATAAGAAATTAATGAAAATAGGATATTTGCAAGCTATTAATATACAGAGAAGTAAGTATAATACAGAAACAAAGGAAAATGAACTTTTAACAAGGAAATACAATCAGATAAAATATGGATCTGATGATAAAAACGTTGTTCTGGCATTCGTCAAAGGATTCCTTATGAAATATTCAAGAAAGTTATTAAAAATAGAGAAATTAATATATGATCAATTCATTTTTTTGTTTAAACGATAGAGATAACCTGAACAAAGAATCAATAATAAGAATTCCTTGTTGTTAGTTTATTGTCTATGCAATGTTCCACTCTGATAAGCATGGAGAACAAAGTCTCAATGCTTGAGGCCTTGATTTGGTGGATCTTATTTTCAAAGAGGCCAACATGAAACAACTTTATATATTGAAAAGAATCGAAGAAAAAGTTTGGGTGGCAAATTATTATAAGTGTTTATCTCCAGGAAAACTCAAATCTAATTTATTTCAATTATATGAAATCATTAAATACTGAAGATGGAATAGTTAAATTCATAGCCTTTTATCTTCCTCAATATCATTGCATACCTGAAAATGATATGTGGTGGGGTAAAAATTTCACTGAATGGGAAAGAGTAAAAAATACAAAACCTTTATACCCGGGGCACAATCAGCCTCGAGTACCTTTTTCTTATTATGATCTGTCTGATGTAAATGTGATGAAAGATCAAGCAAATCTTGCTAGGAAATATGGCATTCATGGTTTTTGTTTTTATCATTACTGGTTTAACGGTAAATTGCTTTTGGAGAAGCCCCTGCAAAATATGTTGTACAATAAAGGAGTAAATATACCTTTCTGTCTAGCATGGGCAAATGAACCTTGGACAAGAGCTTGGGATGGTAATAATAAAATAATACTTATGGATCAAATATATGGTAATGAAATTTCTTGGTTGAACCACATCAGATATCTTACTTCATTCTTTAAAGATCAACGATATATTAAAATTAATGGGAAACCATTGTTTTTAATTTATAGGACTGAATCTTTTAAATATTTCGACCAAATGATAAAAATATGGGATGAATATTTAAAAGCTGAAAGTTTAAATGGGATATTCATAGCAGAGATGTTAACTAGTTATCAAAAACAACCCACTTGTTTACTTTCTGAAGCTGTTGTTGAATTTGAACCTATGTTTACATTGAACACAATCTTTACTAGAAAGGATCGTATCAAACAAATATTCTTAAAAAGATTTCCACGGTTTATTAAAAATAGGTATAGGATTAAAGATTATGATAAAATATGGAAAGAAATATTAAGTCGAAATGAAAATTATCATGGTAAAAAGAAGTTCTTAGGGGCTTTCACTGATTGGGATAATTCACCGAGATTTGGTAGTAATGGTCTAATTTTAGTAAATGGTACAGTTAATAAATTCGAAAATTATTTGTTAAACCAGGCTCAAAAATCTAAAAATGATCTTCTTTTCATTAATGCATGGAATGAGTGGGCTGAAGGAGCATATTTGGAGCCAGACAGAAATAATGGATATTCATTCTTGGAAGCAGTAAAATCGGTACATAATAATATAAAAAATAATCTTAAAAAATTATGAATATAGCGGTTCTATATTCTTCTGAAGCACAATATGGTATTATTGAAGGATTAAAAAACTTAAAACATTTTGTGATCCCTTATTATTACGGTTCAGAAACGAGAAATTTTCAGGAAGGTATTTTAATAAGATTAAGTAAAAAAAAAATTAGGCTTCATGATATAAAAACATTTAACAAAAAAATTATTGAAATAATTAATTATTCTAATTATAATTCACTTGATTTAATAATTATTATCAAAGGACATGAACTAACTGAAAAAGCCAATACAGCATTAAAAAGTAGCAATATATTAAAGATACAGTGGACAATTGATACTGTTAAAAGATGGCCTGGCCAAGCTTCTTTATTAAATTTAATGGACAAGACTTTTTTTCAAGATGGAGATGACATTCACTTACATAAGCGAGGAGAATGGCTACCATTGGGATTTGATGATTCCATTTTTAGGTATAACAAAAAAAAAGAAATTGATGTCCTGTTAATTGGGAATATACAAAGGCCTTTTTATAATAAGAGAAGAGATTGTTTTATCCGCATTTCATATTTGGCAAAAAAAGGATTTAGAGTCATATTTGCGGGGAGTAAACCTGATAAAGAATTAAGACGAATTTTTAACTCAAATGGTGTTAAAATTATAGGTCGTCTTTCTTTAGAAAAGTATGCAGCATTAATATCCAAATCAAAAATATGTGTAAATATCCATCAAGATGATGGAGGGAAAGCTATTAATCCAATGTTCTTTGCAATTCCATCCACAGGTACTTTACAATTAACGGACAGCTCTAGCTATTTAAAAGAATGGCTTGAACCTGGTAAACACTATTATGAAACAATACCTGAAACAATATGCATAGATATATCAAGATTATTATCACAAAAATATTTATCCTTTGAAATTGCAAATGAGGTCACTATAAAGCATTCGTATAATGGGAGAGCAGAATATATTATGACACACCTTTGAGAATGTTCATTAAATTAGTAGGATATTTTAATGTTTAATTTCCGGCAACAATTATCTTTTGTCATTGCTATTCCAATTATTAATGTAATAGCAGACACAACACAAAATTACTTTGTGCCAGGTTTTGCAAGTCCCGGATATGTGAGGGCCTTATTAATTCTAATTTTTATTTTTATTTGTTTTAAAGGTTATTACAGAAATAATTCTATTAATAATCTAATTATGATTTCCTTAGTTTACTATTTTATAATTAGCCTGTTTTCTTCAGATTTATTTTATACTCAAAGTATCTTTTTGAAATATTTTATTGCTTCTATGATGTTCCCTATTGGTTATTTTTACATTAATACATCAGATAGGTTTAAGTTATTTTTAAAAGCTATGGTTTGGGTATTAGGCATTTATGTTATTTCACTGCTTATTTCAAACATATTTAAATTAGGGACATCGGACTATTTAGGAGGAACAATTTTTTTTGGAGCTGGTCGTGTAAACATAACAAAAGGTATGGTTTTGATTCTTATGATGTTTCCTCTTTTGTTTAAAAATGAACCCGCAGGTAATAAAAGAACAATCTTGTTTAGTATTTTTTTGTGTGGAATGATTTTCGTTTTTCTAGGAGTAAAACGATCAGCACTCTTAGGTCTTATTTTGGGTTATATAACATATGCATATTTAACTCCCTACCGGACAAAATTTATTAAATCATTGGTTGGTATCATTGCTTTAATTTATTTATTATCACCATTATACTTTGACGTCCTTACTAAAAGATTTACTGCCAGACAGGAAGAAGGCAGATTTGATATTAGCCAAGCCAAAGAAGAGGAAGCTAGATTGAATGAATTGGAAACTGTTCTAAATGCATTTGTGGAAGGTAATATTTCTTATAAGCTTTTTGGAGCAGAATTGTTTAATGGGAAATCATATTTTAAGACAACCAGGATATTGCACACTGATTATGCTACTATGTTTAGTGGAAGCGGATTAATAGGATTTTCATTTTTTATGGCTATCTATGCCATGATGATTTTCAAGGTTATCTATTTTTATAAAAAAATTAATGATCCGGAAATTAAAAACATGTTATCTGTTTCAGTTAGTTTAATATTTGCTCTGTTGATCATGGGTATCGCTGGGGTAGTCCATGAAATTAGTCATAGGGCGATCGTTTTTATGTTTTGTGGTGCAAGTATTTCTGTTGCAAAAAATCACATATCACATGTCCTAAAAAGCACAATTTAGATTCTTATTTAAGTGAGAATAAAACTGATTGGAGATATTGCGCTTAATGGTCTCATAAGTGAAGATGCTGATAAAAATGAGACCAGATTTTCCACTATTCAGGAATGCCTTCAAGCAGATGATCTAATATTTGCTAATCTGGAGTCACCGGCAGGAGATGGAATTGGTTTTATTGAAAACGACAAGTTACATATTTCTTGTTCGCCTGAAGTATTAAAAAAAATGCTTCAAAAATTTAATATTTGTTGTTTATCCTTAGCCAATAATCATATTTTTGATTATGATAAGACAGGATTAAAATCAACAATTGACATACTTGATTCGATTGGAATTTTACATACTGGTGCAGGATGTGATGAAAGACATATTGAGCCGGTGTTAGTAATAAAAGGGGGTGTTAGAATAGCTTTTTTAGCATATGTTGACCAATCAACACATCCAGATTATAAAGCAAATGAAGGATTATTTTTAAATATTTTCCAGATAGATAAGGTAATAAATGAAATAGATAGAATACGTAATTATGCAGACATAGTAATCTTTAGTATCCATTGGGGAGTAGATTATTCACATTATCCTACTGTAAACCAAATGGAAATTTCAAGAGAATTAATTGATGCAGGTGCGGACATTATTATGGGTCATCACTCACATTCTGCACAACCGTTTGAGTTATATAAAGGGAAGTATATTTTTTATGGACTTGGAGGCCTTACTTACGGAGACGACTTTTGGAATTCGGAGTTAAGAGCTTTAAGAAAAAAAACGAAATTCTCATTTATTCCAGTTATCGAGTATGCAGGAGGTATGCTTAAATTAAAAACAGGGATTGAAACAATAGAATTAAAAGGGAATTATTTAAAATTAAGTAATAGAGATTATTTTAAATGGTCAGATAGAAAATTAAGGGAATTGAAGATGGCAAATAAATGTTTTATTGCCAGGCATCTATTAAGTTGGAAGGAATATTACTTTGATAAATATATTGATTATTTATTTGGATATTACCGCAATCCATTAAGAGTATTGCTAAAACCAATGAATTATAAACGTTTATTTTTTAAACTTTTAAGGAAAAATATTTAGGGATGTGGATTCTCACAAACATACAAGGAAAAGGAGAAAGCATAGGAGATCCAATAAAAAAGGTTAAAGGATTTTTATTTTATGGAGATACTTCACAATTTATTATGTTTGGCGAGTCAAACCCTGTTTATATTTATATAGATGGATTTATTATTCCAAGGTTTGGAGTTTACGAAGATTATAAAAAATATCCTCAAAATGATCTTATAACTATTTTATATGAAAAGTATGGTCTAAACTTTATAGACAAAATAAAAGGTAGTTTTAACATTATTGTATTTGAAAGGGATGCAATTCATATTTATAATGATCAGCATTCATTTAGTAAATTTTTCTATAGTGATCTTAATGGTAAAATAATTATATCTTCAGATATTGAAGGAATAAGCAAATTAAGATTTATTTCGATTAATAAAGAGACTACTGCTCTATTTGCCATAATGGAGCACTTTATCAATGGTTATACCTTATTTGAGGATCTTTATTTTAGTATCCCTGCTACTCATATGAAGCTTAATTTGAATGGTCAGGAGTTACATGTTGGGAATTATTTTAATCCATTGGAATTAATAGAAAATACTGATGCTAAAGGCGAAATAACTGATATAAATGATATGGCTGAACTATGGTCAGGTATCATTTCTGGTTATATAGAATATCTTAAACCAAGAGGAATCTCTTTAACCCTTACCGGTGGTAATGACAGCAGGATGATCTTAGCTGCATTATTGCATAATGATATTAATTTCACTGCATTTTCCTTTGGTAACCCTGAATCTTTTGATGGTGTTGTAGCCGCTGAAATAAGTAAAACATTACGTATCAGTTATGATAATCATTATGTCTGTGATCCTACAAAAAAATGGTTTAAGGATTACGCAGCAGAGATAATAAACAAAGGAAATTCACTAATTAATATTCACAGGGCTCACAGGCTTAATGCAATAGCAACAGAAAAAGAGAGGCACCCTGATACGGACATGCTTTTCTGTGGTTTTATGGGAGGAGATTATGTTAAAGGATTGATTTATGATGACTACATAACCCCCAGGATTTTAAGAAAATATGAAGGTGATCCTAAGAAGAGTAAACTCAGGGGAATTATTATTGAAGAACTAAACAGATGCAAAATTAATCCTGATAATATTTATCTTGAAAAACTCGAAGGTATTATAAGTGATCTGCCCATGATGAACCATGATTCTCGTAAGATAAGGGAATTTCTGGTTTTGTTTCATCTAATTGGCAGTATGCATGATATGCAGGATACAACTATTTTCAAGCACAAAGTCAAATATGTTATCAATCCTTTTATGGATGTCGATTTCATGCAATTTCTATTTGGGTCAGATTTTAGTTTTCTTAAGAATAATAATGATTTTTTATGGCAGACACTCAGATGGAATCGGTCCAGGTTTCATCTGCAAATAACCGATTATCTGGCTACGGAATTATCTAAAATTAAATATGCAAAAAAAGGACATTATAATGCAAATGAATATATAAATGATAATACTTTTTTATTGATGGTTAAACGTTTTATACGCAAAAACTCTGATAAAAAATACCCACAGAATTTTCCATATGGTAACTGGATTAAAGAATTCTGCCAGGAAGAGTTGTTTAATATTGATGGCGTGTTAACGGAGGTTTTTAATATACGAGATTTATTAGATAATCTTAGTAACAACGATGGATTTCCTACTACAGAAGGATTTTGGCATTTGTTTACAAATCCCGTTAACCTGTACTTAAATTTAAAGAAATTTCAGACTAAATGAGACTGGCTATACTAAAGAATGACTTCGATGACAATCATTTATACTGGAGTAATGCATGCAAATCAAAGAATATATCCTTTGAAATCATTGATAGTCTTTATTCTACATGGTTAGATAGAATAATCTCTGGTCATTTTGATGGTGTCCTGACCTGTCCTCCGGGACGGGAGTTATTATACAAAATAATGTATGATGAAAAGGTCAGTATACTGGAAAATGTTCTTGGACTTTTTGTTTATCCCTCTTATAATGAAATTATTCTCCATGAAAATAAAAAATATCTTTCTTATTGGTTAGATGCCAATCAACTGCCCCATCCTAAAACAAACGTCTTTTACAGTAAAAATGAGGCAATCGATTTTGCAGAAAAATGTTTATTGCCTATAGTTAGTAAGATCAGCATTGGAGCTTCAGGTAAAGGTGTTGAAATATTCAGCAATAGAAATAAATTAAAAGATTATATTAATAAGTGTTTTGAAAAAGGTGTAATTCAGGAATGGGGACCAAATCTCAGGATGGGTAAAATTCCTGAAAGAATTTTAAATGTTCTAAAAAATCCATCACTGGTTAAGAAAAAAATAGAAATATATAAGAAGCAATTTGATGAAAAGCAAAAAGGTTTTATAATATTACAAGATTATATTGAACATGATTTTGAATGGAGGGTTGTTAAAATAGGACAATCATTTTTCGGTCATCAAAAAGTTAAGATAGGTGATAAAGCTAGTGGATCAAAAGGGATAAATTACATTGCACCACCTTCAGAATTATTGTACTTTGTTGAAGGTGTATGTGAAAAATTTAGTTTTCATTCCATGGCGGTTGATCTATTTGAAGATGGCAAAGGAGGATATCTTATAAACGAAATGCAATGTATATTTGGGCATGTCCAGAAATACATCTGTGAACTGGACGGAATCCCTGGCAGATATATTAGAAAAGGTAATAATTGGCAATTTGAATCTGGACTTTTTAACTCAAATCTTTCTTATGATTTACGACTTGAAAACGTTATTCAATTGCTTACGACTAAGTTGAAATGAAAATATTGTTTGTATGCAGTGGGAACAGGTATAGCCCAAATTATATTATTGCAAATCAGGCAGAATCAATAAGAGAAGAAGGATGCCATGTTGAATACTATCTTATAAAAGGACGGGGAATAACTGGTTACCTGAAGAATATTCTGCCTTTAAGAAGTATAATAAAAAGCAATAATTTTAATGTCATACATGCTCATTATTTGTTTTCATGCATAATTGCCAGTATTTCCGGGGCAAAGCCATTAGTTGCATCATTTATGGGTTCTGATACAGAGAGCAGAAAGAATGTTGTTCTTATACGAATTCTAATGTTTTTATTCCATTGGGATTGTTGTATAGTGAAAACGAGAAACATGAAGACCAGATTAAAGAATAAAAACATAAAAATAATTCCTAACGGAGTTAATCTTGATCTTTTTAAACCACTTGACCCTTTGATGTGTATGGAAAAAATAGGATGGGATACTGCAAAAGTCCACGTATTATTTCCCTCTGATCCAATGCGTCCTGAAAAAAACTTTATTTTAGCCGAAAAGAGTATTCGTCATCTGGGCAATTCAAATGTAGAATTACATACTTTATTTTCTATTCAAAATAAAGAAGTTCCTTTTTATCTAAATGCCTGTAAAGTAGTATTGTTGACAAGCAAATGGGAGGGAAGTCCAAATGTAATAAAGGAAGCTATGGCCTGCAATTGCCGGATAGTTTCGACAAATGTTGGAGATGTTAAATGGTTAATAAATAATACTAAAGGTTGCTATTTGGCAGATCCTGTACCTGACGATATTGCGGCTAAAGTTAAAATTGCTATTGATCTTGAAGAAGTTGTAAATGGCAGGGATAGGCTAATGACTTTAGGGCTCGATTCTCAAACTGTAGCAACAAGATTGATAAATCTTTATAAGAGAGTTTCAAAAAGATAATAATACCTACTTAGTAATTAATGAGAATCCTGCTGAATGAAGAAATTCCTGTTTCAATATGGAAAGATTTTATTAATTTAAATCCATATGGATCTCCGTTCCAGACTGCTGAATATTTCAATTTCTACAATTCTGTCCCGGGTCAATCAGCTATAGCTATTGCAATTTTCAAAAATGATCAAATAACTGCTTTATCTGTTGTAACACTGCAAAAAGAATGTGGAATTAAAAGTTATTTTTCGAAAAGAGCAATAATCTATGGAGGGCCTTTAGTGGTAGATGATGGTAATGGGACTTCTTTAAATATTTTATTATCGGAAATTAACAAGATTATAAAAGGCAAAGCAATATATGCTGAGACACGTAATTTTTTTAATTATGAGAGATATATCCCGTTATTTAAAAATGCAGGCTGGATGTATCAGCCATATCTAAACTATCAGTTATATTTTAATAACAGTGAAGACATTTGGAATAAATTCAATACGAATAGAAAAAGGCAAATAAAGAAAGCATTAAAATGTGGTGTAATAAGCAGAGAAGCTCAATCAAAAGAAGAGGTTGAAGCTTATTATTTTGTTTTAAAGAATTTATATAAAAAAAGAATCAGAAAACCTCTTCCAGGAAAAAAATTCTTTATTGAGTTATTTAACAGGCAACTGGCAAAAATTTTCTTGATCCATTATAAAAATAGAATTATTGGTGGAATCGTATGTCCGGTTTTTTCAAAGAAAGCAATTTATGAATTTTATGTCTGTGGCCTTGATCAGGAATATAAAGAGGCAAGTCCGAGTGTCATGGCTACTTATGCAGCAATTGAATATGCCTGCCTTAATGGGATAAGTTATTTTGATTTTATGGGAGCAGGTAAGCCGGATGACAATTATGGGGTAAGGGATTTCAAGTCTAAATTCGGAGGTAATATAGTGGAATTCGGTAGATTTAAAAAGATACTTGAGCCCAATTTATATAATTTAGGATCTGCCGTAATGAAAGCTAAAGCCAGAATAAAAAAATGAATATACTTATCGATATCGGTCATCCAGCTCATGTACATCTATATCGCAATTTATATTTTGAATTGATAAAGAATGGTCATTATGTTATTGTGACAACAAAGGATCTGGAATCAGCTACTAAATTATTGGATCTATATAATATTCCTTATACAAGATTCTTTAAAAAATCTGACCCTATAACTGGCAAGATAATAATGCAACTGTTTTTCGACTGGCAACAATTAATGACAGTTAAAAAACATAAAATTGATATTAGCATCGGCACATCAATTACGAATGCTCATATTTCAAAAATTACTGGGATTAGTTCGATAATTATGGATGATGATGATGATGAGGTGCAACCTTTATTTGTAAAATACGCTCATCCTTTTGCAGACATTATATTATCGCCTAATGTCCTTTATGGTAAAAGAAAACGCTCTGATACCATTTATTATGCTGGTTATCATGAATTGGCATATCTCCATCCAAGCAGGTTTAAACCAGATCCAGATGTACTTTTTGAGTTGGGTCTGAAACCAAATGACCAATACTTCATTATGCGATTTAATTCGTTTAAAGCTCACCATGATAATGGTGTAAAAGGCTTATCTGTTAATCAAAAATTGCAGTTGGTAAATCATTTATCAGATAAAGGTAAGGTATTTATTACTACTGAACGGGAAATAGAACCAGAGTTAACGAAATATAGGTTAAGGATTTCTCCGGATAAAATTCATTCTTTACTATATTATGCCACTATATTTATGGGAGATAGTCAGACAATGACATCAGAAGCAGCAGTTCTTGGTACCCCGGCTGTCAGATGCAATTCTTTTTCTGGCTCTATATCATATCTTGAGGAGGAAGAACATAAATATGGTTTGGCATTTGGATTTAAACCTGAAAACTTCAATAGTTTAATGGACAGAATAAATATGCTACTACAAGAGCCTGATCTGAAAAAAGAATGGAATAACCGAAGGCTAAGCATGCTTGCAGATAAAATAGATGTTACTTCATTTTTAGTCTGGTTTGTTGAAAACTATCCACTTAGTAAAAGTATTATGCAGAATAATCCTGATTATCAATATAATTTTCGATGAAAATAATATCTGTTGTCGGTGCAAGGCCTAATTTTATGAAGATTGCACCTTTTTGCAAAGCTGTTGAACATTATAATAAAGAGCATCCCGAATCAATAAAACATATTCTGTTACATACTGGACAACATTATGATAAAAGTATGTCAGATACTTTTTTCTCCCAATTAAAAATACCGGATCCGGATATCAACCTGGGCGTTGGGTCAGGCACTCATGCAGAACAGGTTGGTTTAACAATGATTGAGTTTGAAAAAGTGCTTAAAGTTGAAAAACCTGACTGGGTGGTCGTTGTTGGAGATGTAAATGCTATCCTGGCCTGTTCGGTGACAGCCAAAAAAGAAAATATAAAATGTTGTCATATTGAAGCAGGACTTCGTTCAGGTGACATATCAATGCCCGAGGAAATAAACCGTCTTGTTGCTGACAGAATATCAGATCTGCTGCTTACTCCCGATATGATATCAACAAAAAACCTTCTGAATGAAGGTATTCCTGAAAAAAAGATCCGTTTTGTGGGAAATATCATGATAGATACCCTTGAGGTCAGCAGAAATGAAGCTTCCAGTATGGATATTAATAATATTTTAACCAGAGGGCTTATTGATGAACCTCAGGAACTAATGAGTCTGTATCCCGCTAAGGACAGTTATGGAATTGTAACTATTCACCGGCCATCAAACGTAGATAATAAGGAAGTGCTTGAACCTCTGGTCAGATTTCTTGTCAATGAGGTCTGTAAGAAGATGATTCTTATATGGCCTCTTCATCCACGTACAAGAAAAATGCTTGTAGAATATAATCTGTTTAATGAACTTTTAGCGAATGCTAATATGATACTTATGAATCCGGTTGGCTATCTTGAAATGCTCAGTTTAAATATGGGGGCCAAACTATTCATGACAGACAGTGGAGGATTACAGGAGGAATGTACAATTCTTGGAACTCCTTGTCTGACTTTGCGCTGGAATACTGAGAGACCTGTTACCCTCAGACAACATGGTGGGGCAAGTGTTCTTGTGGGAAATAATATTGATCGGATTCGTAATGAATTTCATAAAGCATTTAAGTTGCAGAGGCAGCCTGTCAGACCAGAATTATGGGACGGACTTACAGCAAAAAGATGTTTGCAGGCAATTCTGGAATATTCAGAAAGATAATTGTGATTTTTTAAGAACTTCATAAAAAGTAATTTTGAAGGAATTATTATTTCCAAAAATCCTGTTTTGGATCTATTGTATTTGTGTTTTATCTCTGGCATTGCTGCCTTTAAATTCTGTAGGTGAATTAAATAATATAACTGTCTTAAAATTTAGAGGAGATTATTTTTTTCATTCATTAATGTTGATTCCCTGGATGATATTTCTTATAGGAATTAAAAGCAGATGGTGGATATGGTTGTTATTTGGGTTATTGTTTGCTTTTTTAATTGAAATAATTCAGTATTTTTTACCATACAGAGCTTATAATGTTAATGATCTTGTAGCCAATATTGTCGGGGTGGGAATAGGAGGTGTATTATTATTAATAGCAAAGAAACTCAATTGCCTAGCGGCACAAAGGCATAACAACGCCTAAGAATAACGGTACAACAACTCATGATAAACTCATCAATTCTTCCCGTTCACTTCTTTTGTTTTTCAGCGACTGCCTTTTTTATAATATTCTTAAAATTCTGCCAGATAAGTTCCTTAAGCCATGGGAGCATATTGTCGTCCCAGCGCTGAGGATGAACAGTGATCATGATATTAGCCGGAAGTCTGTTCTCCCTGGCGGCAACCATGATATCAAAAGTTGAATGGAAGTTGTATTTAAGCTTCTCATTCATTTCATCATTAAGTAAATCTAACTTTGGCGTTTTGTCGCGAATCGCGACAGAAGATCCATCCCACCTCCTTCCGGTATCAGTAAGATACATTATCTGGTTGAAATCCGTATCCAGATAAGGTTCACCTGACAGGCAATAATCACGGTAATTATATTTATCCCATAGTTTTCTGTTATCGTATTTGGACAGGGGACTGCCATGCATACAGATCGTTTCAACGGGAGCGACCCGGCGAAGCTTTGCCAGATGTTCTTCGAACAGCTTTATAGCTATGTCGTTGTCGCCATGTGCAAGTGCAAGATCTTCATAGTGATATCCTATCTCATGCCCAAGATCACAGATCTGTCTAATGATCTTTTCGTCAAAACTTCCGGATACTATCCTGAAATAATATGTCCCCTTAATACCCATTTCATTTTCAAGCCTGGCACAGACCAAAGAATTCATTTTCCTGGCATCAACGTCATGACGTAATATTATACATCTGGAGGCAGGATTTTTAATGAAATCCCTGAAAGGTTTAAAGAGATATCCATTTTCCTTCAGAGCTGATAAAAGCAGCTTGTATGTCCTGATTGTAAAATCGCGCATCGTCGTATTCTTAATTGTAAAAATAAGCATAATATGTATGATTTGTAGATGACTCTCATCAACTCATTAACTACCTCTCATTTTTTCCGTCTGTTAATAACTTTTCTGTCAGAACAATTTTATCAACATTTCGTACAAATAGTTGTGCAACCTTTTTTAGTATCTTGTTGTCTTGAATGTATCATACATTATATGGCATAGCTATTCATTAAATTCAAAAACCATGAAAATGCCTCGTGTATTTCAAAAATCAAAAAAATGGCTTTTTCTTTTAAGATTTTATATATTTTTTTTGTTATTCATAACATATGCCAGTTCTGCATATGGGCAACTTGTTGGAAGCCCTGGTAGTAAACAAAGTGCTGTAGCCAGATGTTCTCCTGCTAGTTATTATGTTACTTATAGTTTTGAAGTTGATGGAGGGATATACCCAAGTGGTACGTGTAGAATTTTATTCAAGCTTGTAGATCAGGATAATAACCAGATATCTTTCATAAATTATGTTGGAGCTAATGTTAACATTGCTCCATCTACTGATCCTCCCTTCAATTGGGTAATTTCAAGGGCTCATTTATTCAACCTGCCTTTAGACACTGATTGTGAGTATATAGCACAGATGTATTTTTATTATGATCCTGCAGGTGGTCTAGACTGGCAACTTATTGATCTTACACAGACTCAACCACTATCAAATTGGCATACGGATGATGATGGAGATGGTTATATTTCTGTTTCTCCGAATATTGAGGAAGTTTGTATTGGTCAGCCTCTGATAGATTTCCCATTCCATGATGCCAGTCAGTTTGCTTGTATTGATCCAAATAACCTGTCAAATCCGAATCACGAAAATCGTTATGTTCAGTTTATATACGGAACCAGCCAGAATCCTTCTCAAAGTATACCTAATTTATACATTAATGATGGTTCTTCA
>Ga0123335_1002146_pt1 | contig 30259 bp, 25 predicted proteins | sample BiotimSIPDNA_2_FD_89707 | JGI IMG/M metagenome (GOLD analysis project Ga0123335, IMG submission 89707) | Anaerobic biogas reactor microbial communites from Washington, USA - Biogas_R2 time_0 SIP DNA | ecosystem: Engineered > Bioreactor > Anaerobic > Unclassified | place: Washington, USA... | reverse complement strand
AGAGTCGGCTGGAGTTTGCCACCACGGAATATGAGCGTTTCCGAAAGCTGAAGGATGCCAATGCAGTGTCTTTGCGCGACTATGACACTATAGCCAACGCCTATAATACGGCGCAGGCGCAAGTGGCGGTGCTGAGGCAGGAGCTGCTATATGCGCAGACTAACCTGCAATACAGCGAGATAAAAGCGCCCTTCAGCGGCATGGTTTCTGAACGACGCTGCGAGCCAGGCGACCTCGCTACGCCGCAAAACGTCTTGCTGCGTATTTTCAATCCGGCAAAACTGCAATTCCGCGTGCCGCTGCGAGAAGGATTGTACGCCGCCGTGAAAATCGGAGACGTGCTGCATGCCGAAGTAGAAGCAACTGGAGACAAATACGCCGCCCAGGTGCGAGAAATTATTCCAGAAGTCTCTACCCTAAGCCGCTCGTTCCTGATCAATGCCTGCCTGGAAAAAAAAGCGGCTGGCCTGATGCCGGGCATGTTCGCAGTCTGCAACATCCCCCTGGGCAAACGACGGGTGCTGACGCTGCCAGCAGAAGCTGTGCAGAAAATCGGACAGCTGAAATATGTCACCCTGAAAGGCAAAGACGGCGAACAACTAAGGCAACTGGTCAAAACCGGAACTTTGCCAGACGGACAAGTGGAGCTGATCAGCGGAGCTAAGGCAGGAGATAGCTTTTTATGGAATGAGCCAAAATAATAGCGCCGCCTAACATTCACGTCACGCCATCCTTCGCAGCATAAATTAATTGCGGGCAAATGCACTAAAATACTCGAAGAAGTGCCCCAAAGCACCTTCCCTAAGGCTCCTGGCACCGCCGCTTGCCGGAACTCCGAGTATCAATCGATGACCAATTACGCCGCAAAGCGATTTTTTTATTGCCCCGGCGTTGTTTTTTCGTCTTGGCGACATAGAGTACATCCGATTGCCTTTGTTTTGGAACTGCCCGCACCACTGACAAACCGCACTTGTGAAGGATGGACTACCATGACCCTCGAAGCAAATGAAAATGAAAATGAAAATGAAAATGATACCGAGACCGATACCGATACCGTAAAAAAAGACCACGTCGACCCCAAGGAGTTCAAGGATCTCATGGCTGAACGAGCGGGCGTACTCCTCTATATCGCTCGCGAACTGCAGCACCAGAACTTCGACCACTGCGTTCTTACCCGACCATTCCTCAACGTCCTGCAAGCGGAAGCCACCCAGCTGGAAGAAATCCTCGACGCCTACGGCGCCCGCAACAACATCGCTTGGTACCCGTTCCGGGTCCAAACCGCTGTACTGAAAAACTTCAGCAGCGCAGGCTATGAATTGCTGCATTTGCACCTCACCTGCCGCAACTACGCCCTGTTCTCTTTGCCCCCGAACTTCCAGGCCGACACCCTCGACGCCATCACCTACGTCACCTGCCTCATCTCCTGCTCGCTTAAAATGCTGCTGGAACACGCCGAGGCTAACGACATCGCCCCGCACGTCACCATCAACCAAAACTTTGACTTCACCGAAGACCTGCCCCCCGGAAGGCTCCCCAGAAATCGCAAAGGATGGCATCACGACAGCGTCAAGGAAAGAGTCCTCAAACTGGCCACCAGCTTCCTCCACCATACGGTTGACGCCAAATTCTTCAAGGCCGCCGCTAAAATCGACCCGGCCAACTGGCGCAACCTCAATTTCGACTGGCTCAGCGAAACCACCCTGCGCGAACAGGAAATCAAATTCCACAATCTCCAGTCCCTCTACGACACCTACATCAGCGACAGCGAAACCGAAGCCTCTGACCCCTATCTGCCTAAGCTCCGCGGCCACATCAGCGCTGTCCTCCACCTGCTCCGGATCGCGACCATCTTCGTCCATTTCTATGAACGACACGTCAAGCTCAACCGCAGCGTCCTCTTCTGCAACGAAAAATGCCCCTTTGACGGCGACTGGTTCTTCGCCGTCCTGACTGGCTACCTCACCCGCTACGCCAGTGAATTCCTCACCCGGGCCAGGACGTTCTGCCAGCAGATACTGGCTCGCTATCCGGATGACATACGGGAGGTGCCGGTGCCGCTCTACATCGGCTTCCACGTCCGGCCGTCAACGCTGGTCGCGGCGATTGTCAACCACTATGGCGGCGATGTCGCCATGCTCCTGGGCGACCAGGAGTACAACGCCAAGATGGCAGCGTCGATGATTCATGCCAACGGCTGGATCGATCAGAAAAAACGCGAATACATCTTTGAACAGCTGCGCACCCTGGACCTCTCCAAGCAGGAAGAACTCCTTCGCCAAGGCGCCATCACCATCGAACAGGCCCTGGCCGAGGTGTTCAGCCTGCTGCGCCAGAAAAACCTGCTCATTTTCTACGCGGAGGACCTGCCCTACGCCGAAGTTACCCGCCACCATTCCGGCACTTTCCGGGAATTGCTCCGCGACGCTATCACAGACTTCCAGACGGGACGCAAAATCAACGTCAACATGAAAGCAACCGTCGTCTTCCGAGGCAACAAGCTGGCCCTTGATGACATCGCCATCCTCGCCGCTCACGACTACGGCGAGAATCACCGCGGCGAAGACATCGCCCTGCCCAAAGAACTGGAATACCTGAACCACATCCGCGCCCAGCCTAAAACAACGCCGTAAAGCCCCCCGAAAAAGACCTTTGTTCACGACTCAAGGCTCAACCCGGCACTTTTTGTCTCGTCGATGGTAGCAGGACGACCGGAGCTTGCTACATTATCAAAAAAACAGCCTGCGCAACCCGCCGACAACCCTAGAACCTCGCTAATCGCCAGGATGCCATGACCAGCACCGACCACAACAACAACACCAAAAAACTGCTCCAAATCATCGGCCAAGTGGATATCTTCGAGGACTCCACCGCCGGTGACACGGCCATCTCCGTCTTCACCACAGACGGAGATGAATATGTCATCGTCTCCCGCAAATTCGTCAAACGACTGCTACGCTATGCAGGCGAAGAAATTGACCTCGAATTTCTTGGCTACGTCACCCACGACGCATCCGATGGCCTCGACATCCTCAACGTCGTCAGCTTCAAGCCGACATCCGAAGAAGAGATTAAGGCGACCGCCGACTACGACCGCAGCCATGACTCGAAAAAACGAAAAAAAGCCATCGACGATGAACTCGATGACGAGGATATGCACTCGGATGACTTTGACCTCTCCGGCATCCACGATGACGATTTGAATGACATCGACCTGGATGACGAAGACCTCGACCTGGATGACGAGGAGTTCGACTTGGATGACGCCGACCTCGATCTGTCCATCATCAACGCCATCGTCAAGGAAGTGATCGAAAAGGCCCCCCCCGAACCCACTGAGCCAGCCGAAAAAACCAAGGAGGCCGCCAGCCCGACTGAAGAGCCTGTCGCAACAGCAAAGAAAAACCACGGCTCGCGCAAAGCCGACCAAAAGGCCGAAGCTGCGACCAATCATGGCCAGCAGACAAAAAACACTAAGAAAAAAACAGCCGATAGGCCGGACAAGGCTTCAGACGCAAAAACGCCAGACAAAGCAGAAGCCACCAAAAAGGACGCCAAGGCAAAACCAGCGCAAAAGCGGAAAACTCCGCCGCCGGCCGCGAAATAGGTTCCTGCCTGCGCTCTCGCCCCTAACGAATGATAAATGACGAATGATGAATGACAAATGCGCCTCAGCATTCCGCATTCAGCCCCTATTCCTTGATTTCCACCAGGGTCAGGTCATACTCCAGGGTTTCTCCGGCCAGCGGGTGGTTGCAATCTACCAGTACGCTGTCCTCGCTGACCTCAATGATGCGCCCCGGCATCGGCTCGCCGTCGCCCTGGTCCACCTCGACCACCATGCCTGGCATCGGCTCTACGCCCAGGCGGAGCTGCGTCCGCTTAACGGTCTCCACCAATTCCGGATCATAATCGCCGAACGCCTGCATAGGCCGCAAGACCAGATGCCTGCGTTCACCGGCAGTCAGGCCTACGAACGCCTTCTCCAGGGCTGGCAGAATGTCCTTCCCGCCCAGGACGATCTCCGGAGGCGGCGCCGCATGCGTGCTTTCCAGGACGCGGCCGTTCTGGGAACGGCAGACATAATGAATCAACAGCTTGTCGCCCATCCGGGCTTTTCTGGTCGATGTCATAGTTTGGACTCCTTTGCATGGTGAACGGAACCGGCTGCTCCCGCACGAACCGTCCTGCCGTCAAACACGACAATCAGGCCGGACCAAGACAGGTTCTTTGACCCTCGCCAACGCCAACCGTTCCCTTATCGGTGCAGGCGACGCTTGCGCAAACGAATCGCTGCCGGTGTCACTTCCACCAGCTCATCCTCGTTGATGTAGGAAATGCACTCTTCCAGGCTCATGCGCACCGGTGGCGTCAAAATCACCGCCTCATCCGAGCCAGAGGCCCGAATGTTGGTCAGCTTCTTGCCCTTCGCAGGATTGACGATCAAATCCCCTTCCCGACAATGTTCGCCAATGATTTGGCCTTCGTAGACGTCGACGACCGGGTCTAGGAACAGCCGGCCGCGCTCCTGCAAGTTGAACAGCGCGTACGCCACCGTCTTGCACGTCAGCATGCTGACCATGGCGCCGCGCGTCCGGTAACGGATGTCGCCAACGTATGGCTCATAGCCGTAAAACACGTAATTCATCACGCCCAGGCCACGGGTGTCGGTCAGGAATTCAGACCGATAGCCCAGCAGGCCGCGGGTGGGAATCTGGCATACGAGGCGCGCCATCCCATTGGCCGTTTCCATCGTCTGGATGCGCCCTTTGCGATGGCCGAGCTTCTCCATCACCACGCCCACGCAGGTCTCATCCACGTCAACGGTCAACTCCTCAAAGGGCTCCAGCTTCTTCTCACCCTCCATCTTGAAAATCACCTGCGGCCGGGTCACTTGGAATTCATACCCCTCTCGCCGCATCTTCTCAATCAGAATCGACAGATGCAGCTCGCCGCGGCCAGCGACCTGGTAGCCCATCCCCTCGCCTAACGGCGAAATGCGCAGCGCCACGTCTGACATGACCTCGCGCGCCAGGCGCTCTGCCAGATGCCGCGAGGTGACGTACTGCCCTTCCCGACCCGCAAACGGCGAGTCATTGGGGATGAAACTCATGGAAATCGTCGGCGGATCAATCTCCATCGGCGGCAGCGGGCACGGGTTCTGCGGGTCTGTGTAGGTGCAGCCGACCGTCACGTCATCCATCCCCGAAATCGCCACAATGTCGCCGCAACAGGCAGTCTCAACAGCGACTTTTTGGTTGACCTCGAACCGGAACACCTTCGTGATCCGAGCCGGCCGTATCGCCCCGTCCCGCATGACGACCACGATGTCGCGGTTGATGTTCAAATGACCGCCCGTGATCTTGCCGATGCCAAGACGGCCAAGGTAGGGCGAATAATCAATCGAACTGACTAAAACCTGCAACGGGTCAGACGACGACCCGGAGGGCGCCGGAATCCGCCGAATGACATGCTCACACAACGGCCCCAAGTCGCGCTTCTCATCGTCCAAATTGTCGACCGCATAGCCATCCCGCCCCGAAGCGTATACGACCGGGAAGTCGAGGATGTCATCCGGCGCGTTCAAACGCACGAATAAGTCAAAGACCTGGTCGACGGCCCAGTGCGGGCGGGCGGCAGGCTTGTCGATCTTGTTGATTACGACAATGATCGGCAAATGCAGGGCAAGAGCTTTCTTGAGGACGAAGAACGTCTGCGGCATTGGGCCTTCCTGGGCGTCGACCAGCAGCAAGGCGCCATCGGCCATTTTCAGCACGCGCTCGACCTGGCCGCCGAAATCAGCGTGTCCAGGCGTATCGATGATGTTGATGCGGAAGTCCTTATAATAAAAAGCGCCGTTCTTTGCAGTGATGGTGATGCCCCGCTCGCGCTCCAGGTCGTTGGAGTCCATCAGGCGCTCGGCCACTTTCTGGTTGTCACGGAACATACCGCCGAATTTGAACAGCTCGTCAACCAGTGTAGTCTTGCCGTGGTCGACGTGGGCGATGATGGCGAGGTTCCTGATCTTGTCCTGTTCCATAAATGCTTGCAGTCCTATTTGCTCAAAAAACTTACCTGAAAACGATCATACATAATGGCCAGCGCCACTGACGCGGAGCACTCAAAGGCTGCCAGCCAGGAAAATCCCGATCACGCCAGCGGTCACCAGCAGGGCGCCAGCGACCTGCCAACAGCTGATCTTCTCTCTCAGAAACAGCGCTCCAACCGCCAGGCTCATGACAATGCCGATATTGCGCCCAGCCGTCACCAGCGTGACATGGCCATAGCAAAAGGCCACCAAAATCAGCAGATACGCGACCAGCGAGATCCCCCCAATCAGCAGATCGACCCGCCAACGCCGACGCCACTCCAGCGCCAACCGACCGCCAATGCCCGGCATCGGCAACAGCCAGAGAGTGATGAAAAACAGCATGAAGACATACATTAACAGCATATACTCGAACGTTGACGGCGGCGGTGACAGCGTAACCGCCGCCCGGTCAAACAGATGGTACACTCCAATCCCCACGCCGGCCAGCACGGCCAGCGCCAAGCCGCACCAGGCACTGCGTTGGACTGGGGCGCGCCGCAATGCGTCCCAACTGAGCAGCCCGACTCCAGCCAAGACAGCCAGCACCCCAGGAAGATGCGCTGCCTGCAAAGTATCGCCAATCCAACCGCCAAAAATCAGCGTGGCTACCGGCGCCACCCCGCGGCTCAAGGGATACGCCACCGCTAAGTCAACATGCTTGTACGACCAAAACAAAAAAATGAAATAGAGGCTTTCAAAAAAGCCGGAGGCAGCGGCATATCCAAGCACCGGCCAGTTCAAAGCACCGGGGCTGATGGCACGGCTGATGACGAAACAAGGCACGGCAAACAACAGCCCGGTCAGCGTCACCATCCAGGTGAACGCCTCCCGATCCTCGTAGCCCTTGCTCAACGCATTCCAGGATACATGCAACAGGCAGGACAGAAAAACCAGGCCGAAAACCCCGAACGCATTCATGTTTGCACCGAAGCCTTCTGACTGAACCGAAGCCGCCGCGACTTCATCGCAGAACCTTGACCTGACGATTTTGGTCAGCCAGAACCACGACTTTGGGCTTCCAGCCAGACGCCTCGGCAGGATCAACCAAGGCAAAGGCCATGATCGTCACCATGTCGCCGGGAATGCCAAGCCGAGCCGCAGCGCCGTTGAGACAAAATTCACGGCTGCCCCGGGCGGCCTCGATCGCGTAAGTGACCAAGCGCTGTCCGTTGGTCTGGTTGACTACCAAAATTTTCTCAAACGGAAAAATCCCGGCCAAGTCAAGCAAATCGCGGTCGATGGACAGACTGCCCGGGTAATCAATCTCGCAGCCGGTCAGCGTCGCACGGTGCAACTTGCCTTTCAGCAGCTCAATCTGCATGGCTGGTAACCCCTGCCTTTCAAATGGACGCGAAGCCCCTCAGCCTTCAGCCGGCTTCTTGGCCATCGCGCCGATGCGCAGACGCAATGCATTCAATTTAATGAAGCCAGTGGCGTCGCCCTGGTTGTAGACATCGTCCGCCTCAAAGGTGACCACTTCCGGGTCGTACAGGGTGTACGGCGAGCGCCGGCCGACGATCAGGCAGTTGCCCTTGTAGAGCTTGCAGCGCACTTCGCCAGTGATATTCTTCTGGCTCTGCGTGATCGCAGCCTGCAAGAACTCGCGCTCCGGCGCAAACCAGAAGCCGTTGTAGACCAACTTGGAATACTGCGGAATCAACTGGTCACGCAGACTAATGACTTCGCGATCCATGCAGATAGTCTCCATGGCTCGATGGGCATGGAAAAGAATTGTCCCACCCGGAGTCTCGTAGATGCCGCGATCCTTCATGCCGGTGAAACGCGTCTCGACAATGTCAATCCGGCCAATCCCGTGCTTGCCGCCCAAGCGGTTCAGCTCGCGCAACAGGTTGGCAGGACTCAAACGCTTGCCATTGACCGCCACTGGAATGCCCTTCTCAAATTCGATGATCACGTATTCCGCCTCGTTCGGAGTCTGTTCCAACGGCGTGGTCAGGACGTGCGTCTCCGGCGGCGCCTCCAACCACGGGTCTTCCAGGATGCCGCCTTCAAAGCTGATGTGCAGTAGGTTGCGATCCATCGAATAAGGTTTGGCAGCACTCACCGAAATCGGAATCTTGCGCTCTGCGGCGTATTTAATCAAATCCGTCCGCGACTTGAACGTCCAGTCAGGACTGCGCCACGGGGCAATGATCTTGATCGACGGATTGAGCGCGTAGGCAGTCAGCTCAAAGCGGACTTGGTCGTTGCCCTTGCCGGTCGCGCCATGGCAGATGTATTGGGCATTCTCTTCCTTGGCGATTTCCACCAGACGCTTGGCGATGAGAGGCCGCGCAATGCTGGTGCCGAGCAAATACAGGTTCTCGTAAATGGCATTCGCCTGGAACATCGGGAAAACAAAGTCGCGGGCGAATTCCTCGGTCATGTCCTCAATGTATGACTTGACCGCGCCGGTGGCCTTGGCCTTCTCATGCAAGCCGGTCAACTCCTCCTCCTGCCCTAAGTCAGCGCAGAACGTCACGACCTCGGCATTGTACTTTTCCCGCAGCCATGTCAAAATGCAGGAAGTGTCCAAACCGCCGGAATAAGCCAATACTACCTTCATCGTCCAATCTCCTTCAAACAATACCCGGGTAATGCCACCAAGAACTATTGCCGAACAGGGCCGCAACAGTGAAAAAAACTATATAATATACTGTGCTTGCCGCTTCCCTACAATCGACGAGCCGACGAAATTCCCTGCCCCTCGCCCCTATTCAGCAGCTTGCCGGAACACCGAGTATCAATATGCTCTTTAGCGGAAATGCTCTTCCTTGACTATGGCCACAAACGGCAGGCTGCGGTAGAGTTCAGCCACGTCCAGACCATAGCCAACCACCCAGCGGTCCGGAACCCTAGCCCCGACATAGTCCGCCTTGAACGACGCCCGCTGCGCCGCTACTTCCGGCGACGGATGGCGCAAATCCTTTTCCAGGAACACGCACGTCTCCACCTGCTCAGCCCCCAGCGTGGTCAGAACATGCCGGCGCAGAGCAGCCAGGGTGAAGCCCTGGTCCAGGATGTCGTCAACCAAGATCACCCGCTGGCCTGCCATCTCCGTCCAGGGTCCCTCGATCCGTACCGACCGCGCTGCCTCGCCGTTTTTCTTGACCTCATTCCCATACGTACTGGTGCGGATGAAGTCAAGGCGCACTTCAGTGCATCCGGCCAAGCACAGTTCACGCGCCAGGTCAGTCAGGAAAAAACAAGCGCCCTTCAAGACGCCGATCAGATAAAACGGCGCCTGTCGGTGGCGCTCGGCTATCTCACGAGCCAGGGACGAGACCCGAGTCCGGATTTCTTCCTGGGTGAGCAAAACCCGCTCCAGGCGAGGATCAGCAGCGCAGATTTGTTGTTCATTCATCAAAGCATGACTCCTTAAATCGGCGGGAAAAACGCTGACAGCAGATTTTTTCAGGAAACAGGCTTTCACTGCGCCTTTTCTCTGCTATTGTACTTCAAGGGCGACTTGCTGCATCTCCATTCACTATAAACAGCGTCGCCATTCCTGCAAACTTCAAGGAGCCATGATGAAAAAAAACCTGCTGTCGATGTACGCTTTGGCCTGTGGCACGGCCATTCTTTCTTGCAGTTGCATGATTGCCCCGTCCCCGCCCATGTCTCCGCCCCCGTCCACGTCCTTGCCACCGCCCCGCCCCAATCCGATCAGCCTCCAACTGCCGGAAGTCATCTATGCCGTCCCGGGCGTGGAAATCAATGTCTACTTCGACAACATCGTCCTGGTGCCCAATCCAGATGCGTACGTCTTTGACGTCACCTGCGCTAAAGGCCGCAATGACGCCAAACGCTGGCGCTTCCTGCCCAAACCCGAAGACGTCGGCGAGTTCAAATGGAAGGTGAGCGTCTACGGCCTCACTGGCCTAGTCGCCCAGGCCGAGACCAAAATCGTGGTGGCCAAGCCAGACGCCGGCAAGGGCCGCAAACTGTCCGTGCTCATCGTCGGCGACAGCCTGACCAATGCCGGCGTATACCCGGCACGTGTCTTCGAACTGATGTCCGGCGACGACAACCCCGCCATCACCATGGTCGGCTCCAACGGCCCGGGCTACAAACCGCAGCCAGGAGGCGTCGCCCATGAAGGCTGGGGCGGCTGGGCCTGGAAAACCTTCATCAGCAAAACCAAGCCCCATCCCAAGGAAAACCCGACGCCGCCCAACATCCCCAGCCGATTCCTAGTCGTCGACGACGAGGGCAAGGGAACTATCGACCTGCAAAACTACTTCAAACTCTATAACAACGGCAACCCGCCTGACATCGTCACCTTCCAGCTCGGCGTCAATGACGTGTTCGGCGCGAATGACGACAATCTCGAAGCACGCATCGATGACATTCTCTCGTCCGCTGACGTCCTTATCGCAGCTTTCCGCCAAGCCGCCCCCTATGCCATCATCGGCGTCGGCCTAGTTACCCCAGGCGCTGCCTCCCAAGACGCCTTTGGCGCCAATTACGCCTGCGGCCAGACCCGCTGGCAATACAAGAAAAACCAACACCGCCTCAACCAGGCCATGTTGCAAAAATTCGGCCAGTCTGCCGACCCGCTGCTGTCCCTCATCCCGACTCATGTCAACCTTGACTGCGAGAACAACTTCCCCAAGACCACTGAGCCTGTCAACGTGGGCAACGAGGCCCAGATCACCCGCCTGAGCAACGGCGTGCATCCTGCGCCAGCCGGCTACCGCCAGATCGGTGATACGTTCTATGCCTGGATGAAAGCCCAGCTCGGCCGCTGAAACGCCTCTGCCAGGAGAAAACACCATGCCTGTGACCTTGAAGGACATCGCCGCACGGGTCGGACTTTCCATCAACTCTGTTTCCCGGGCGTTGCGGGACAAGGACGACATCGCCATTGACACCCGCCGCCGCGTCAAAGCCGTCGCCCGGGAACTCGGTTATCGCCCTAATATGAACGCTCGCAGCCTGGTGCTGAAGCAATCGTTCACCATCGGCGTCGCCGTCACGGAACTCAACAATCCGGTGCGCATGGACTTCTGCGAACGCCTCCGCCAACTGGCGGAACAAGACGGCTACCGCCTCATCAGCGCCGGCATATCCCATCGCCAAACCCATAACCTTGATACCATTTCCGACCTGCTGTCCCGCGGCGTTGACGGGCTGGTGCTTGGCTATCTGGCCGGGCCGCTTGACGACCAGCCGCTCGGCAAAATCCTTGCCGACTGCGAACGTACCTCCCTGCCCGTGACCATCTTCGGCTCCCCTGAAACAACTCTGGCTGACTACGCCTTCATCGACTTCCGCGACAGCTGCCACCGCCTGACCTGCCACATGCTCGACCAGGGAATCGTCCCGGTCGGCTTTTTCACCCAACACCCGGAAACAGGCTTTTCCGACGAGCGGTCGCTGGGCTACCTCCAGGCCATGACCGAGCGCGGAATGAAAGCCCAAGCCAAATTCTGGCCAGTCAAAATCACCGACAGCGCCCTGACAGCGGCAGCCAAGGCAATGAAGAGCTTCCTCGCCAGGCACAAACAGCCGCCCCAGGGCATCATCGCCTCCAATGACTTGTTTGCCATGGGCATCATCAGCACACTCCGAGAACATGGCCTCCAAGTCCCGACTGACGTGGCGGTCGCAAGTTTCGACAATATCGAAATCGGACAATACTACACGCCGCCGCTCACGACCATGGGGCTGGGCAACGATCTTTTCGCCGCGCAAATCTGGGAGTTGCTCACCCACCGCATCGCCAACAAGCAAAGAACCCCTCTGCGTAAACTCCATCTTCGGCACGAATTGATCATTCGCAAATCGTGCCCTTAACGGAACCCCCCAGCACCGAGCCAATGACCGCACCTCGCTGGCCTCTGCTGGCCGTTTCCTGCCATGCGCGGCGCCTTATCCGCGTTGCAGGCGATGCGAGGGCGCGGCGGCCGTGTCTATGATCGCAGTCGCGCCTACTGGCAGGCTGATCGTATGCGGCACATGGCCAAAAGGAAGGCCAGCCAACACCGGTCCGGGCACAGCGTCGGCAAAGTCAGCCAGCACCTCTGGCAAATATTCGCTGTCTTCGCCAGCCGTGAATTGTCCAAAAGCCAGTCCTGCCAGACTACACAGGACGCCGGCCGAACGCAGCTGAGTCAGCATCCTGTCCACTCGATGCGCTGCCTCGTTGACGTCCTCAACCACGAGAATGCATCCGTCCAATTCAGGCCAATGTGCCGTCCCCAACAGAGCCGTCAACAGCGACAAGTTCGCCGGAACCAATGGGCCACGCGCCTGGCCAGGCCGCAAGACGAGCGGCAACGCGGACGACGGCAGCAGCCGTTCATCACCGCGCAGGCATGCTGCCAGCGACTGCATGGCTGCCTGGGCACCGGCGGCTTCCTCTGGTGTCAACGGCTTCCTGCTCAAATCAGGGCAAAGCATGGGGCCATGCACCAGGCGTTGGCAGCCCTGTTTCCAAGCCGCCAGCAGAAAACCAGTAAAGTCGCTGTAGCCAATAGTCGGTAAATCTCGCTGCCGGACAACGGCCCAGTCGATGTCATCCAGCAATCTCGTCACCCCAAAGCCGCCTCGCACAGCCAGAATCGCCTCTACCCGGCGGTTGGCAAGGAGTTCGTGCAAATGTGCAAGGCGCACGCTATCCGCAGCAGCCAAATAGCGCAGCGGATCGCCTGGCAACTGCGGAACGACCACCTCCAGCCCCCAGCCCAGCAGCCGTTCTATGCCAACCGCAACCCGTTCCGCATCCGCCCGACCCGACGACGCCCACAATCCGATAACATGAAACATCCCACTAAACGGATTCTGCCAGTCAGTATTGTTCATCGTGTCGTGTGCCTCAAAAGCATATAAGGGCTTGTCCAATTCAAAAACTCATCCGAAAAACAGCAGGCATACAGTAACCTCGACCAGGAATGTTTGCAAACAACACGGAGACCAACGCCGCGGCAATGGATGTTGTGGACGGTGGCTGCCGTACGTAGTTCAAGCTTCAGCTTGCCGTATGTCCCTCGCATGCAGGAGCATGTAGTTCAAGCTTCAGCTTGCCGTATGTCCCTCGCATGCAGGAGCATGTAGTTCAAGCTTCAGCTTGCCGTATGTTTCGCGCCTTTAGCATTTCTGCCGCAGCACGTCTTGTTTCTCCGTACAACACGCCCTAAAAAAACCTGCGTCATCTGCGTCATCTGCGGATAAAACAACAATACCCCGGTGCAATATTTTTTCCAGTGATATATTATTCTTTACCATGATTATGGCCCTTGCGGCCTGTATGCTTCTCCCTAATCTATAACAAATCGGTGCGTCTCCATGAAACTTCTCATGTTCACCAAGCTGATGCCGCAACGCTCCATCGAAGAATTGGCCCAGGTCGGCCGACAGTGGCAGCTGGACGGCTTCGACCTCTGCGTCCGCAAGGGCCATCCCGTCGACCCTGAACACCCGGAAAAACTCCTTGCCGCTGTTAACATCCTCCGGGACAACGGCCTTGATGTCGGCATGGTCACTGGCGAAGGCTCTCTTCTGCGGCCTGATCAGCCAGGCGCCGAAGCGCTGCTCGCCGCCATGGACGCCGCCAACGTGAGACTGCTCAAACTCGGCTACTTCCCATTCCATCCCGACACCATGGACTATGCCACTGAACTGGCCCGCACCCGCGCCGCCATCCTCTCCTGGGGCCCGCTCGCACGCCGCTACAACATCAAAATCTGCTACCACACCCACAGCAACAAAAATATCGGCCTGAACGGCGCGGCCATGACCCATCTGCTGCAAGGGCTTGACCCGGAATATTTCGGCGCTTACATCGACCCTTGCCATCTCCGCGTCGAAGGCGAAGATTTCGCTATGGCCGCCAGCATGCTCAAGCCCTGGCTCAGCATTGTCGCAGCTAAAGACATAATGATCACGCGCGAAGAAGGCAACGGCCACGGCAAGGCATCCCGCCACCTGACTCCGGCGGGCCAAGGCATGGTCAACTGGACCCAAGTCTTCGAAGTCCTCCGTAAATTCAACTTCCAGGGACCGGTGAGCATCCACTGCGAATACGGCGTGCCTAAAGAACAGTTCGACGACTTTGCCCAGCAGGAAGCAGCCTTCTTCAGACGCTTTGTCTGAACATCGGCCGCTCCCAACTCAACGACGTCTGACACCGCAACAGCATGAAAAACGCCCCGGCCAACACTACTGGCAACGACCCGCCGCCGTCCCGCCCCCTGCTCTGGACGGCGACCCGGCCCGGCGCCCCACCGGTCGCCTTCTTCGGGGTACTCCATTTCGGTGTACCTGACATGTATCCGCTGCCGCCGTCAGTCGAAAACGCCTACGACGCCGCCGACATGGCAGCGTTCGAAACCGACTTGCGGCAAGTGTCCTCGCCAGCCTTCGCGGCGGCAATCCAGGCTCGCGGCGTCCTGCCCCCGGATGAATCACTGCCTAACAAACTGTCAGCCAGCACCTGGCAGCGACTATTGACCGCCGCCGCCAGCCTGGGATATTCCTCGCCCCTGCTCAGCACGCTCACACCCTGGTACTGCTCTTCCACCTTGACCTCAGCCGCACTACGCAGAAACGGCCTGGCTTCAGCACTCGGACTGGACACCTACCTGTTTTCGCGAGCAACTGCCGAAAACAAGGCGATCCACTGCCTGGAAACCCCGGAACAGCAACTTGCCCTGCTCGCTTCCATCAGCGCAGAATCCGATGAGACGCTCATCCTCAACCTGCTGGATGAATTGGAAGCCATGCCAGAATTCTCACGCCATTTGCTCACGCTCTGGCGCCAAGGCGACGCCGCACCCCTGGCACGCCTCATCAGCCGCAGCTTTACCAACCACCCTGACCAGCAGGAACGCATGCTGAAAAACCGCAACGACGCCTGGTTCTCGCAGCTGGAACGCCTGAACAACCACGGCCACCGCATCTTCGTAGCAGTCGGCGCTGGCCACCTGGTCGGACGCGGCAGCCTCATCAGCCTGTTCAGACGACGCCACTTCAAAGTCGTCCAGGCTGAATAACCCGCCTGACGTCAGCACACAAGGGCGAAACGAGGGGCTTATCTTAGGGGCGAGGGGCGTGCCGTAGATGCTTGGGTGCTGTTGTTTTGCCTCTGTTCAATGCCCAGGCTTTAGCCCGGGGATAGGCCACCCCCAAAACTGGTGCCTTGTCAAGGCACTACAGAAGACTGCCACATTCGCAAAAAAATCGCTGTCCTCCCACCCTTTTTAGCACCTGCCGATTTTCCAAATAGCTGGCCGGTGCTATAGTAATATGTTCTGATTTTCCCCCTCAAAGCGGCATTGTCAAGTCTTTTGCCCTGACTTGGCAATTGCCGCCGTTCGGTTTTACCGGACGTCACCCATAGGAGGCCATGACGCCATGGACATTGATAAAAACAAGCCTTATCCCATCATCAACCAGCTCGAATGCAAGTCTTGCGGCCGTTGCGTCGACGCTTGCCCCAAGAAGGTACTCGCTATCGGCGACACCCTCAATGAGCGCGGCTATCACGCCGCTGTCTACCTCGGCGAGGGCTGCATCGGCTGCGCAAACTGCTTCTATACCTGCCCGGAACCGCATGCGATCAAAATCCATATCCCGCTGAAAAAGTCCTGATTCCCCCACACGACTGTCCGCAATTTCAATCAGCATTGGACTCATAACATGGCAACAAAACTCATCAAAGGCAATACCGCAGTCGTAATCGGCGCCCTCTACGCCGGCTCCGACTGCTTCTTCGGCTATCCAATCACGCCGGCCAGCGAAATCCTCCATGAGGCCTCCCGCTTCTACCCGCCCTTGGGACGCAAGTTCTTGCAGGCAGAATCGGAAGAAGCCTCCATCAACATGTGCTATGGCGCTGCCGCTGCTGGGCACCGCGTCTTCACCGCCTCGTCCGGCCCTGGCATCAGCCTGATGCAGGAAGGTGTCTCCTATCTGGCCGGAGCAGAACTGCCCACCGTCATCGTTGACATCATGCGCGCCGGCCCCGGACTCGGCAACATCGGCCCCGAACAGTCCGACTACAACCAAGTCGTCAAAGGCGGCGGCCACGGCAACTACAAAAACATCGTCCTCGCCCCCAACTCAGTCCAGGAAATGTGCGACTACACTATGCTCGCCTTTGAACTGGCCTTCAAATGGCGCACCCCCGTCTATGTCCTGGCTGACGGCGTCCTCGGCCAAATGATTGAGCCGTTCACGTTCCCGGAAAAAGCCATCGCACCAGTCATTGACAAAACCTGGGCTGTCAACGGCAACGCCGAAACCAGACAAAATCTGGTCACCAGCATCTTCCTCGATTTTGCCCAACTGGAAGACTTCAATAACCGCCTGCAAGTGAAATACGCGGACATCGAACGCACCGAGACCCGCTGCGAACAACAAAACACCGATGACGCTGACATCGTCCTGGTGGCCTACGGCATCAGCTCCAGAATCGCCAAGACCGCCATGGACAACGCACGCCGTCAAGGCCTGAAAGTCGGCCTCTTCCGCCCCCAAACCCTGTTCCCCTTCCCCAAAAAACAAATCAACGCCTTGGCCGACAAAAACGTCACCTTCATCGCCGTCGAAATGAGCAATGGACAACTTGCCGATGACCTCCGGCTCGCCATCTCTTGCCGCCGGCCCGTCGAACTGGTCAACCGACTTGGCGGAAACCTCGTCACACTTGACCAAGTGATGAACAAAATCAAGGCCGTCGCAGGCAAATAAGAGGTGACTACCATGACCGAAAAAATTATCAGCAGCAAAGGCATCTACAACGAGTTCCCGCGCAAAGGCCGCAACAACCCGGCCCCTGCCGCCACCCACTACTGCCCTGGGTGCGGCCACGGCATCCTGCACAAGCTGATCGGCGAAGCTCTCGCCGACCTCGGCCTGCAAGACAAAACCGTCACTATCAGCCCGGTCGGCTGCGCTGTGTTCGCCTACTACTACTTTGACACTGGCAATATCCAGGTCGCTCACGGCCGCGCCCCGGCCGTCGCCACCGGCGTCTCCCGCGCCACTGACAAAATCGTCATCGCCTATCAAGGTGACGGCGACCTGGCCTCCATTGGTCTCAACGAAACCCTCCAGGCCGCTAACCGCGGTGAAAAAATCGCTGTCTTTTTCGTCAACAATACAGTTTACGGCATGACCGGCGGCCAGATGGCGCCGACGACGCTGATCGGCGAAAAGACCGTCACCTGCCCGGATGGCCGCGATCCGCTGACCCAGGGCTATCCTCTGCATCTATGCGAACTGATCGCCAGCCTCCAGGCGCCCGTCTTTGTCGAGCGTGTTGCTCTGTCTGACTCAAAGAACATCCGCAATGCTCGCCGCGCAGTGCGCAAGGCCCTCGAAGTGCAGAGGGACGGCAAAGGCTACACCTTTGTCGAAGTATTGTCGCCCTGCCCGACCAACCTCGGCCAGTCTGCTGTCGCCAACAACGATTTCATCAATGAGCAGATGATCCGCGAATACCCCTTGGGTAATTTCCGCGACCGCACCGAGGAAGCCGAGCCAGTCGTCCGCCCTGACAGCGATTTCACACGGGAAAGCCTTGACACCCTGTTTGAGCTTGACTCAATTCCACCGTCTATCCCCCACGACGATGCTGCAGATACAGAAACGCAGGTGAAAATTGCCGGCTTTGGCGGCCAGGGCGTTCTCAGCCTTGGGATCATGTTGACCGAAGCTGCCCAAGCGGCTTCCAAGCAGGTCTCCTGGTATCCGTCTTACGGCCCGGAACAACGCGGCGGCACATCAAACTGCTCGGTGATCATTTCCAAGCAGGCGATCGGCTCTCCAGTGGTCTATAATCCCGACCTGCTGGTAGCCATGAACCGACCCTCTTTCGAGCGCTTCAAAAACGACGTCAAGCCAGGCGGCATCATCATGTACGACGCGCAGATTGGCGACGTCGAGTTGCCTCCTGGCGTCAAGGGCGTTGCGGTTCCTGCCCAGGACTTGGCTGAACAGGCAGGCTCCAGCCGGGCTGCCAACACCATCATGTTCGGGGTTATGTTGGAACTCGGCATCACTCGTCTCCCTGAGGCCGCCTTTGCCCGGGCTCTTGAGGCCAATTTCGCGAAAAAGCCCAAGCTCATTCCACTTAACCTCAAAATTCTCGAATTCGCCCGCCAGTGGGTGAAAAACAACGTCCGCTAAATTGAATTCTTGTTGCCGAAGTTTATAGTAATGCGCTTTTATTTTTTCCGCCCTTTTTCGGGCATTCCACTTTAACTTCCAAAGACACGTAAAGGGGGTGAACAAGCATGTCAGATATCAAATGCCGCAAAGGTGAACCTATCGAACGCGCCCTTCGTCGTCTAAAGAAGAAGATGGACAAGGAAGGCACGATGAAAGAGCTCCGCAACCGTCGTCATTATGAGAAGCCCAGCGAAGTCAAGCGTCGCGAAAGCCGTCGCTCCCGCTGATAGGCAACCAAAATGCGCTATCCCTGGCCGACAGAATCGCCCAAAACGGTTCTGCCGGCCAGTTTCTTTTTGAGGGAATGGACACCGTACGTAGTACAAGCTTTAGCTTGCAGTATGTAGCTCGGGCTTCAGCCTGCCGTATCGTACCATACATAGCCCAAGCACCGCCCCCTACGTCTTTGCTCCGCCGTCCACAAAAAGTCCATTTCCGTCCACGTCCACTCTCCATTAAAGTCCACTTTTGTCCACAGTCCATCGTCTACTGATGTCCACTAAAGTCCACTAACGTCCATTGTCCACTAAACCTCCGCCGCTCCCCCTTTTTTCACCCGTCAAACTTGTTTTTCTGCGCCTCAGCGTCATATTATTATGATATTCGCCCCTTTAGGAGAGGTGGCTGAGTGGTTTAAGGCAGCGGTCTTGAAAACCGTCGTGGGTTCGCGCTCACCGAGGGTTCGACTCCCTCCCTCTCCGCCAATTTACCCAAGAAACAGCCCCAAGCGGTACCATTTGTTACCGTTTGGGGCTGTTTCCTTTTTCTTCTTTTTTCCGACCATGGCGCAAAGGCTTTCTCGAACTCCTCTGGTGTTATCAGCGCGGGGTCATAAATCGTTGAAGACGCCAAAAACAGGCTGAAAAAACATGTATTATCTCAGTTTTCCTTGAAAAATAATAAATTCTGGTGTATAATGTTTGATAAACCGGATTATCACCTCAAAATAAGGGCTTTATTATGGCAACTGTACGCCTGATTGACATTGCCCGTCGCGTCGGGGTATCGTCGAGCACGGTTTCTGCGGTGTTGAGTGGTCGCGACATTGGCATCCGTTTTTCTCCTGAGAAGGCCGAGGAGATTCGCGCTGTCGCCCGGGAGTTGAACTACGTCCCCAACATTTCGGCGCGTATACTCAACCGCCAGGCTTCTTTCACGCTTGGAGTCATGATTGATAGTGAAGACATTCCGGTACGTTTCCGGCAGCTGGCCGCGATTGAACGTGCTGCCAGCGTACGCGGCTACCGCTTGCTGGTCACTGAGACACACAACGACCCGGACAGCTTGCGCAAAGACTACCTGACCCTCAAGCAGTGCGGTGTGGACGGCGTGATTTGTCACTCCAACATCCTTGCCGCCACGCCGGACCTTGAGAAAAAAACAGTGTTTTATGGCGCTGCCCCGGTAGCGGGCTTTTCCACCGCTTATTACGACATCGGCGCTGCCTACGCCGAGGCGGCAGCACTCTTCGCCAAAGCTCAGCGGCGAGCCGCGCTGGTCATCTCCGACAACATGAGTTTTGATTCCGTTCGTGCTCGTCGGGACGCCTTTCTCCAGCACTTTTCCTCTGCCGCTGACCGTCTGTATCAACTCCAGCTCACGAATGACCACAGCAGTGACATTCGCAGCTGCATGGCCGAACTACTGGAGCAGCAGCTCCTCCCCGCCCGCGTCAACGCGGTCATCCTGCAAAATGATTCGTGGTGCCTGGCGATGGCTGCGGAAGCAGCCCGCTGCGGTCTCAAGGTGCCGGAGGACTTGGCACTGCTCGGACAGGACAACTCGCTTTTCTGCACGTGCAGCCGACCGGCCTTGAGCAGCATCGACTCCAATCTGCCGGCCTTGGGTGAAGCTGTTTTGGAACTCATACTTGAGCGCATCGCTCAGGCTGACGCTCCCATCCGCTGCATAGCAGTGCCCACCAAGTTAGTTCCACGTGAAAGTACGTGTTTGCCCTCCCCAAACAAATAACCCGTCATTGACAAGAGAACAAGGAAAAGGACCATGAGCAGCCAGACCACGCAACAAGAGTTCCATGTTCAGCCTCGCGGCTTCACTCTCATCGAACTTCTGGTCGTCATCGCCATCATCGCCATTCTCGCCGCCATGCTCCTGCCCGCCCTGAGCAAGGCCCGTGAGAAAGCTCGGAGCATCAGCTGCATCAACAACCTCAAACAAAGCGGCCTGTTCATCCACATCTACGCCAATGACCACGATGGCAATGTCATTGTCAAATACCACAATAGCCACAACTGGCTCAAAAACATGCGCGTTCATGGCTATTTCCAGGCCAGCGGCGCCGCCAATCTGTCGCAATACTGCTGTCCGAACTCCCTAGGCAGCTACTCACAAAGAAATAATGACCCGACTTTCTACGCCTATGGCTGGTTCGGCGATTTCCCCTACGATGGCAACTACACCAGCGCGGATCTCTATTACACCAAGTTTCAAGGCAACGCCTACAACGACAGCCGCATGGCACTCGTCTGGAAAAGCCCTTCAGATATGCCTATGCTGGTTGACAGTATGCTTAAGAGCAGCGAACCGAATGTCACCGCCGACGGCGGCCCGCGCAACGGCACCTTCCTCAAAGTGTCCTGGCCTAACGGCCCCAGACCGTGGGTGGCGCACGGTAACAATGCCGTCAACATGCTCTACATCGGCGGCAACGCCGCTGCCGTACACACCGGAAGAATGCGCGATGACCTCACCGGCAAAGCATCAACCAAACTCCAATTCGCCTTTGGCATTGACGATAACTGGTAACAGCGCCATCCAACGCCAACCCCACACTATCACGCAAAATGAAAAACACCATGCTGGCGCGAATCCTCTCCTTCATCGTGTTTGCCTGCGCCATCGCCGGCACGTACGCCGAAAATCCCGTCCGGCTTGATAACGCCGGAAGACTCGTCATCGGCGACATCAGCTTCGCCGCCGATTTCTGGGACGGCAAAAGAAATTTCACCCAGGGCAGAGACAAAGAATGGCTGGTCACCGACCGTAAGAACGACGATAGCGGTCAATGGCGGCGCGAGGGGCTGTTGAGCCTGCCTCAGGACGCACCCGCACCCTTTGCCAGCCAGCTCAAACAAAGCGCCCCAGGGGTCTTCACTTACGATATAACCGTAGAGAAAACGACGCAGGACTTCACCTTCCGCACCTCGTTGCCCGGCGATGTCTTTGTCGGCAGGGTCTTCCGCCTTGATGACCAGGAGCTGGCTCTGCCACTCGAAAAAGACCGGGTGGAAGTCTTCTCTGGCAAGGCCGGCAAAATTGTCATTCCCTGCCGCGACGGTGTGGCCACCCTTGAGTGCAAGGGCGACACGCATGTACTTCTCCACGATTACCGACCGCGGCCGAACAGCTTCTCCATGCTTCTCGGCATGCGCAAAGTCACCGGCGAACGCAGCCAGTTGTCCCTTAGCGTGACATACCAAAGCTACCAGGCAACGCCACTTGACCTGCGTACAGCCGCCAATATGGGCTTCACCGACGACACTGCCGACGACGGCGTCGGCGGCTGGACCGACCAAGGGCCGGAAAATGACTTGCGCATGCTCCCCACCGGCCGCCAGCGCTTCCGCGGCACAGACTTCGCTATCATTGACCCGCAGACCAATGACGGCAAATCCTGCATCGCTCTGGCCGACGCCGACAGAACCTGTTTCCCGCAAGCCGCCACGGTCGAACTCGCCAACGCTCCTCACGGCAACTGGCTTTTCCTCCTCCACGCGACTGCCTGGGACTCATCGTCCCAAGACCTTGGCCAAATCCATGTCACCTATCAAGACGGCGACAAGCACGTCATCACCGTGCGCTATGGCAGCGACGTCGGCGATTGGCAGACCCCCAGCGCACTTGCAAACGGCGAGGTGGTCTGGACCTGCGAAAACCGCAGCTCGTATGTTGGGCTCTATCGCAGCGTCTACCCACTGGTAAACAAGCCGATCAAAGGCGTCGTCTTCAGTTCCTCTGTCAATGCGGTGTGGCTGATCGTCGCCGCCTCGGTCGGAGAACACAGGCCGCCACGCGATATGTCCGCTCCATTCTACATCGTAGCCAACCAGGATTGGCAGCCCATTGATTTCGCCAAGGACGTCGAGCCAGGGTCGGTCATGGACTTTTCCTGGCGTCTCGACGCGCCGGCAGGCAAATATGGCCCGGTACGCATCCGCGATGGCCGTTTTGTCTTCAGTGAGCGTCCGGAGCAGCCTGTGCGTTTCTACGGCACCAATCTTTGCTCCGGCGGCCCCTACACCAGCAAGGAATGGGCCGAGCGTCTCGCCGACCGCATTGCCGCCTATGGCTTCAATGTCCTGCGCCTGCACCACCATGACGGCGGCATGACCATGAAGGACAATACCACCCAGCTCAATCCAGAGGCTATCGACCAGCTGGACTATCTCGTTCACTGCCTCAAGCAACGCGGTATCTACATCACCACTGACCTGTATATCTCCAGGCGCCTGCCCAAGGGCGAAATACCCGAATACCCAGATGTCCTCAACGACATCAGAGCCTACAAAGCCATGTTCTGGTTGCTTGATTCAGTGTGGCAAAACTGGCGAAGCTACTGCGAAAACTACCTCAATCATGTCAATCCCTACACCGGCATGACCATCAAGGACGACCCCGCGCTCATCTCCATCAGCATCATCAACGAAGGCAATATCAAGTCATGCTGGGCCGCCAATGCCTTCACCCAGAAACTCTACGAAGAACGTTTCCTGGCCTGGCTCAATCACCATCAGCTCGACGAACAAGGTATCCCTGAGCAACGCAATCGGCTCTTCGAACGCTTCCTGACTGAAACGTACGAAAAACGCTTTGCGCAAATGACCTCCTTCCTGCGCGAACAAGGCCTGCGCTGTCCCTTGTCAGACCAGAACATGGGCACGACTCTCAAACTCTCCCAGATGCGACGCCTTTACGACTACACGGACAACCATGGCTACAGCAGTCATCCCCGCTTTGCGGCAAAATCTTGGCAGTTGCCATCGCTCGTCACCCAGAAATCAGCCATCGGCTCGCCGTGGTCACTCCTGGCCAGTCGCCTCTACGGCAAGCCCTTCACCGTAACGGAATTCGATTTTGCCAAACCCAACCGCTTCCGCGCCGAGGGGCCGGCGCTGCTCGGCGCCTATGGCGCCCTGCAAGGCTGGGACATGCTCGTGCAATTCGCCTACTCGCACGGCAGGGAGAATTACCAACGCGACGACCGCGCCAACAACCACTTCGATCTGTCCACCGACCCAGTCAAAAGCATCGCCCACCGCATCGGTGCAGCCTTGTTCCTGGACGGCGGCGTCAAACCCGCCCCTGACGCCTTCGCCGTACTCCTTGACGAAAAGGCGGACATTCCCTTTGACAGCAACTGCAACAGCGCTGTCGCCCGGCTCGGTCTCATCACCCGCATCGGCACAGCCGTCATGCCGAACACAGCCAATGCCCCCTACCCCGAAAAATTCGCGGCGCTGCTGAACGCCGGCACCGCCTTCCCTGACAGCGCTGCCAACTCTGGCAACGCCAGGGTCTTTAATGCCGCGCCAGACTATGAACAGCTGCTCAACGACATATTAAACGCCGGCATGATCCCGAACGACCACTATGACCCCGCCACCGGCTTCTTCCGCAGCATTGGCGGAGAACTCGAACTCAATCAGTCCAAAGAAAGCTTCCAGGCCGTGACCGACGCCTGCGAGGCTTTCATCCTCCCTGCCGGCGAAAAAGCCCGCGGGCGTTTCCTCGCGGCGGAAAGCCTGCTCGGTCGGGTCGTCATTGCCGCCATATCCGCCGACGCGCAGCCCCTGCGCCTGGCTAAACGCATATTGTTGCTGCACCTGACCGACACTCAGGCTACAAAGGCAAAATTCGCCTCCCCGGCCATGGAACAACTGGACAGCTGGGGCGAACCGCCTTTCCTTGCCGCCCGTGGCGAAGCGACCATCACCCTACTGGCAACAACCGGCCGGAACTACCGACTGCATGCAGTGAATAGCGCCGGCAAGCACCTGGCCGAAGTGCCGCTCATTCCTGGCGCCGACGGCACGCTCAGCTTCAAGGCACAGGTCTTCACCGACGCCGGACAGGTTTTCGCCTACGAACTCAAAGACCTTCCCTAAACCCATGTGCATGCCTCCTCACTCGCTTGTAAGCCCTCCCCAAAATATCTGCGACAATCTACGGATAAAAAAACGTTAATGGTGGATTAATCCGTGGCAGCTAAATTCATTCACAAAAACAGTTAATGTGCGAAATTTTGTGACGAATGCTTGTAGTATTGGCGACCGATTACACGCTGGCGTAGTGGTTCAGCCTGAGTGAAAGGGAAATCATCTGAAGTCGGTTGCCTATTCAATTGTGGAGGGTATATTATTCTATGAATATGAGCATGTTGTGTTCAATGAAGAGGTACCTTTTGGCACTTCTCCGACCATTGAGGTACCGCCTAGTACCGTTTTTGAGATGGTGTTTTCTACCCGAGCATAGCCGCAAAAGATACTTTTTACATGAAATTTCCCTGGTTATGCTACCTACAAACACATTCCCACTTCTCCAATTTTAAACAAAAAAGCCCGATTGGCCATTCGGGCTTTTTTTGCCTCTTCTCAATTTTAGTTGTCAGTCGCAAGTTCACCTAGAACAAGGGGATGACGAGAACTGAAAAGTCCGTCACACCATGGAAGAGTTCATGAGGCGCATGTAGGACGCGGAGGGTATACAAATGGCTGACTCATTGGACAGATTGACCATTCGCGGGTTCAAATCCATTCGGGAACTTGAAGATTTCGAATTGCGAAATCTCAATGTCTTTGTCGGCGCCAATGGCGCGGGCAAAAGCAATCTGATCGCTTTTTTCCGCTTGGTTCAGGCGCTGGTTGAGGACAACCTCGCAGATTTCATCCGCGAGAGCGGTGGTATCAGCGATCTTCTCTACAATGGACGCAAAGTGACTAAGCATATAGAGTGTGAAACCCACTTTGGCGTGCACGGATACCGCTTTGCGATCAAACCCGGCCCCGGAGAAGGCTTCGCGCTTGCCAATGAAGCTTGTTATGATCCAAGCGGGGAAAAAAGGTGGCGGGAACTGGAAAGCAACGGAGATAATTCGCCCCTCCTGGTAAAGGAAGCAAAAGGAAACTCTCACGACAGCCAATACAGCCGACCGGTCTTCGATGCCATCAGCTCGTGGAAAATCTACCATTTTCACGATACCAGCGCCACTGCGGCCATGCGACATGCAGAAATCATCGAAGACAACAAAGCGTTACGATACGACGCTGCTAACATAGGACCCTTTTTATTGCGTCTCCGCCAAGACGAACAAGCCTGTTACGACGATATCCTTAATGCCTGTCGCCTGGTAGCGCCGTTCCTAGACGATTTTTTGCTTGAGCCGCAACAACTGGGTCCCAAGACCAAGGTGTCCCTGTCCTGGAAGACCAAAGGCTCGGATTATCCCATGCAACCGTATCATTTGTCAGACGGCAACATCCGCTTCATTTGCCTGGCAACAGCGCTTCTCCAACCCAATCCGCCGACGACCATGATCATCGATGAACCAGAGCTTGGCCTGCACCCCGAGGCTATCAGAATTCTGGGCGAACTCATCCTGGACGCCGCCAGCCGTACGCAAGTCATCGTGGCGACGCAATCGCCCCTGCTCCTCGACCAGTTCGCCATTGAAAACATCGTCACGGTGAACCGCCGAGATGGACAATCGACGTTTGAGCGGCTGCAGCGCTCAGATTACTCAGAATGGCTGGAAAGCTACTCCGTCGGAGAACTCTGGGCCAAAAACGTCATCCACGGAGGGACGACGCATGAATGATAATGTCACCGTCGTCGTGATTACCGAAGGACCAAGTGATCAGGCGTTCGTGAAAAATCTTCTTGGCCCTTACCTGGCTGAGCAGGGCATTTTGCTAATTCCGATTATACTCCACAAGCCAGGAGAAAGTGGCGGCGATGTTAGGTTTGCGCGGGTCAAAAACGACATAGAGAAGCATCTCAAGCAACGACCGGATACTTTTCTAACTTTCCTTGTCGACTACTATAAAATTGGGAGCGACTGGCCAGGTTATGCTGAATCAAACCAGCAGTCTACCCATACCCGCAAAGCTGAAATCATCAATTTGGCAACTGCCGAGGAGGCGAAACGCCTGTTTCCAAAGCTGAATCCGACTAGGCGCTTTATCCCCTATGTCTCCATGCATGAACTTGAGGCGCTGTACTTCAGTGATCCAGTCTGCCTGGCGGAAAAGCTGGGAGCAAGACAAGCCGACATTGATGCTATTCTGGCACAATGCGGCGAACCGGAAAAAATCAATGACAACACCGACACAGCGCCATCGAAACGATTGAAAAAATTGAGAAAACGCATTGGTTTTAAGAAGACTATTACCGGGATAGCTATAGCCCAGGCGATCGGCATACCGAAGATGCGCAGCAAGTGTCCGCTATTCCACGATTGGCTAACGAAGCTGGAATCACTGGCGCGGAATAACAAGAACCTGGCGAAATCATCAAGGTGAAAATTTCTTATCAGCCGCAATAACTATAGGTCGCGTTCATCATAACATTAACGCAATGGCCGCCAAACAGCCGCAAAAAATCAAAGCGTTTTTGGGTAAGAAATGTGGGATAAAAGACAGACCAGACGAGCAAAAATCACAAAAACAGCCCTCCCCGACAATTTATGTAGAAGATTTATCCGCAGATGACGCAGATTTTTTTAGGAAGGGCTTTAAAAATCTGCGTCCATCAGCGTAATCTGCGGATAAATTTCAGTATTTTTCTCTCCTTGTCTTAAAGTAACACCGCAGGCAGTGAAAACCAGCCAGAGTACCTTGAGGTTTCGGCAAAATGATGCCAAACTGCATGGTCAACACTGTCCTATTGTAAAGATTAATCCGCAGATGACGCTGATTTTCAAAACAATCACACCCCCAAAAAATCTGCGTCCATCAGCGTAATCTGCGGATAAAACAAAATAGCGCCTCACTTTTTCACCCATTCCAGAAACAGGCCATCCAGTTTGTCGCTACGGAGATGCTTTGGAGCAAGGCTTGGCGCTTGTGCCTGGCAAGCCGTCCTGGTTTCGTCCAGGAACGCTCTCAATTCAGCCGGCATGACAAGTCCCTCGCCTTCCCTTGCCTGTTGCTTTTGCGCCAACAATTTGCGGATGACGCCATCAATATCGGACGGCACCCACTCAGGACGCAACAGCTTAGTGAATTCAACCGGAGGCATAGTCTGGCAATGGCAACACCATGCGGCAGCCAGCACACCGCGCAAGGCATAGAACAGCTTCTTGATGGAGATAGCGCCGTCCGCTGCCATAGTGTCCAGGCTTTTTTGAGTCATGGCAAGGTAGTGATGCACCGCCTTGATGGGATTAAAGCATTGCGGGAGAAATGAACGCATGGCTTCGTGAAATTCCGGCTCGGCAAAATAGAGTATGGGACTCGTCAGCCATTCGTTGAGAGCGAGGTTGCATCCTTGAAACAATCGGAGGGTTTTCCGCAACTCCCAGGCAGAAATGTCCATTTCCCCGGGCAGCATCGCCGCAATCGTGTCTTGCGGCTGCTCATTTATAGAGAGATACCAGTCCAGCGGTTTCACATAGATTGCCCTGATGTCATAGTCGCTGTCAGGCGAGGCGAATCCCCAGGCGCGGCTTCCTGCTTCGGCGGCAAACAGGAATCTGCATTGGTGCTCAACCTCCAGCTGACGCAGAGCTAAAATGACTTTATCGCGCATAGTCGGCTTCCCAGCGGTTAGTGATTTCCAGGAGCAAGGCATCGACTTGCCCCCGGTCTGCTTTTTCTGGCAGCGACGAGCCTTCTCGCAGGCTAGCCAGCCTTTCCGCCAGCGCCTCTGCCTTGGCGACCAGCTGGTCGTAGGAAAAGCCCCCTGCCCTGATGTCGCGCAGTTCCTGCAATTTTTCTCCGGAAAAGCGCACCAGCGGCTCGCCATGCTCCATGACGTTCATCCCGGAATAGAGCAAGCGGAAAGTGTGCATCAGATTCTTGGCGTCGTAGTCCAACTCGCCGGATTCCTGGTCACGCCAACGCGCCTCATTACGGCTTCGATACCATTCCCAATACTGCTGATGACGAGATTTGGCCTGCTCAAAGGCATTTTTATTGAAGAGCATCAGTCCGATGAATCTGGTATTTTCGTCTTCCTTGGGGATGCTCTCGCAGACCAGCATGCCGTTGCGGAACACCCCACGCCCTTGCTGGCCATAATCATACAGACGATACAGTTCCCCTGAATTTTCCAAGGCAGCGGCGTGGCACTGCTCCAGCCGGATGCCGGATTCCGCAATAGGCACAGGACGCGCCGGCATCCTCCCCTCGGGAGATTGCTGTAACACATAGCAGAAATCAGTCGCTTCCGGCCGACGTTCCGGCTGGGGATTATGGACCCGCTTGTTGCGTCCACGCGCCTTTTTGATCTGGGCCATGGCGTAATCGCAGTAGGTCTGGCACACCTGCTGAGTGATGAAGATGTTTCTGCGTTTTTGCAACATATCCCAATAAATGGACGACGTCAGAACACAGTCTTGCGGCAGATAAAGGGAATCCAGAATATTGGGATTCGCCTTGGCTGCGAGTTCCAGGTAATTCCGCAAAGAGTAATAGCGGTTGTCATTGTTCGCATCTGACACTTGGCTCGGCGGCTCGTCAAGCGAGACATAGGCGCATTTTTCCAGCATAAATACGCCAAGGGAGTCATAGTCGCTTTCCGGAGTAGCCGTGCCATAGGCGTGGCTTCCCCATATCCCCCGGAAGATAACCCTCCCGCTGACATCGCTTTTCAGTTGGTTGAATGTCCAATTCATGGTGTGACGCCCCCTGAAGAAAGATTTATCCGCAGATGGCGCAGATTACGCAGATTTTTTTAGGGATGGCTTTAATTCTGCGTCCATCAGCGTAATCTGCGGATGCTTTAATTTTCAAGAAATATCCTTACCATCAACAGTCGGCTCTCTACATTCGTCTCCAGACAGTGGCGTTTCCGGGTAATAGTTATGGACGATGCGCTCATAATGCAAGCTGGAACCGCCGAAATTAATCAACAATGCTCGATGCAACCCTGAAGCTTTCAAGTAGTTGATGACTTGTGCCTGTTTGTTTCCTGACAAGCTGGACAGGGCTTTGAGTTCAACGATCAGGCGACCATAGCAAATGAAATCCGCCTGATAAAACGTATTGAGTTGCACGCCCGCGTAAAAAATCGGCAGCTTTACCTCCCTCACAAATGGAATCTGTCGCCGGTAAAACTCAATGGCCAGCGCCTCTTGGTACACCTGTTCCAGGAACCCGCAGCCTAGAAACGAATGTACTTTCATCGCCGCTCCAATCACCGCATACGTTTCAGGGTCGTCGTGAGTTGGCATGACGTCACCTCATAAAAATCTGCGTCCATCAGCGTAATCTGCGGATGAATTTCAGTATTTTTCTCTCCTTGTCTTAAAGTAACACCGCAGGCAGTGAAAACCAGCCAGAGTGCCCTAAGGTTTCGGCAAAATGATGCCAAACTGCATGGTCAACACTGTCCTATTGTAAAGATTAATCCGAAGATGACGCTGATTTTCAAAACACTCACACCCCAAAAAAATCTGCGTCCATCAGCGTAATCTGCGGATGAAACAAAATAGCGCCTCACTCCTTGTAATTCCGCTCTCAAGAATCCCTCAACACAAAAACCTCTTCTCTGGATTGCAAAACCTCCAATCCATGTTATTTTTGTCCCCCGTATCTAAATCTCCTTGTTTTGGTAGGTGAAGGCGTCTCATCAAGATTAAGATACGCTTCGCCAAATATTTACTTCCGTCACTACGTTTCGCACATTAACCAAGGATGCCATTGAGGAGCGAATGGAAAATACCGAGCAGGCGATGCTGAAATTTGTCTCGTACCTGGAAGGGAAAGGCTACTCGACGGCGGCAACCTACATCGACAACGCCAGGCGCTCCGT
>Ga0123335_1002143_pt1 | contig 30323 bp, 26 predicted proteins | sample BiotimSIPDNA_2_FD_89707 | JGI IMG/M metagenome (GOLD analysis project Ga0123335, IMG submission 89707) | Anaerobic biogas reactor microbial communites from Washington, USA - Biogas_R2 time_0 SIP DNA | ecosystem: Engineered > Bioreactor > Anaerobic > Unclassified | place: Washington, USA... | reverse complement strand
TAATATGGTTTATATAGAATAATCCATTTGAAATATTTTTCGAAAAATTTTAAATGTATTTATTAAGTAAATATATGTATAATATCCTTTATGAGCAAAAGCGAGAACAGGAGAATCCTGAAACTACTCATATCAGTGGGTTTGCCCATAGCAATACAGAACCTTTTATCCAACGGAGTAAATCTGCTGGACAATTTTATGGTAGGCAGTCTGTCAGAGGATGCTTTAACTGCAGTAAGCATGGCGAACAGATCATACTTCATATTCATAATGCTTCTTTTCGGGCTTGTAAGTGGAATAGGTATATTCTCATCACAGTATTTTGGAAGTAAAGAAATCGGGAAAATCCACTCCATGATGGGTATCGGTTTTAGTATTGGTGTCAGTTTCGCTGTTATACTTACAGCTTTAATATCTTTTTTCCCTGATGACACGGTAAGAATATTCATAAAAGATGAGCGAGTGGTCCAGATGGGTACGGATTACCTGAAAATTGCTGTGCTATCCTTTATACCTACTTCTTTATCTATGGTTTTTCAGATAAATCTTAGAAGTGTAAGGATGACAAAAATACCTATGATGACAAGTATGGTGGCTGTTATATTCAACGGACTTTTAAATTATGTCCTTATTTTTGGGAAACTGGGATTGCCTGCGCTTGGTGTCAAGGGAGCAGCAATAGCTACTGTTGCAGCAAGATTCATCGAATTAACCATGGTCATCATTTTTGTATTTTCTCACAAAGACTGCCCTTTAAAAGGAACCATCAAAACATACTTCTCATACAACTTTTCTTTGTTAATAACAGTAATGAAAAGAAGTCTGCCAGTAGTGCTTCAAGAGGGGTTATGGGCAATTGGAACATCAGTGTACTTCATTGCATATGGAAGTTTGAATTCTGCTTCTGTTGCTGCAGCACAGGTATCCATGACCGCACTTGACATATACATTTCGTTATTTATAGGGCTTGGAAATGGTGCAGGTGTAATGGTGGGTAATCTGCTTGGAGAGAAGCAGATAGATAAAGCATGGAAATACAGCCGTAAAATCATTTTTTACCAGATTATACTATCTGTACCTTTTTCTGTGCTTTTTGCATTTTCCGGCAGTTGGATTATGAAGTTTCTAAACTTTTCTGTAGCAGGAAATGAAGCGACACTCTACACAATACTCATCCTTGCAGCTTACCTGCCAGTAAAATGCATGAATTTTTTATTTATAGTAGGGATTTTAAGAGGAGGCGGTGATACGAAATTTAACATGATGATAGAGACCGGCTCAGTATGGCTAATAGGAGTCCCACTTGCTTTTTTATCTGCTGTTGTATTGAAATGGCCAATATATTACTGTATAGCACTTGTAAATCTTGAGGAAATAACTAAACTTATATTATGCTCTTTACGTTTCAAGAGCAGGAAATGGATAAATGTCCTTGTGGACTGAAAAAAAATGAATTACAGATTAATCGCAACAGATATAGACGGTACGCTTTTAGATGATGAAGGAAATCTCCCGGCAAACACTTACCAGGCAGCTGCTTATCTTGAGGAGAAAGGAATCAGACTTGTCTTGTGTACAGGACGGCCTCTTTTGGGAGTTTTGAAGATATATGATGATCTTAAGCTGACATCACCTGTGGTCACAAATAATGGAGCGATGGTCTACTTGAGTAAAAATGGGCCACTGATACATAATGAGACAATGAGTATTGATGATGCTCTGCATGTCATTGCACTTAATGATATTTTTAATTGCACTATATGCATGTGGCACAATAACATCCTTTACGTATCGCAGCTTAATAAATATGCATATGATTATGCAGGCATAACCGGTGTTACCCCTCTTCTTCTTGACCAGATAGATTTAAGAAAATGTGATAATGGGCCTACAAAATTCGTATTCACTGATACTTTAGAAAAAATAACAAGCATCAGGGAAACTGCTGCAAAACTTTCTCCTTCTTCTGTAACTGCCGTCACTACAAGGCCTTATTTTTTGGAATTTTTCAGCAGCAGCATTTCCAAAGCTACAGCTCTTTCCAAGATTTCTGAAGCCTTAGGAATAAAAAGAGAACAGATAATATCAGTCGGTGATGGATTTAATGATATTGACATGCTTGATTATGCCGGATTTGCTGTAGCTGCAGGCAATTCACACGACGAAGTTAAAAAACATGCTGATATGATTGCTTGTTCAAACAACGAAGGCGTTATTGCATATATTGTTGAAAACCTGATTAAAAAGTAAAGAATGCAAAAAATGACGGTCGAAGACCATCATTCTTTTTCCATATTTTTTTGCAAAACCTTTTTATTATTTCTTCTTATACAATTTCTTTTATGCCATAATTCTACGAAATTTTGAATGTTTTAATCTCATATGGCTTGATTGTAAACTTCAGAACACTATCCTCGATGACTGCATCACAGATGTCATTTTCCATGAGGTCACATTCAATTGCTTTTGAAACCTCAACATTAAGGTCAATCGTACAGTCAGTTCGTCTGTTAAAACACTCATAAACTCGCAATACTAAATCCTCGCTATCCTCAGCTTTTTTCAAAGTATCTACAATTACATTTTCATTATTACATGTCATAAAAGATTTATAATTAGTTATGTCTCCTGTACCTTTTTCAATGTAATTGGCATATGGCCTGTAGTTAAGCTTATATGCCATATCCACAGTATGCGCTTTCTTAAAATCTCCCATGTGAGGATAAAGCGAATAAGTGAACTCATGTAAACCTCTGTCCGCATCCGGATACGGCTCGATTGCTGATTTCAGTAATGTAAGCCTAATAACAGATCCTTTGATATCATGACCATATTTGCAGTCATTCAGAATACTTACACCATAATCATCTTCTGACAGATCAGCCCACTTGTGAGCACAGACTTCAAAGCGCGCATAATCCCAGCTTGTGTTCCAATGGGTAGGTCTTTTAACATTACCGAACTGGATATCATAAGTTGCTTCATTTGCATGCACATCGACAGGAAAAGCAGCTTTTAACAGTAAATCATCATGATTGCAGTCAATTACCGTTTTGAAATCAATCTTTCTCGCATTCTTTTCCAACGATATATACTGAGTTATAGCAGTATCCATAAATTTGCGGTCTATTCTGATGCATTTTCTGACCGGACCATCTTCAACCAAAGCTGAATATGTTACATCATCAATTTCATATGGTTTCTCATTATAGTATATATTTATATCCCATGCCTGATATTTTAAAGGTTTGTCCTCATATGCAGTTATCTTATTTGCGCTTTGGCCTTCAAGTATAACCTCCCTTTTTGCATCTTTGTCATAAATAGAAGAAATATTCATATTATCATCAAAAACTACCTTCAGGTGTTCATTCTGCATCATATTGTTTACTGCATTGAAGGATTCATCTTTAACTTCACATTTATCGTATGAAAGACGGAATACCGTATACCCCATTGAACAGAGTTTTGCTTCAAAAATGAAATACTGTTTGTTATCTTCTGTAATGGTCTGACCAGGTATTATATTTCCGCTATTATCATATGCGCTGTTAAATGACTTGTCTGTCCTTAGTTTCACTGTATCAACTCGCTTAAAAGCAAGCTGATTAAACACTACACACAAATCATCTCCTTTAACAGTCCTTATGAATGCATGAAGTGAACTAGATAGAAGATCCTTGCCGTCTTTCATGACCCTTGCATAGTCTATATCAGAATCATCATATACTTCTTTAATTGAAGATCCTGGTATAATATCATGGAACTGATTTAGTAAGATTGTGTCCCAAGTATCATAAAGTTTCTTTTTATCATATGTGTCCAGCTTTAATTTGTCAGCTAAAGAGCAGAACAGCTCGGTATCACGCATTAGTATTTCAGATTTCCTGTTGTTCTTTTTGTTTTTTGCTATAGATGTATATGTTCCGCGATGGAATTCGAGATATAGTTCGCCATTCCATTTTGGAAGTCTTGCATCGTCTTTAACGCTGTTATACAGTCTGTCGAAATACTCTGTAACCGTTACATTCTGCAATTTAGGCATTCCTTTTATACCTCTGGCAAACCGTATAACTTGCTCAAGGTGATCTCTGCTAGGTCCTCCCCCGCCATCACCCAGACCATATGTCATAAAAGGTTCTTTGGATAATCCCTTATCCCGGTAGTTTCTCCATGTTCCCATGACATTTTCCGCATCAACCCAAGCATTGTAATTTACTCTTGGTCTTCCATTATCATCAGGGCCTCTTCCGCCAACTATGAAATTAGTAAATACTTCCGATCCGTCTATTCCCTGCCACATGAATGTGTTATATGGTATGACATTATATTCATTCCAGGAAATTTTGGATGTTGAAAAATAGTCTACTCCTGATTTCTTTAAAATCTGAGGTAATGCTGCACTGTATCCAAAAACATCAGGAAGCCACAGAATTCTTGAATCAGTGTTGAACATTTTCTTTAAATACCTCTTGCCATGCATTATCTGTCTGACAAAAGATTCACCGCTTACCAGATTACAGTCAGCTTCCAGCCACATTGCGCCTTCTGGTTCCCACTGCTTGTTCTCAACTGCAAGTTTTATCTTATTAATCATTTCAGGGTAATCTTCCTCAAGATACCTGTATAGCTGAGGCTGGCTTACTATAAACTTAAAATCTTTGTAGTCACGCATGTTTTTAAGCTGTGTTGTGAAGGTCCTTACTGTCTTCTGCCTGGTTTCTTTTAATGGCCATCTCCATGCAACATCGATGTGCGAATGTCCGACAGCCGCAACTGTTACTTGTGATGTGTCATCGTCACAGTATTTTTTATAATATTCTTCTAAAAGATACTCATCAGCCTTTTTGATTGTATTATAGTATTCCTGTGAATATGGTTTTCTAAGATCAACCATATTTATTGCATTTATCAGGTATTTCAATGTATCTTTTCTAATTGCTTCACTTTCAATAAAAGTAACTGATTCCGCTGGGCACAATATGTCATAATAAAGATCCTCAGTCGCATGGTCGAGAGAGCATGTTTTTAATGTGAGTTGTACCGGTCCTTTTTTCATACCGGAAAACTCGAAAATGAAACAGTCATACTCATCATATGCTTTTGCACAGTCAGTAATTATACATTCATGATGCCCATAGTCAAAAGCCTGTTCTGGTTCTCCATTCACAAAAAGCAGGAAATTTGGATTTCTGTATTCATTCCAGTCACAGCCAAAGCCTGTAATAGCTTTAAGTACAAATGGTTTCTGATCATATATGGGGTTTACTTTTAATTTAAATTTGAATATATGATATCTGTTGCCTTCTGTTTCATATATTTTTCCGCAATCGTATGGCTGCATTTTAGTAACATCTGTCTCTTTCAATACCTTCAGGTTTATCTTGCCTGTTACTTCCATTATGTGGATGTTGGAAACATCATTAATACTTGTAAACCTCATTGAGGACATATCATGAAGAAACTTTTTAATGTGGTTCTGGTCTAGGTACATTACTTCCTCCTATTGTTTAATATTTTCAAAATGGTCATATCCGGTAATATCAATAACTTTAGAAGACTCATCAAGAATCCTGCCCTCGCTATATGCTTTCATCATGTCTTGATACAGGCCTTTGACATAAACTAATTTGGTAGTATTCTCTTCAGCATCCAAGAATCCCAGTTTATCCGGTGCTATCTGATTAATATCATAATACTGACTGATCGCATTAATTGTTTTAAGCTGAGGTATTGCTGCATCTATCGGACAATAATTAACGTCGTTACCCTTGATTGTCCTTATACAGTCAAACACTTTCTTCATCTCAACATCAAAAGGATTCCCGTATGAAATTATCTTGCCATCTACTTTGCCATATATACACTTTTCCTTATTGAAATCAGCATATATCTCTCCTTTTTCAAATTGAAAATCTAAAAGAGGTTCGCATTTAGTTTCAGTCGAATGACTCGCATAATATAGTATTTCAACATCATTTTGCGTAATTATCCTGGAAACGCATGTGTCATAATTTTCAATATCATTCGCTCTGTAAATATTCGCCTGTATAGTTTTAGGCCACGCGCTGCTCTTCAGACTATCACCCAAGACAAAGAACATGTTATGAATATAATGGGCAGTGGCATTATTGGCTACAGAATCCAAAATCCAATATCCTGAATCATTCTTTATCATTCCTGCCCAGCTGTTCCGCTTAAAATATCTCTGAGTTCTTGGCCAAAGCACTATATTCTTTAATCTTGTAGGTTTTCCATACATACCAGATAGTATGTCTTTCTTAAGATTAATAATCGCATCTGAATATGACCACTGGTATCCTATACCAACAAAGGCGGCCGAAGAGTCTTCAGCCTTCTTCATTGCATATGCGTCCTGTATTGTTCCAGCAACAGGTTTTTCGCACATAACAGCTGTATTATGGCTTAAGCATAAGATTGTCTGCGGCATATGAAATTCAATCGGACTGGATATGACAGCAAGATCAGCATGTTTCTTTTCATAGAAATCTTCCAAAGTGATATATCTTTCTGCACCCATCTCATGTAGCCTTTTTGAGTAATCATTGTCTTTGGGTCTTGGAGCAACATATCCTTCAATAGTGAAATCCAGTTTGTCAGGATTTGCAAATAACCCGTTAAGAACTATTTCTCCATAACCGCCTATGCCCACTACTACAATTTTCATTATTCAACCTCCATGGCTTTTTCCTGAGCTCTGATTACTGCTCTTAACGGATGCAGCTCTTCTTCCAATGTTAAAGGCATCGGCTTGTTATATAGTATTTCATCTATAAAGAAGTCAAAGTAGTCAATAGATTTATGCTTGATCTCGACGGGACCGTCATAATCTGGAGTCACCAGCCTTGTTTTTGTCAGTCCGTCTGTTATCTCAACAAACCCATTTGTACCCCATACTCTTAAATGCTCATTACCCCATGTCGGGAAATTATTCATGTTAAGATAATTTGAAACGATGCATCCCACTGCGTTATTATCTAGTGAAAACATCAGGCTTGCAGCCATCTTTAAATCTCCATCTTTTACTGGATTTCCATGTCTGGTTTCCATTGCATATATGTCCTTAATTTTCAAGCCTGTTGTATGTTCAATGAATCTTGCTGCATGAACAGCTATCCAACGTATAAGCCCGCCATCAGTTATGTCATCCTGAGGCCTGCCTGCTGAAGTCTTGAAAGGGTATGACTTCTGAGCAAAAACCTGCACGATCTCGCCAATACGTCCGGATTTAATAATTTCAGTAACTGAAATAAAAGGTTCATCAAACGCAGATCCAGCCATTTCATGAAAAAGCATGCCGGTTTTTTCAGATACCTGCAGTATTTCATCCAGTTCTGCTTCTGTATAAGCGCAAGGCTTTTCACTGTAAACATGCTTGCCTGCAAGCATGGCTTTAATCGCTAGATTTTTCTGGTCTATTCTTTTTGGAGCGCATATAGATACAACATCTACATTTTTTGCATTAATCAGAGAATCAAAATCCTCATAGAACGTAACATCATCCGTTATAAGTTCTTTTGGAAGTTTTTCTTTGTCTATCATAGAGATAGCAGTAACTTCAGCTTTATCGTGGTTAATCATCTGATTATGTATCTGATGTCCGTTAATACCATATAATCCGACTCGTACTTTATTCATAATATTTCAGGGTATTTACCCTTTCTCCTTTCATGGGCTTATCATGTGTATGTTACTCTATTTCTACTTTCTTTTCAACACTAAATCCCGCTGCCTAAAGCATCTTTAAGCTCTTTTATCATATCTCTGTATCTGGCAGCATTTTCGTATTCCTGAAGCTTTGCATATCTTTTCATCTGTCTTTCATATAAATCAATTAAGCGAACTATTTCAACTTCAGTTTTAGGTATTTCTTTGGTATATGAGTGTCTTGAATTATGTTTTTCCATCACCTTAAATCGAACATTGTCCCTTATTTCCTTTACTATACTTGATGGAACTATATTATTCTTCTCGTTATATTCCATCTGTATAGCCCTTCTTCTGTCTGTTTCATTAATAGCGGCTTTCATACTGTCTGTAATAATATCAGCATACATTATGACTCTGCCTGCAACATTCCTTGCAGCTCTGCCTGCTGTTTGTATAAGAGATCGCGTGCTTCTCAAAAATCCTTCCTTATCTGCATCTAATATAGCGACAAGTTCAACCTCAGGCAGATCAATTCCTTCACGCAGAAGATTTATACCAATCAGTACATCAAATGTCCCATCTCTTAGTTGTTTCAGTATCTGTATTCTTTCAAGTGTCTCCACATCAGAATGAAGATATTGTACTTTAACATCGAGACTAGAATAATATTCAGTTAGCCTTTCAGCCATTCTTTTTGTCAAAGTAGTCACAAGCACACGGTTATTTCTTGATACCGTTTCCTGTATTTCAGCAAGCAGGTCGTCAACCTGCCCTTTTACAGGACGTACCTCTATCTTAGGATCCATAAGCCCTGTCGGCCTTATAATCTGCTCGGCTATACGCTGTGATACTGTAAGCTCATAATCGCCTGGAGTTGCAGAAACATATATGCACTGGTTTTGTTTTTTCTTGAATTCCTCAAAAGTCAGCGGTCTGTTGTCGTATGCTGATGGAAGCCGGAATCCGAATTCAATCAAGTTCTTCTTTCTTGAACGGTCACCTTTATGCATACCGCCTATCTGCGAAACAGTCACATGGGATTCATCTATGAACATAAGAAAATCCTCAGGGAAAAAGGATAAAAGTGTAGCCGGAGGCTGTCCGGCTGTTCTGCCATCTATATGTCTTGAGTAATTCTCAATTCCTGAGCAGAAACCGATATTTCTAATCATTTCCAAATCATAGTTTGTTCTCTGGTTGAGTCTGTAAGCTTCTACTATCTTGCCTTCCTTTTCGAAATAAGCCACTCTTTGTTCAAGTTCAGACTGTATCTCATCCAGAGCTTTATTAAGTTTCGTATCCTTTGACACGAAATGGCTGGCTGGAAAAATTGCTAGATGATTCACATTACCGGATATCTCTCCTGTCATAGGATCAAACTGAGTGATTTTTTCGATTTCATCTCCAAAAAAACTGATTCTGTATGCACTATTTGCGCTATTTGAAGGAGCGATTTCCAATGAATCCCCTTTTGCTCTGAAAGTACCCCTCTTAAAATCCACTTCATTCCTGGAATACTGGATTTCCACTAGTTTTTTTATTACCTCATCCCTGTCCTTTGTCATACCCACTCCGACATATAACATGAGATCTTTATAATCAGCGGGATCGCCAAGACCATAGATGCAGGAAACGGAAGCGACGATTATTACATCCCTTCTTTGCAGAAGAGCTGATGTGGCTGCATGTCTCAACTGGTCAATTTCGTCATTTATAGATAAATCTTTTTCGATATATGTATCTGTTGACGGGATATATGCTTCAGGCTGGAAATAGTCATAATACGAAACGAAGTACTCTACACTGTTATCTGGAAAGAACTCCTTAAATTCTGAGCAGAGCTGAGCGGCAAGTGTCTTGTTATGTGCAATGACAAGAGTAGGTTTCTGGACTCTTTCAATTATATTCGCCATTGTAAAAGTTTTTCCAGATCCGGTGACTCCCAGAAGAGTCTGATGCTTATCTCCTTCAAGCACTCCATTTACCAATGTCTCAATGGCAGAAGGCTGGTCACCAGTCGGTTTGTAATCCGATTTTAAAATAAATCTATTTGATTTAAATTCTTTATCCATTTTATCCATATGTATATTTTAGCATAATGGATTAATGTATACAGTACGATTTTTGTTAATATGCTGTATAATGTATAGTAAAGTTTATATTTTATTAGGAGATTTATGGAGAACAATAAAAAACCGATATACTGGATATTTATAAAAAGTTTTACTGACATGCATGCATACAGGCACTTTGCATCTAAGAATTTATTAAAACCATTCTTATATATTCTAATTCTGACCTTACTGCTTGCAGTTGTTTTTTCGTCAATATACATAGCATCAGTAAACTCATACACAACTGAGCTGATTACTCAACTCAAGCAGAACTCCCAAAAATTTTCAATCAAGAATGCAGAGCTTGTCATAGATAATGATCAGCCAATCATTCTTGCTGAAACTGCAGACAAAGGAACCCTTATAATAATTGATAAGGAGTATGCGGGCTCTGTAACAAAATATGAAGAGTATGATACAGTAATCGTTCTTGGGAAAAAGGATGTATATCTGTCTAATGCAGCCATTAGATATCTTGTAAGCTATGAATCCATATTAGGTCTCCAGCAGGAAGTAACATCAGAAATGCTTATTGAAACAATATCCTCTGCAAAATCATTTCTTTATGTTTTCCTTTTCTTAATGTTGTTTATTTTCTTTTTTATTAACTATCTTTTATATACTCTGCTTATTTCTTTAGTAGTAAACATAATAAGAAGGACTAGGAAAAAAAACACAAATCTTATGTTGTCTTTACAGCTTTCAGCATACGCTCTTACTTTACCATCTATTATCTATGTGATCTGGATGTTTATAACACTTAATGTAGTTTTAGGTGATCTGCTTATCTTCATTCTTGCACTGATTATAGCTTATAAAGGAATAGATTCATTTTACAAGCACATGGAAGAAGATTTGAATAACCCTGATAAAAAAGCATGATTTTTATTGACAAACCATCGAGGAAACTATAAAATACAAAAGACTTGATTTACCTTATGACAGAAGGGTGGTGAAAACAGATGGCGGAAGTAAGGCTTAAAGAAAACGAAACTCTCGAAAGCGCGTTAAAGCGTTTTAAAAGACAATGCGCCAAAGCAGGTGTTTTAGCCGAAGTAAGAAAAAGAGAACACTATGAAAAACCCAGCGTCAAGAGGAAAAAGAAATCTGAAGCAGCAAGAAAGAGAAAGAAAAGATAATCAAACGGGAGCAAAATTGCTCCCATTTTTTTATTCTATGTTTCACTAAAAAAATTAAATCCAGGTTAAAAATGAGTTGGCTATACTAAACCTTCACCCATATCCTGACCTCCCAAGACATGTATGTGAATATGATGTACAGACTGATGGGCATCTTTTCCAGTATTGTTTATAATCCTTACACCGCTTTGGGAAATACCCAGGATTTCACTTACTTTTTTTGCAGCATAAAACATTCTGCCTATTATGTAACTGTTATCTTCAGTAATATCATTTATATCCGACAGAATGTGCTGTTTGGGAATGATTATTACATGATGTTTAGCCTGTGGATTTATATCCATAAAAGCATAAACATAATCATCCTCATATATTTTGGTGCTTGGTATCTCCTTTCTTACAATTTTACAGAAAATACAATCATCCATTACAGTGCCTCCTTGATTAGTTCTATTGCCTTTTTAAGAGCATCATGGGCTTTGTCTGAATCTTTTCCTCCTGCCTGAGCCATCTCCGGCCTTCCGCCACCCGAACCTCCTATCAGAGCAGCTGCTTCTTTAATTACAAGATTCGCTTTAATACCCTTTTCAACAGCTACTTTTGTTGCAGCTACTACCATTGAAACTTTCTCACCAGTTGAGACAAATACCGCGACACAGTCATCATATCTCTCACGTGCTTTGTCTGACAGGTTTCTAAGAACTGACATATCTGCATTTTCAATTACAGAAGAAACTATCTTTATACCCTTATACTGTTCGAATACGCTTAATACATCCTTTACCTCAGAAGAAGATAGTTTATTCTTAAGCTCAGCATTTTCTTTTTTTAATTCCTTAATCGAAGAGGAAAGATTTTCTACTTTAGATATAACATCAGTTCCTTTAAGCATTTTTGAAAGCTGATTTACAATATCTTCCTGTTTTTGCATATGTTCTATCGCATTTGTCCCTGTTAATGCTTCTATCCTTCTTACACCGGATGCGACTGCATTCTCAGAAACAATTTTAAAAAGACCTGTTTCTCCTGTTCTTGAAAGATGTGTGCCTCCGCATAATTCCATACTGTAAGGATTAATAGATACAACACGTACTTGCTTAGAGTATTTCTCTCCGAATAATGCTGTAGCTCCTTTTTTCTTAGCTGTATCTATATCCATGACTTCCTTAACAACATCAATATCTTTCAGGACCATACTGTTAACTATGCTTTGAACTTTCAATATCTGCTCCTCATCCATAGCAGAGAAATGAGTAAAGTCGAATCGTAACCTTTGATGATCAACGTATGAACCAGCCTGATGTACATGATTCCCTAGAACTTCCCTAAGCGCATATTGAAGCATATGTGTTGCTGTGTGATTGCGTTCAGTAGCTCTTCTTCTATTCTCATCCACATAGGAAGTAACTATATCTCCTTTATAAAAAATGCCTTTTTCCATTACTCCTGTGTGAATGCAGATACCTTCTTTGCTCACTACATTTATAACCTTCATCTTAGCGTTATTATTACATATATACCCAGCATCAGCCTGCTGTCCGCCACCTTCTGCATAGAATACAGTCTTATCAGTTACTACTTCAACTGTTTCATCTTTCTGTATAAAAGATAAAACTTCTGCCTGAGTTACTAGCTTGTCATAGCCCAAAAACTTTGTTTTGGATAGATTTTTATATACATTTTCATCATTCTGCCAAGCAGAACCTTCATTAGCTTTCTTTGCATCTCTTGCAGTTTTCTTCTGATTCTGCATACACACATCAAACCCGTCTTTGTCCAGTTTGAAACCTCTCTCAAAAGCTATTTCCCTAGTAAGGTCATATGGAAACCCATATGTGTCATGAAGTTTGAAAATATGCTCACCTGCAAGAACATCTTTTTTATCATTTTTTGCCTGTTCAAGGTACTGGTTCAGGATTGTCATCCCGCTTTCAATAGTATTTATAAATTTAGATTCCTCGCTTTGTACGACTTTGTAAATATAATCCTTCTTCTCTTCAAGTTCAGGATATGCAATCTTTGAATTGCTTATAACCACATCAGTCAGCCCAGCAAGAAAAACATCTTCTTTTCCTAAAAGCCGTCCATGTCTTGATGCTCTCCTTAACAGCCTTCTCAACACATATCCTCTTCCTTCATTTGAAGGTATAATGCCATCAGAAATCATCATAACCGAGCTTCTGATGTGATCAGTAATAACACGTATGGAAATATCTTTTGTTTTGTTCTTTCCGTATACTGTACCTGTAACATGGCAGACAGTATCAAGTATTTGCTTAATAGTGTCTACTTCAAACAGTGAATCTACTCCTTGTACTACACATGCCAGTCTTTCCAATCCCATACCAGTATCTATATTTTTATTTTTAAGAGGCTTATAGCTTCCATCTTCCTGTTTGTCAAACTGTGTAAAAACATTATTCCATACTTCAACAAATCTGTCACAGTCACAGCCTACTTTACAGTCTTTAGAACCGCATCCCTTATCTTCACCTCTGTCATAGTAAATTTCAGAGCATGGTCCGCAAGGCCCGATGCCATGTTCCCAGAAGTTGTCTTCTTTACCAAGCCTTACTATGTGGTTTTCATCCATTTTCACAATATTTTTCCAGATATCATATGCTTCATCATCTTCTTCATAAACAGATGCATAAAGACGATTCTTATCCAATAACAGAACTTCGGTAAAGAATTCCCAGGACCACTGTATCGCTTCTTCCTTGAAATAGTCTCCAAAGGAAAAATTACCCAGCATTTCGAAAAAAGTACCATGCCTTGTTGTAATACCTACACGGTCAATATCTAATGTCCTTATACACTTCTGACAGGTAGTTATCCTTTTTGACGGCGGTTCCACAGCACCGGTAAAGTATGGCTTTAAAGGCGTCATGCCTGCATTGATTAAAAGTATGGAAGGATCATCCAGAGGGACTAGTGAAAAACTCTTCAGTCTCAGATGACCTTTGCTTTCAAAAAATTTCAGATATTCCTCTCTTAATGTGTTTAATGATAATTTCTCCATTTTTTTCACCTTATTCCTAGTATATTGTATATAAAAAACTCCCATCCTGTAAAGGGACGAGAGTTATCACGCGGTACCACCCAAATTCTTTCATAATAGAATACATTCTCTTGAAAGCTCTTAAACCTTTAACGCAGGAGTACGTTCCGTTTTGCGGAAGGCTTCAAAGGCTAGCTTTCACATATATCCTTGCAAGGGTTCTCACCGCTCCCCTCTCTCTTTATCACAAAATACATGTTACTCATCCTTCTTGTAACGCCATATTGAGAGTATTATACCATCAATTCATTGTATGTCAATACAGGCACATTACTCATAATCATCATAATCAATGAAATGGATATATTCAGGAATATCTGGAAAAGTATCGGAAAATCTGTATTCTGTATCAATATTCTTAATTATCATCTCTACTGTATCGCTTCCATCTACAGAGCTAAGCATATATAAAGGATATGAATAGTCTGTGGAAAGGTATATTTCAAATACCAGTGATGAACCTTCATAATCATAGCTGCTTTTAATATATATTGCTCTTTTGGAATTATATTCGGTTTCATAAGCTTCAACTACTTCACCGATATCATCCAATGTCTTAAAGTGATAATCAATTCCCTTTTCAATCTCATCCTCGGTTAACGACAGTTCCATCCCATAAGTTTTTTCTTCATCTGTTAGACTGTCTCCTTCAAAATATTGGAATGCCTTTTTAGCAGAATAGTCATATATGCTTATTACATTCACATCATCAGATAATGATGATTTGGTCATTACTATATTATTGTGTTTTGCAAGTATCATATCTGAGACTGAATCCTGAACCTTTATCTCCATTTCAATATATATGCTTTTTGGCACATTCTGAACGATTGAATCTACAAGTTCCCGGCCTTGTAATGAATCATCATAAACAAGGTAAGATTGTTCTTCATTATTACATGAGCAAAACAGCGATAACATTACCAGTATTACAGATATATAAAAAAGTTGCTTCTTCACCTATTCAGATGCTTTAATACTTTCAGATTCAAATTTATTAAAAATGGATGGAAGATGCAAAAAAGCCTTAGCAGTTTCATGAATATATGTGTCATATGCTCCGGATTCCTTCTTCATATGTTCTGCCCAACCCATAAGGCTTGTATAAACGGATTTACATGCTTCATCCAGTTTTTCCCTGCAGATAAGGTATTTCCTCCTGTTTGGTTTTTTCAGAGATGAAAGCCTTAGCAGTTTTTTTGTGAGATCATACGCTATGATTGCTGAATATGTAGCTTGAGTTTCATTTATCAGAATTGGATTCTCAAGCAGCTGTGCGTATTTCGATGCTCTTTGAGCATCATTTGCCATCTGCTTTGGCCGTGATAGTTTTTTAAGCTTTTTAAAATCAACAGTTTCCTCATTTAGACACTGTACGAAATTGCTTCTTTGTAATGACCAGGATGCAAATGTAAGATAATATAGCATATTTTCGTATTTATCATAATCTAAGTTTTCCCTGTAAGCATAAGCTTTTATAAAGTCTATGGTATTTCTGCCTTTGGGATTCCATAACCACTCTGCAAATGCTGAAATATTAAATTTCAAGAATGAACATGCATATGGGGTATAACCCATAACCTTATGAGCTTTAATCCTGTCGAATTCCGCACATCTGAATTGAATAAATTCAGGTGATGTCCATAAGAAGAATGTATTTATATCAAAAGCTATCATGGGATATATACCGAATTTACCACTGTTTTTTGCAAATGCAGCAATAGATGCATCTGTAATTTCTCTTACATCAGTATTATATGTCTTTGTCTTATCGCAGTAAGAGATTGAGAAGTTATTTGGCAGTGGCTGATTAAAAATCCTGTCAAATGTCTTATCCCCTTTGAAATTGGTAATAATTCCTGCTTCCAACTGATTATCTTCTTTACTATATGCATTAAAAGCATCCAGTATCCTCGTTGTCTCATAATAAAGCTCAGCTTCATCCCATTGCTCATTCATCCAAAACAACAGATTATTCTTATGTTCAGATTTGTACAGTTTTTCAAAAATCTCTGCAGGATCCTCCCATTCAAAAACAGCACTGAAAGGAGTAATACCGTATCTATCGCAATCTGAATAAATCTCCTTTTCTTTCTCCTTGTTCTTAGTATTATATACATAATCAAGTGCATTAAGTTTCAGCATTGACGTATATGGAAGACATTTGATATAGTCTCCTAAAAACATTCCTCTGTACTCTATTGAAGGCCAATCAGATACTTCTAAAACCGGTATTTCAATTTCCTTATCAGAAATCTGTATGATTGTCTGGTATAGTGTTGTACATGCATAATATAACCCGACATCAGTGTATGCCATAAGATCAAGACCAGCAAATATTTTATCCTTAATGACAGGTCTTATAATATATGCCTGCTTCTTATTAATGCATTTTTCCAGTTCCTTATACTCATAATACTCATCAATCTTTTTTAATGTAATTATAAAATCCGGATTGATGTACCCATCAGAGCATAAGGAATTAAGCATTTCATATGCATTCGATAAAATTGGTGACTTCTCAGCTTTAAGAATGACTTTTGTCCTGTTCCTGAAGAAAGTAAAACTCTCATTTGCCTTTATGTTTTTTGGGCAAGGTATAATTCTGTCTTTTACGGAAAATTTCATCTTACTCCCAGCTCTCTAAATATTTTTTTTGTTCATTTGAAAGTATATCAATACTGATTCCCATTGATTTCAGTTTCGCTTCAGCTACAGCCCTATCGATACTGGCTGGAACATTATACAATTTGTTCTCAAGCTTGCCTCTGTTCTTTAATATATGTAATGCAGTAAGAAGCTGCAGAGAAAAACTCATATCCATTATTTCTGCAGCATGCCCGTCTGCGCATGCCAAATTAACCAGTCTTCCCTCTCCAAGAACATTTATAACATTACCGTTTTTCAGATAATATCCAGCAACCCCATTTCTTCTCTTTTCCTGTTTGACAGCAATCTTATTGAGTTGATTCATGGATATCTCACAATCGAAATGCCCTGCGTTGCATAATATCGCATTATTTTTCATATTTAAAAAGTGTTTTTCTGTAATCACATCAATATTACCGGTAACTGTAATAAAAATATCACCTATCCTAGCTGCCTGATCCATGGGCATTACATCAAATCCATCCATAACAGCTTCTAAGGCTTTTATAGTATCAACTTCAGTAACTATCACATTAGCTCCAAACCCTTTTGCTTTTGATGCTATTCCTTTACCGCACCACCCATAACCAGCTACAACTAGCTTCTTGCCAAAAAGTGTTAGGTTGGTCGCACGCATAATACCTTCAAGTGAGGACTGGCCTGTACCATACCGGTTATCAAATAAATGCTTGCAATCAGCATCATTAATCGCGAACATAGGGTACTTCAGAATCTTCTGACTATCCATAGCTTTAAGACGCACTATACCTGTTGTGGTTTCTTCACATCCGCCATAAACATCAGCCATAAGCTCTGGATGCTGCTTATGTAAAGTGTGTGCAAGATCAGCTCCATCATCTATGACTATATTCGGTTTATGGGCAAGAGCTTTTACAAGATGGTTCTTATATGTCTCACTGTCCACTCCCCTATAAGCAAATACAGATATTCCGATATCTACAAGCGCTGCAGTTATTTCATCCTGAGTGGAAAGAGGGTTGCTTCCTGTTACTCTGACTTGTGCTCCAAGATTATGCATTACAACTGCCAGATAAGCTGTCTTTGCTTCAAGATGAAGAGCCATTGTTACTTTTATCCCTTTTAAAGGCTGTTCACCAATAAGTTCTTTCTCAATTGAAGAAAGAACAGGCATAAAATCCTTAATCCATTCTATCTTTTCTCTTCCAATATCCTTTAATGAAAGATCCTTAATTTCATACTCCATTTATAGCTCCTTAACTATCTGTTTAACATATTCGATAAATGTTTCATGTATACGATTTGCTGTCTCCATAACTTCCTCATGGTTAAGTTTCTTATCCAGAATACCGGCAGCCATATTGGTTATAACGGACATGCCAAGCACTTTCAGATTGCAATGAGCGCAAGCCACAACCTCAGGGACAGTAGACATTCCCGCTGCGTCTGCGCCTAGAATCCTTGCAGCTCTTATTTCCGCAGGAGTCTCGAAATTAGGTCCTTTGAAGAACATGTAAACACCTTCTTTAACATCAAGTCCTATCTTTTTAGCGACATTTCTTGCTGTATCAAGGTATTGCTTATCATAGACCTTAGACATATCAAAAAATCTTTCACCGAGCATATCTATATTTGGTCCTCTAAGAGCTGATGGTGCCATAAAACCTATATGGTCATTTATGAGCATTATAGTTCCTTCTTTAAATGCAGTGTTTATCCCTCCTGCAGCATTGGTTATTATAACTCCATCTGCACCCAGCAGCTTAAAAGTCCGTACACCGATATGTATCTGTTCTGCTTCGTATCCTTCATAATAGTGAAATCTGCCTGCCATACAAGCTACATATTTACCGCTAAGATAACCAAATATTAATTTCCCAGCATGTCCAGGAATGGTTGATACAGGATAATTCGGTATCTCATGATAATCTAATTCAATCCTGTCCTGTATATGTGATGCAAGCATACCAAGACCGGAACCCAGCACTATACCGAGTACAGGTTTATCTTTGATTTTCGATTTAATATATTCAACTGACTTGAGTAAGCTCTCGTAGTATTTATCCATATCTCCTCCATGACATATTATATAAAAAAGTATATCATAAAGAATTTTATCTTTCCACACTCAATATCATTAAGGCAGTATAATCTCTATCGTGCAATGTCCTTTAATAAATGCAAAAAGCTTATCTATTAGCTTTGGTACTTTTATGCTAATAGAGTAATTTGAGCTTTCATAAGTTCCCAGATCAGCTATTTCAAGATTTTCAATCATGAACCCTATATCACTTTCACTATCATATGAAATACCAAGCTCTTTTAGTACTTTATCCAGCCATGCTGATTCATATATGCTTATCGATTTGTTATCAGGCATTATAAAGACATTGATAGTATCTGATGAAGACAGTATTGCAAAAGGACATCTGCTTTTATCTACAGGCAGGCATATTACTCGTAAATCTTTTTCAGGCGGCATATCACATAGCATCTCATTTGCCAGTATGGTTCCTTCCTGAATATCATTAATACATATTTTATTCTCATCGATAGTAAATGTTGATGATATTCCATATACCTGTATTCTTTTCACATCCTCTTCCTTAATATGCTCTCCTTTTAATATCGCTCTTTCCGCTATGAAAACATACCCTTTATCCTTTTCAATAAATGATCTGGATATGAATATCTGCAATATTGTAAGAAAGATGGCAAATATGCCCGCTAATATATAGTATTTATATCTTTTCATATTTCTCCTAATACTTTCTGCTAATTTACATTTTAAATATGTATAATCACCTTATAACTGGAAATTCGACATGTTTATGAACTTCAAACTGTCTTTGTCCTAGAAAATCTAATGTTGCAGTTATATCCGCTGAAATCATAAAGTGTTCGTTATATATTCCGCAGCTGCATCTGTTACCTGTTTCAATCACAGAAATATATATATCATCATCATTTACGCTTAACGAACTGATGCAGCTTTTAGATATTTCATTAGAAACCAGATACTTAAGCTGCTGTTCATCAGCCTGTAATTCAATAAAACCAAAAGAAAATATTTGAGTACTATTTTCATTTATCAATGATATGACTGCCATTTCAACAGCCTGCTCAATTTTGGCTGCTTGATGATAAAACATTGCTTTATGAACAGTGGAACAAAAGAGGGGAAGCATTATATAAATAAGTATAAAAACGCATACAAGCACTTCCGGTATTCCTGTCCCCTTCTTCTTCAAATTCATCTCAATAGATCCTTCTTGCTGTAATGTTCTGACTGAAATGCATCACATACTCCTGCGAATTCCAAGTAAAGACATCTGTTATCATATTAACTTCATATGATGCTTGAATATCCAGGTTAAACATGCTTCCATACATGGCTGATGCAGGGGCTGAGATTACAACATTATCAAAGCCCCTGGAAATAAGATTATCCATCATACTTAACTTATGTTCATAACTTAATCCTGAATTCTGTTCAGCTATGTGCATATATCCTCTGCATATATCATGAAATTCCATATTTTTTGATATAACTGTCAGGACATCCACAAAATAAGCGAATATGCACAGTATTATGAGTAAAGTGATTATGCTAATAATTATCTTCTCAGCCATATGTGTTTGTTAGGTTCCTGAAGATACTTCGAAAATCTCAGACATCTTTGTTCCTACCCATGTTTTGGTAGAAGTTATTATGTCTGATGCAATTTCTCTTAGTCCAGGTATTACAACCGCAGCTGCAATTACTAACACCGTCGCTATTCCGATAATTTCGGAAACACCGAATCCTCTTTTGTTTTGTTTGTTAACTATCATTTTCTCCTCCTATAAAAATATATATTTGAGCCCCTGCACAAGCTCATTCATAAGCGGCAGAGCTACCATGATTATCACGATAAGCATGAATACGCATACTGCCGCGAAGCAGCCTTTTTTTATACTGTCTGTTCTTTTCTGATGATAAGAAAAATGTCTGTTGAACATCATTTCTTCCATTTTTTCCAAAAATTCCTCATTATCGGTATATAAAAGATCCTCTTCTAGAATCATACAAAATCTGTTTGCGTCTTCAGTCTTAATCGATGCTTTTATTACATCTGAATATGTTTTCCCATCAAGTGTTATTGAATACGCTGCAGAAGCCTTTGTGAGAATTTTCTTTAAACTTTTGTCTTCTGTTATCTTGTACATATTTATAATCACATCTTTTGGTTTTACTCCTGCTATTATCTGAGAAATCAGATACCGATATAGCTTATAGGCATTCTTTTGAAACATATCATTTATATTTTTTTCCCATACTTTCTTAGTAATGAATATACATATGATACAAGGCACTAATATGATAAGTGCTTTGGATATACCTGATGTTATAGCTGCTAAAAGGCATAAGATTATGAAAAACAATATAAGGCTCGCAAATTCCTTTGTTTTTTCTGAAGGTATACCAAATTTTTCAGAAATCTTTAATAAATACCCATTAACTATATGTTCAACTCTGTTTATTTTTGTTTTTCCTTCACGTTCATGTAATTTCATACATGCGATATGTGAAGCAAAAAGAATACCGACACCAAAATTACCAATATAGATTAGATTTCTCATCCATTCAATCATTCTAATACCTCTTGATTACTTTCGCTATAATCATAATTCCTATAAAGAAAAGGCCTGCAAATACTCCTAGCAATATCATTCCTGTATCTGTGTTAAGGTAAAATCTGCTTGACTGCCCTTTATTAAGTACAACCATGTAAAAAGTAGCCATAACCATGATTATTGAAATATATACAGCATATTTATCCGATGCGGTATTAATTCTTCTTTTAAAATTCTCTTCGTCGATTTTAAAAAATTGGTTTTCCAGGCTTTTGAATATCCTGTAAAGACTTCCGCCTTTTTCATATGCATATCTTATATTTATTAATACATAACGAAGTTCTTCGCTTAAAACAGTCTTTTCACAAGCTATCAGTGCTTCAGAAACACTCATCCCTTTTTCAAGCCGTATGCATATATCCTTGATATATCCGCCAATAGGTTTTGATAATTTTGTCTCATCCGTTTTCTGAAGGCAGTATACGGCATCATTTCTTACTGCGCTCCATTTAGTCAGCACCATAAGCAGGGATGTTATGCTTTCCTTCTCCTTTGTAAAGACAGAACTTTTAATAAGATCATATACTAGATATGGGATAAAAGCCGGCATTAATGAAATACAGAAACTGGTAACAGGATTATTGAGATTTTTATTAATTATTACACCTAGTATTACAAATATGACCATACATAAAACTATGATAATCTTCCCGAGCTGGTTATTATATATAAATTTGAAATTATACTTTATACCCTTCTTTTTCAAGAAGAAAACAAGAATCGTAAAGAATATTACATTGATAACCAGATAAATCATTCTAGGCTCCTTATGTATGCATCTTCATAAACTACAGCATTATTGGCAGAATCCATTCCCTTAACATACATTATTCTGGTTACTTTGAAGTTTTGCATGAAGACCACACAGTCGACACCTTCTCCATACAGGGTTAAAAGCATTTTTTCGTCACTAATTCCTTTTGCTCCCTTAGCCAGAGCAATAAGCCTCTTAACACAGTCCTGCGGCTTATCAGCATGCATTGTAGTTAAAAATCTGTGTCCAGAACAGCATGCATTTAAAAATGCCATTGCTTCGCTTCCTACAATCTCACCAATGCAATATGTGTCAAGTGACATAGTCAGACCGTCTTTTATCAGCATATCAAGAGTAATTGGATTGCCTCCTTCATTATCTCTTTTCACTCTCTGTTCTATACAATACTTCTTGTCAGGATAAATTTCCGCATCTGATTCGACTATAAGCACTCTTTCCATATCAGGAAGCGCATTAATCAAAGCTCTAAGTAAAGTTGTTTTTCCAGAACCGCCTTTTCCGCACAGTATTATGGTATGACGCGTTGATAAAGTCTTTTTTAATATATCTGTACTTATATTATCCAACATCCCAAGCTCATTCAGATTTTTCAATGTGTATGCGGATTTTCTATGTTTTCGGATGGAAATTGCAGGACCGGATATATTTCTTGGATATATAGATATGTTAATACGCAGTTTGTTCTGTATATCAGCTACCCTGCAATGACTGTCATTTTCGTTAAGTATGCCCCCATTTCTTAAAGCAACTAATTTACAATAAACATATAAATCTGTCTCAGTGTTAAAATTAATATCAGCAGGCATCCTAACTCCGTTTTTTGTAATGGAAAAACAATCAAAGCGTACTCCGTCAATATCTGTGATATCATCATCTTCTATATATTCCTGAAGCTGCCCGTATCCGAACATAAAATCAAATACGCTCTTTATCATTTTTCTTTTAGACCCGATAGCAAAATACTGCTGTTTATCTAATATGTTTAAAATCCTGTTCTCTAAAAAGCTTCTTTGCTTGTTATCATAATATGCATTAACTACAAGTTCAGGTGAAACACTCAATATTTCTTTTGTAACATCAGTAACAACTTTTGATAAAGGGTAACTGCCCTTTGCATATCTGTTATTGTCGAATTCATCATTTAAAGATGATAAGCTTTTAAGTACAGCCATATTACAGTTTCCTCCTTATCTTATTTGCTATATTCATTAAATCTTTTGCATACAGTCTGCTCTGACTGTTTGCTGAGCCTAGGTATTCACCTAAAAGATTTTCCTTTATCCCAGCAGCTATGATATTTTTTGTTTTCTCCTTATAAATAAATGCATTGAATCTTTGATTATCAATGTCATGTCTGGAACAAAGATATTCGCTAATTTTATTAAACAGCTTAATATCAGCTAAAGGATCAGACATGATATGGATTATCTGATCAGAAATAATGTATGTATTTATTGCCAGTGAATCATAGATGAAATCTGAACATTTTATGAATATCAAGTTAAAATCCTCAGTTAATCTGATTAGAAGATTATAGAATGAAGCAAATGTAATATTTTCATATCCTTCTATCCGGATAATGCTAGGTATTATGTATACCCTAGAACAAGCTTTAGCTTTTTTAAATGATATTTCTATATCTTCTCCTTTATCAACTTTATCCATCATGCTTTGTATATCTTCATTCAGAATATAATTATCGGATTCGAAAGAAGGATGCAGAATATCAGCATCAATAATTAAGGTATTATCTGATGAAGCTTTACTATAGTATTTTGCGAATTCAAAAACTGCTTCATGACTGCCATTTATGGCGATTATTTTTGAATTTGGTTTTGATGAATTACATGACAAATTCCTTATCAGTCTTTCACACTCAGTAATCATTATGCCGGTATCTTCAAAGCGATTATTAAAATTAGCACTAGTGCTTCTGATAATCAGTGAATCTGTGATGTTTACGTTTTTTTCTGAATATCCAGGCTTTTTGTAACTTCCCGTAATCATATAGTTAAAAAGCATTCCCAATGAGTATATATCCTGCTGTTTGCTTTTCTTCACTCCCAATATTGATTCAGGTGCTTGATATGGATTCTTGTTTTCATCCTTGATGCCATAATCTGTTAAATAGACATCATCTTCAATCAGAATAACATTATCATGATGTATATTGCCATGAATTATACCGACAGGTTTTATATCATGGAGAAACTTAACAGTGTGAAGAAGCTTTACAAATATATCTAATGCTTCATATAAATCCATAACTCCCTTTTTATCTATGTATTCTTTTAATGTTTCACCTTCAATATACTCATGTACTATACAGCAACAATCATTAAATTTAAAATAATCGGTAATTCTAGGTATTCCTATGTGCTCAATCTTTGATAACTGTTCAATATCAGATTCCATTTCGGATTTGCTGCTTTTTTCGCTTATTACCTTTTTGCACTTATCTATTTCATCAAACACAAGATATTTTGCTTCTCTTGAATTCTTAAGCAATGGCTGTATAATCTTGTATCTTTCACTGAAAAACATTATTCCTCCTTGTGTAGATACATAATATTATATTTACATTTATTGTCAATATACAATTATATATTTTTTTTTGTTACAGTGATATAAATTACAGAATCAGCCATACTTTCCATTAGGACTTTTTTACATTCGTTCAGGGTAGTACCAGTCGTATATATATCATCAACAAGAATTATCCTCCTTCCTGTTGTGTATCTGTCATCAGCAATGAATGCATTATGAAGATTAACTGATCTCATTGGTGCATTCAGTGACGCCTGATTTCTTGTCTTCTTTACTTTTTTTAATGCTTTATGGCATATTTCTATGTCTGTATATCTGGATATTTGTTCGGCTAATATCATTGATTGATTAAAACCGCGTCTCTTCTGATCAGTAATATACATCGGGACATAAATTATTAAATCAGCCTGTAATCCAATTTCTTTTACAATTTCTCCAATTTTTCGGCCTATTTGAACAAATGAAGCAGGATGCTTCGTATATTTAGCGTATTTGATTACTGAATATATTACGTCATTATACTCAGTAAAGTAAATATGATTATCCTTTATATATGGCTTAAAAATAAGGTTTTCAATATCCTCATATTTCTCATTTGGAAATATGTATTGAATAATAGCATCCATATTGACATTATATGTTATTTTTATATATAAGTAAAGACTGCATTGGCAGTCTTTATAATACTTTTTTTAACTCAACATGAATACTTTATTTAAGCATGTCCCTCAAAATTTCCGCTTTGTCAGTCTTCTCCCAGGGCAGATTCAAATCAGATCTTCCAAAGTGCCCATATGCTGCTGTCTGCTTGTAAATAGGATTCTTAAGATCAAGCGATTCTATAATTGAATGTGGTCGAAGATCGAATACCTGCATCACCGCTTTTGCTATAAGCTCATCATCAATTAAAGCAGTTCCGAATGTATCCACCACAACAGAGACTGGCCGTGCCATACCTATTGCATATGCTATCTGGATTTCGCATCTTTTCGCTATACCGCTTGCAACAACATTTTTCGCTGCATACCTTGCAGCATATGCTGCAGAGCGATCCACTTTTGAAGGATCTTTACCTGAGAAAGCACCTCCTCCATGACGCCCCATACCTCCATATGTATCAACAATTATCTTTCGGCCAGTTAATCCGGAATCACCCATAGGCCCTCCGATAACAAATCTCCCAGTCGGATTAATGTAAATCTTGGTTTTACTGTCTATCATATCTTTATCGACTGCTGGCATGATAACCTCTTTTGTCAAGTATTCTCTCAATTCTTCAATGGATATTTCATCACTGTGCTGAGATGATAATACAATAGTATCAATTCTTTTGGGAATATATCCTTCATATTCTACAGTAACCTGACTTTTTCCGTCTGGTCTGAGATATTTATGATTACTCTCCTTTCTGACTTTTGAAAGCTTTTTGCATAAATTGTGGGCTGTCTGTATGGGATAAGGCATAAGTTCTGCTGTTTCATCACATGCAAATCCGAACATCATTCCCTGATCCCCTGCACCTTGTTCTCCAATTATGTCATATGAACTGTTCACACCCATAGCAATGTCAGGTGACTGCTCATTAATAGAGGTGATGACCCCGCAAGTTTCTCCATCAAAACCGAATTTTGCTCTAGTGTATCCTACTGACAGAGCTGTCTCTCTTGCAATTTTTGAAATGTCCACATAACAGTCTGTAGTTATCTCGCCCATCACATGAATTAATCCTGTCGTTACTGCTGTCTCACATGCAACTCTTGCCTGTTTGTCTTTTCTAAGTATCTCGTCAAGGATTGCATCAGAAATCTGATCGCACAGTTTGTCCGGATGTCCTTCTGTTACTGATTCAGATGTAAATAATTTTCTAAAACTCATATAATTTCTCCTTTGCTATAAAAAAGGCCTCTTGATGAGACCTGTTATTACCTCATCTGTTTGGAATTAGCACCTTTACATTGCAGGTTGCCGGGCGTCATTGAGCCAGTCTCTCAGCCACTCTTGATAAGTTCCAATATTCTGTTTGTTACAAACTCAAGCTATCAGAGCTTCTACTTCGAAAGGATTTTCTCCATTATATATCCTTTCAAACTCATCTGCTTCAACCTTTTCATTCTTAAGAAGAGAACGTGCCAATATCTCTAAAATATCCTTCTTATCGGATAAGATTTGTTTGACTTTCTCATAACAATCATCAATTATCCGTTTTGTTTCCATGTCTATCTTGTTTGCTATGTCCTCTGAATAACCTTTTACTTTCGAGTAATCCTTTCCTATAAACACTTCATCATCTTCCTGAAACACAATATTAGCCAGACTGTCGCTCATACCGTATTTTACTATCATATTTCTTGCTATCTTATTTGCTCTTTGCAAATCATTTGAAGCTCCAGTACTGATTTCACCTATAGATAACTGTTCTGCTGCTCTGCCTCCAAGCAAAGTGATTATTTCTTCCTGCAATTGCTGTTTTGTATAGAAATATTTATCTTCATTTGCCATCGGCATGGTATACCCTCCAGCTTGCCCTACAGGTATTATAGACACCCTCTGTACCTTGGAAGTGGATGAAACATTTCTCATTGCAATCGCATGCCCTGATTCGTGATAAGCTGTAAGTTTTCTTTCACTTTCAGAAATAATTTTACTTTTCTTTTCCGGACCCATAGCGACTTTATAAATAGATTCCCTTATTTCCGCCATAGATATCTTTTCTTTATTTCTCTTTGCTGCAAGTATTGCTGCTTCGTTCATAAGGTTCTCAATATCTGCACCTGTAAACATGGGAGTTATCTTTGATATCTCATGTAAATCGACATCAGTGTCAAGTTTTTTATTGCGTGTATGTACTAATAAAATCTCATATCTTCCTTTTGCATCAGGATAGTTAACATATACTCGCCTGTCAAACCTTCCTGGACGTAAAAGTGCAGGATCAAGTATATCAGGTCTGTTTGTAGCGGCAAGTATTATGATACCTTGATCTATTGTAAAGCCATCCATTTCAACAAGTAACTGGTTAAGTGTCTGTTCCCTTTCATCATTGCCGCCTCCCAGACCTGCACCTCTGTGGCGTCCGACTGCATCGATTTCATCAATAAATATAATACAGGGTGCTTTTGCTTTTGCCTGAGTAAACAAATCCCTTACTCTAGATGCGCCAACACCTACAAACATTTCTACAAAATCCGATCCGCTTATACTGAAGAATGGCACTCCCGCTTCACCGGCAACAGCACGTGCCAGCAAGGTCTTCCCAGTACCTGGAGGTCCTACTATAAGCATACCTTTTGGTATTCTTGCTCCTAATTTTTTGTACTTTTCCGGCTGTTTCAAAAAATCTACTACTTCTTCAAGCTCAGCTTTTTCTTCATCAGCACCTGCAACATCTAAAAATGTCACTCTTCTGTCTTTATCACTATATTCTCTTGCCCTGCTTTTACCAAAAGACATAGCAGAATTATTTGCTCCGGCTTGTTTGTTCATAAAAACAAAAAATACGATTATAACGACAGCAAGTATTATAAACGAAGGAAGTAAAGATAACCACCAGGATGTCGTTTCAGGTTTCCATGTATAGGAAAGATCCGGATCTGTAAGCCTTGCTTGATTCAATATATCTTCAATCTTGTCGAGATTCTCTACATTGACATAAAATTCTTTATTCCCATCTTTTATGGGTTCTTTTAGTGTTACTGAAAGAGTTGTTGTACGAATAACAACTTCAGATACATTCTGTTTTTCAAGCTGGTTTAAAAACTCTGAATATCCCAGCTCTTTTACAGAATCCTGATTGGTAAAAAGTGAAATCAGTATCACCAGTATTATAAATGTTATTACATAGAAGCTAATATTTTTGTATTTTTTCAAAAGTCATCTCCTTATACCTGATAAAACATATTAGCATACGAACATACGTAATGCAACAAAGTTCACATAAACTTCATTTATGCTACTTATAAAGCTCTTCTTTCAGGACGCATACATCAGCAAGATTTCTATATTTTTCATTGAAATCCATGCCATAGCCAACTACGAACTTATCAGGGATTTCCTTACCGATATAATCAACTTGAACCTGTTTCTCCCGTCTTGACGGTTTGTCCAGCATACAGCATATCTTAACACTGTTCGGACCTCTTAAGGCAAAGAACTCTTTTAAGTATCTTAATGTATGACCGGTGTCAATAAGGTCTTCAACAATGATTACATCTTTATCTTTTATTTCCATATCAAGATCCTGAAGAATTTTGACCTGTCCGCTGGATGATGTGCCCTGCCCGTAACTTGAAGCAGTTATTGTACCAAATTCCACAGGAATAGTTATCTTCCTTAAAAGGTCGGAAAGAAATATTAAACCGCCTTTCATTATTCCTACTAGAATCAGTTTTTTGCCTTTATAGTCTTCGGATATCTTTCTGCCTAATTCTGTACAAATTTCATCAAGCCTTTCTCTTGTTATCATTATCTCGCTAACATCATCATATAGTCCGCTCATATTATATAAACTCCAATCTTAATGCCTTATTCCCTTTTTTAGGGCGGAATCTTTTTCCGATTTCCTTGTTCTCAATATACACTATCTCATTTTCAATCGCAAGAATAAATAGTTTATCTCTTAAATCGCTGTCTATTTTATTGTCAATAAAATACTTTTTTAATGATTTTTTACCATTACCTTTTGATGGATATATAAAATCCTGTACCCGCCTGTTTCTTATAACAAGGCCTTCCCTTACAGCCTCATAATCAAGCATAACCCATCTTTTTGAATATTCAGCTCCTCCTTCAAAAATACTGATTTCCGATTGAACAGTAATTCCTCTGCTATCAATATGTGTGTCGCCTTCCATGTTTATGTTTTCGCAAAAATTATTATCCTTATCTGCTTGTTTATAAATTCTGACTCTATCGTTTTGCAGGCGCAGTACTCTGATCCCGTCTTTCAACTCAAGAACCGATCCGCTCTGGCTGTTGTTAATTAAATTAATAATAATTTCTATGTGTTTCTTCTCAACATCCTTTAATATTTTCTTGACATGCTGTATTGCTTTTCTCAGCAATCCGCTTGATATAATTTCATCCAAAGTAATAAAATCCAAAATATCAATCAGAGCGGAATCTTCTTCCAGTGTTACTCTTTTTTTAAATTCCATCTCAATCTGTTTATCGATATAGGTTTGTGCTTGTTTTGCAAGACTGGCTAAAGAAACTAAATTACTGGAAACATCCTTTCCGGTTTTTTCGTTAATTGACGGGAATAATTCATTTCTTACAAAATTACGCATGTAGTAATTGGAATTATTGGAACTGTCGATTATATATTCAATACCGTTTTTATGATTAAATTCAATTATCTGCTTTTTCGTGTAATCAAGAAGAGGCCTGTAATAATGATTTGAAACTTTTTCTATACCGCATAAGCCTTGAATCCCACTCCCTCTTAAAATATTCATGAAAATTGTTTCGGCATTATCATCTTTATTATGTCCAAGAAATACACATCCGTCAGAATATCTTTCAAATATCTCATATCTTAGGATTCTGGCAGCCTGCTCTATGGTTAATTTCTCTGATTGCGCATAATCACTGACATTTACATTGAAAAGCAGAAATTTGACATTATATTTCTCACAGAACTGTCTGCAGAAATTTTCATCTCTAATGCTTTCGGATTGTCTCAGATTATGATTTACATGAATGGCTGAAAGATT
>Ga0123335_1002140_pt1 | contig 30350 bp, 30 predicted proteins | sample BiotimSIPDNA_2_FD_89707 | JGI IMG/M metagenome (GOLD analysis project Ga0123335, IMG submission 89707) | Anaerobic biogas reactor microbial communites from Washington, USA - Biogas_R2 time_0 SIP DNA | ecosystem: Engineered > Bioreactor > Anaerobic > Unclassified | place: Washington, USA... | reverse complement strand
CAGGCAGTGCTTCGTCGGAGTCCGTTTCTTTTGCCTGTAAGGGAACTTGATTATCCAACTCCGACTCAGGCGGTGCTTCGTCGGAGTCCGTTTCTTTTGCCTGTAAGGGAACTTGATTATCCAACTCCGACTCAGGCGGTGCTTCGTCGGAGTCCGTTTCCCTCCTCTTTATGTTCCGACAAATTATTTCCCTTCCGGGTTAAATAATTTCTCGATAGAGGAAGGAAAACGGAGGCGAGAGGATTCGAACCTCTGAGAGGCTTACGCCCCCTCCGGTTTTCGAGACCGGTGCACTCAACCAGCTATGCGACGCCTCCAGATATTCTCGAAGTAATTATTTATACCAGAAATCTTCCTAAAAAGCAAGACGGTTGAGGGGTCTCTCTGGAAATGAGGGGGTAAGGATCTATGGTATCATTCCCACACTAGGTATATAATTCAGTTGCCATTTAGCGGGTTTTTTGGTATAAATAAGACTTGTAAAGGCGGAAAATCCGGCCTTTCTGTAAAGAAAAACCTCTAAATCCAATTTTTTACTGTAAAGTTTAGGCTCCTTTGGGTTAAGGAGCTTTGTTGGGATTGTCCTCATCTCCTAAAGGAGGTAGCAAAATGCGTAACTGGGTAGTGTTATTCTCGATATTTATGCTGGCCGGATGCGCGTTTGTATTCACCGATGTCAACACAAGGGATTTCACCAGCGTGACGACGGGAATGACCTCCGTTGAAGTTGAAAACACTCTTGGTATACCTTTCCAGACAAGCAAAGAAATAGTTGCCGGTAAGGAATATGAGATCTGGATTTATCCCGCCGATAAGATTCATCCTTCTCAGTCATCCGGAAAGAGGATCGGTGTAAGTGATTACGAAGTCTTGTTTTTGGATGGAAAAGTGGATCAGTGGCGTAAGACCAGGACGATCGCCCAGCCCGGCTACCAGGCGCCAACCAAGGCAATAAAAGCTGAATAGAATATTTAACTTACCAAGGTATATTTAATCAAACCGCAGAAATCCCCGGCTTTCCAGCCCGGGAGTTTCATTTCTTTCAATTTGGAGAGGTGCCGGAGCGGTCGAACGGGCACGCCTGGAAAGCGTGTGACTCGCAAGGGTCCCAGGGTTCGAATCCCTGCCTCTCCGTTTTTTGCTTCGCAAAAAACGGAGAAGTCTCGCCAGCCAAAATTAAAGATTTTGGTTGATGGACTCTCCGCCATCCGCCGCCAAAGGCGGCGAGATGGTGAGATCTCGCTCGCCAGCGAAGCTGGCGAGGCGGATCCGCCATAAAGGTAACAAAATGCAGCATGTTTATATCCTATTGAATGAAGCTAAAACAAGAACATATACCGGCGTTGCCGATGATGTTAATAAGCGATTAACATTGCATAATACCAGGAGAGTCAAGGCGTCACGGCCATATCGACCATATAACATAATACATGCAGAAGAGTTCGAAACGCTCAAGGAAGATAGGCAGAAGGAAAAATTTTATAAGTCCACAACGGGACGCAGGAGAATTAAGAAGATGTTTTTCCAAAACGTAGCTGGCTGTGGACCCTCCAAAATCGTAGATTTTGGAGAAGTCTCACCACCCGCCGCCAAAGGCGGCGAGGTGGTGGACACGAACCCTAACAAATGGAATTGCAGGGAAAAAGAGGTCATATGAGCAGGAAAACTTTCGGTCATATTTTTTGGGTTGTAGCAATCCTTTTAATATCCAATCCTTCTTTAGCCCATGCCAATATGGGACTTCCAATGATATTTATCTCCTGGCCGTCTATGTTTCTTGCCTTAATTCCAGTTGTTGCTATTGAAGCAATTGTGTTTATCAGAATGTTAAAAATAGATATCGAAAAGTCATTGTCGGTTTCGTTTTTGGCAAATCTTACATCAACAATTGTAGGCATACCGCTTTCATGGTTATTTCTATTAGCGATTGAATTGGCGGGTGCATTTATAGGAGTAGGTATATTAAAAATGCGATCATGGCCGCCTGACGTAGGCTTTTGGCAGGTTCCATTAATGGCTGCTTGGTTAGGCCCAATAACTAAAGAATATGAATGGATGGTACCGGTAGCAGCCGCATGTGGGCTTGTCCCAGCTTATTTTCTATCAATATGGATTGAATTTGGTGTTGCTAAGAGAAGACTTGCTGATTTTCCTAACAAAACGATCTTATATAAAGCTGTTCAATCAGCAAATTTAGTTTCGTATTCGTTGCTAATGGGGCTATGTATCGCGATGTTTTTTTTCTTGCGTTTCCAAGTTAAATAATGTAGTCACAATAAAGAATGAATGTTTCTTTTTATCGATCTTTTTAGGTCTATGAAGGATGGGTTCATCTAGGGCGATGAGCCAACCTATACCACGTTTGCGGTAAATTTTTATGAGTAGGCTTGTTGGGATTGTAGGGTTCGACTTCCGTCTACGATTACCCGTTTTTTCGCCAAAGGCGAAAAAACAGAGCAATCGAAAATCGAGATTCGTAGTTAAATATTGTGTCCCCGGAATCACAGTAGAACCAGATAAAGGTAATTATTGTTGAAAGGAGGAGTTCTGTGGGGAGAATATTTTTGCTTTTCTCTTTGGGTTTATCGGCGTTATTGCTTATGGCAGAGCCGGGCCGAGCGGCTGAAGAAATAACTGTTACCACATATTATCCTTCGCCCAATGGTTCTTATGCGGATCTGACGGTTTCCGAAAGGATGGCTATTGGAGATATGAACGGTGATGACGTGGTGAACACCTCCGATATGATGGTTTATGGCTGGTCAGGCGGCGGTTCGACCTGGACTACCGGGGCTCCTGTGCCCGGGAGTTTAACCGTTGCTAACCGTTTGACTGTCGGGAGGCGGGTCCCATTCTGGAATGCCACGCTGCATGTTCATAATACCGAAACAAACACATCAAATAAAACGTGTGCTATTGCGTTGAGCGATGTCAACGGCGGCTGGAACAGCCATATATATTGGTTAAACAGTTCCGGAGATCGTCTCCGTCACCTTATAGCGCAGGATAGCTATCATAATAACAGGTTATTTATGCTTATGAATTATACCGGTACCGGTGGCGAAGGCAGCGTCAGTGAGACTTTCTCTATCTTGGGAGGTACAAATAATGCCCAAGTCGCGATTAATACATGGGACGCTGGCCCATATAACCTTTATGTGAATGGCACGGCAGGTAACCTGAGTGGCTGGACCACTACTTCGGATATGCGTTTGAAAAAGAATATCCGGCCGCTGGGAAATGTGCTCGAAAGGATAAAGAAGATAGATGGTGTTACGTATGAATGGAAAGCCGAGGAATTCCCCGAAAAGAATTTTGAGAAAGGGAAACAAATCGGGATCATCGCCCAGAAAGTGGAGAAGTCCTTTCCCGAGTTAGTAACAACTGATAATGAAGGTTACAAGGCTTTAGCCTATGACAGATTCACCGCTGTTTTGTTGGAGGCAATCAAAGAACAACAAAAGGAAATAGAAGCTTTAAGGAAGGAGATTGACGCGGTAAAAGCCGATAGGATATAATGTCTTGCTAAAGCCGGTCCGGTTTTCCCAGGTATTACAAACCTTCGATGAGAGGGATCGTTTTTTTTCGTTTGACCCCGAAGGACTCTCCAATATGCGGAATCTCGGGGAAAATATGGCCGTTCAGTATTCCGCCTCGGAAATCGCGGGCTAAAAGCCCGCGAAGTTTCATTTTCTGCTTCGATTCTGTGGAGAAAGGAAATACGTAATGCGCTGTTTCTTCTCGCATGTCTTTTGTGTTTCGTTATTACTAATCACAGCAGTTATATACGCTGAAGATATCACCATTACAACGTATTATCCTTCTCCCAACGGCACCTACGACGCGCTTCTCGCCAAGCGTTTCGCGGTCGGCGACGTCAACAACGACAGCAGTATCAATATTTCGGATATTCCAAGTGCTGACGGTTATCTGTTGGTAGCCGACAAGCTCGGCATAGGAACAGCCAGCCCTTTGGCCGCTTTGAACACGGCCTATGGTATCGCGATCGGCAGCGGCAGCGGAGTATCTGCTACCGACGGTAATAGAAGAAGCCTGCAATTATTGACGGATACGAGTTATGGGGGTACCTACAATTCGCATTCAGGCTATCTGTTATACAGCACTATGCCGGGCGGGTGGGGGAGTGCCCAGCTTAATTTCGCGGTCAGCACCAATTGGGGCGTTTATAATACCGCCAATCCGACAATGACCTTATCCGGCACTAACGTAGGTATCGGAACCACGACTCCCTGGGGTCAGATGCATTTGGCTGACATATATCCTGCCGGAGGGAGAAATTTAGTTATAGGGGACGATAGTTACCTTACTGATATCGATACCGCAAACACACTTGGTATATACGGCAACCAGGATAGTTCTATAGCTTCGATAAGATTGGGAAGCAACGGGGCGACGATCTCCGGATACGGGAACAACATCGGTATCGGGACCACTACCCCTAACGCCAATATGAAGCTTGAGGCGGCGGGAGAGATTTGTTCGTCCACATTGGGCGGCTCCGGAGGTCACATCAGGATGATCTACGGCAGTTACGGTTGTTTTATCAGGAACGATGGAAGTAATACTTATTTCCTGCTTACCAACGCCGGCAATCAGTACGGGGGCTGGAATTCTTTAAGACCGCTATATATCAATAATGCATCCGGTTATGTTACCTTCGGCAACGGGCATGGCGACCTGGCCGAGAATTACTATGTTTCCGGAGGGGCCCTGCGGGGCAGCCTGATGAGTATCGATACCACCGTTCCTTCGACCGCGGTCAAAGCCGGGCCTTCTCAAAGGTCTTTGCTTGGGGTGGTCTCCACCACACCCGGGGCAGTTATGGACACTGACGGAGGCTTTCACATCGGTTGGGGCACAAAAAAAGAATACAAGGACGAGAAAGCCCCGGTGGTGCTGGCTGGTGCCGCGCCGGTTCTGGTCACGTCGCATAACGGGCGCATATCCATAGGAGACCCGCTGGGAATATCCCCTGTCGCAGGGTTCGGCGCTAAAGCCGTTTCAGCCGGCCTAACCGCGGGAATGGCATTAGAGTCATTTCCGCCTAAAGATGTCGTTTGTAAAACGGCCGCTTCAATAGAAAAGATAGAGTGGCCGGAAGACAATGGGAAGAATTCAAAGAGGCCGTGTTTTAGACTTCCCGACGGCACATACGTCGGCAAGATCATGGCGGCGGTGAACGTTACCTGGTATGACCCCGGTTCGGTGCCGGCCGGTGCCGAAAAAGAGTTAATAGAGGAGATGCGCGGCGCTATAGCCGAGCTTAACAAGGAGTTGAAAACCCAGCAACAGGAGATCATGGTTCTAAAACAGGAGATGGGCAAGGTTGGGAAATAAGGAACTAATGAAAGTTATCGCTATCAACGGCAGCGCCAGAAAAGACGGAAACACAGCGATCATAATCAAAAAAGTGTTCGATGTGCTGGAAAAGTCCGGCATTAAAACTGAATTGATCCAGTTGGCGGGGCATACTATCGCCGGTTGTCGGGCCTGTTACGCCTGTATGAAGAATAAAGACCGCAGATGCGTGATCGCCGGTGATATCGTCAACGAGTGCATAGACAAGATGTCTGCGGCTGAAGGGATAATCCTGGGGTCTCCGGTTTATTTCTCCGACATCAGCGCAAACCTGAAAGCGTTTATCGAGCGCGCCGGATACGTCTCCCGGGCCAATAATTACCTTTTTAAACATAAAGCCGCCGCCGCAGTGCTGGCGGTCCGTCGCGGCGGGGCGATACACGCCTTCGATACACTGAATCATTTCTTTCACTTGAACCAGATGTTCTTGACCGGCTCTACCTATTGGAATATGGTGATCGGCAGAGAAATAGGAGAAGTGGAGAATGACCCCGAAGGACTCTCCAATATGCGGAATCTCGGGGAAAATATGGTTGTTTTGTTGAATAAATTGCGCCGGGAGTAAGAACAGGGGACAATGTCTTTTCCCATTTCCACTCCTTCTCAAGTAAGACCTTTACAAAGGGGCCGCGTCGGTAGTATAATATTTATATACCTGAGGAATAGGAGCGCTGCTCTGAAACCAAGGGACTAGCGTTAAAAGCTTATGACCCTAGTCTGTTTGTTCCCAGGCCGGGGTTTTTTGTCTTGTAGTCCTGTTCATACGGCATACAAGCAAGAGAGAAGGTGAAAATGGATAGTGTTGCCCACGGCAGTGAAGATCTTAAATCAAAGGTGATCAGGGCGGAAGAGAATCTTCCTTATCTGCGCGGCGGGAATACTTTTATGGATGAGGGGAAGATCCTCGGCATGCTGGAATCCTGCCGGGAAACCTCGCCGCAGAGGGTCCGCGATATAATCGCCAGGTCTTTGGAGATCGAAACCCTCAAACCGGAGGAAACCGCGGCCCTGTTGAACGTGAAGGACAGCGCCCTCTGGGAAGAGATATTCGACGCCGCGGCGCGCATCAAAAGAAAGGTTTACGATAACAGAGTCGTGACTTTCGCCCCGCTTTATTGTTCCAGTTTGTGCGTTAACAACTGCGCTTATTGCGGTTTTCGCGGAGAGAACAGCGTCATTGAACGAAGACGGCTGAACGTAACCGAGGTGCGCAAAGAGGCCGAGATGCTTGCCGGAGAACTGGGCCATAAGCGGCTGGTGGTGGTTTTCGGAGAGCATCCTTCTTCCGGAGCGGATTATATCTGCGAGGTAATGAGGGAGATTTATTCCGTGAAGGTCAAGACGCGGCGCGGCTGCGGGGCGATCCGCAGGGTCAACGTCAACGCGGCCCCGATGAACGAGGAGGATTATAAGAAGATCAAGGACGCCGGGTTGGGGACTTACCAGGTTTTTCAGGAGACGTATCATCCGCCTACGTATAGCGCGGTCCATCCCGATTGGACCGTCAAGGGCGATTATCTTTGGAGGCTCTACAGCCTGCATAGGGCGATGGCCGCCGGCATAGACGATGTGGCGATCGGAGCGCTTTTCGGGCTTTACGATTGGCGCTTCGAGGTGATGGGATTGCTGGCGCATGCCCGCGATCTGGAGGATTTTTTCGGTATAGGACCGCACACGGTTTCTTTCCCCAGGCTGGAGCCGGCTGCGAACACTCCCTTCGTTAAAGACAGCGTTTACCGGGTTAACGACGCTGATTTCAAGAAACTTGTGGCCGTATTGCGTCTTTCCATACCTTACGCGGGGATGATCGTCACCTGCAGGGAGAGTCCGAATGTAATACGGCAGGTGATCTCCATGTGCACGCAAAGGGACGCTTCCTCCCGGGTGGGGATCGGAGCTTACAGCGAGCGCACCCAGGAACAGGAGGAGAAGATACAGCAGTTTATCCTCGGTGACAACCGTTCTTTGGACGAGGTGATCAGGGAACTGGCGTCATTAGGGTATATTACCTCTTTTTGTACCGCCGGTTACCGCTGCGGCAGGACCGGGGACAATATAATGAACATGCTTAAAAGCGGCAGGGAAGGTTGTTTCTGTAAACTTAACGCCGTCCTGACCTTTCAGGAATGGCTGGATGATTTCGCCGGGGAAGAGACACGCAGGATCGGGGAGGATTTGATCAAAAGGGAGATCTGCGAGATCGAACAGCGGTCGCCGGCAGATTTCCCGCCGGAAGTAATTAAAACCTTCAGGGAATACCATCGCAGGACCAAAAATGGAGAGCGCGATTTCTGTTTTTAGACCCGCGGAAATGATATGGAGAACGAATACCGTATAGAAAAGGACGCTTTGGGAGAGTTGAAAGTTCCCGCCGGGGGTTACTGGGGGATACAGACGCAGAGGGCGCTGGAGAGCTTTTCCCTGAGCGGCCGCGTGGTAAATTCATCCTTGATCAGGGCGTATTGCCTGGTCAAGAAGGCCTGCGCCTTGACCAATATGGAGTTGAAACTCCTGGAAGAGAAAAAAGCGCAGGCAGTTATCGGCGCCTGCGACGAAGTGATCGAAGGTAAGCTTCGCGGACAGTTCCCACTGGACGCTTTGCAGGGCGGGGCCGGGACTTCCACCAATATGAACGTAAACGAGGTGCTTGCCAACCGGGCGGAGGAGATACTGGGAGGCCGGCCCGGGGAATACAGGCTCGTCGATCCTATAGAAGACGTCAATCTTAATCAATCTACTAACGATACTTACCCTACCGCGTTGAAGGTCGCGGCGATCCTTAAACTGCGCGAACTGAGCGCCGGGATCAGCGGTCTGCAAGGGGCGTTACAGAGGAAAGAGAAGGAGTTTTCCGGGGTGGTGAAGATAGGCAGGACTGAATTGCAGGAGGCCGTGCCTATGACGCTGGGACAGGAATTCGGGGCTTTCAGCGAGGCAATAGCGCGCGACCGCTGGCGGGTATTCAAATGCGAAGAACGCCTGCGGGTGGTGAACATAGGCGGCACGGCGGTCGGGACCGGACTGACCGCTCCCCGGGACTATATTTTTCTGGTGATTGAGACCCTGCGCAGGATCACCGGCCTTGGCCTGTCCCGCGGGGAGAACCTCGTGGACCAGACGGCGAACAGTGATTGTTTCGCGGAGGTTTCCGGGATATTGAAGGCGCACGCATGCAATCTGATCAAGATCTGCGGCGATCTGCGGCTGTTGAACCTGTTGGGAGAAATAGTCCTGCCGCAGCTGCAGACCGGTTCTTCCATCATGCCCGGCAAGTGTAATCCCGTCGTCCCGGAAGCAGCCGCGCAGGCAGGGATAAGAGTCATCGCCGCCGACGCGGCGCTCACCCGGGCTTGTTCTTCCGGAAACCTGCAGATAAACGAGTTTATGCCTCTCATCGCCGATTCAATGTTTGAGTCCTTGGAGCTGTTGATCAATGCGGACAGGATGCTGGCCGGGCACGTTCCCGGTATATCCGCCGACGCCGGGCAATGCCGGCGCTATTTCGACCGCAGCCCGGCGATCGTCACCGCCTTGCTGCCTTATGTGGGATACGGAAGGGCGGGGGAACTTTTGAATGAATTCAGGAGATCCGGAGAGGAAGATCTTCACGCTTTTTTAGCAGTCAAACTCGGCCGGGAATTGGTCAATAGAATATTCGATCCCTCTAACCTTGTTTCTTTAGGATACCGTCAACGTGAAAAATACACCTAAGTCGCTGCGCCTGCAGATAGGCATTTTCGGAAGGACTAACGTCGGCAAATCAAGTTTTCTCAACCTGGTTTCGGGGCAGGACGCGGCGATAACTTCTCCTGTCCCCGGTACTACCACCGATGTGGTTGAAAAACCTATGGAGTTGTTACCGGTGGGCCCGGTGGTTTTCCTGGATACGGCGGGGCTGGACGACAACTCGTTATTGAGGGAGGCAAGGTTAAAGAAAACGTCCGGGATATTCGACCGGTCGGACATAGTTCTGCTTTTGACCGAAGCGGAAAGCTGGGGTGAGTATGAGGAGCGGGTGCTCGGGGAAACGGAGAAAAGGCGCACTCCGGTGATAGTGGTGATCAATAAGACCGACCTGGAAATACCTTCTGCGGAGTATCTTGAACGGATAAAGTCAAAAGTCCCGCGGCTGATGACGTGCTCCAGCCTGGACGCCGCCAACCGGGATATTTATCTACAGGATTTGAAGCGGCATATCCTGGAGGTCTGCCCGGATGATTTCCTGAATCCTCCGGCTTTAGCCGGGGATCTTCTCCCTTCGGGAGGACTGGTGGTATTCGTCGTCCCCATCGACCTTCAGGCTCCCAAAGGCAGGTTGATACTGCCTCAGGTGCAGGCGATCCGGGACGTCCTGGATAATGATTCTTCTGTGCTGGTGGTGAAGGAGAGGGAATACGCGGCGGCGTTAAGGCGATTGAAGGACCCGCCGGACTTAGTGGTTTGCGATTCTCAGGTGGTTTTGAAGATGACCGCCGACACCCCGGAAAACGTGAAATGCACTACTTTCTCCATACTTTTCGCGCGGTATAAGGGCGATCTGACCGCGGCTGCCGGGGCCGCGGCGGTAATCCGGAAACTCGGGCCCAAGGACAAGATCCTGATCTCGGAGGCATGCAGTCATCATGCCGTAGAGGATGACATCGGGCGGGTCAAGATACCACGCTGGTTAAAACAGTATACCGGGGCGGACATCCGCATAGACGTTTCTTCAGGCAGGGATTACCCGGAGAACTTAAAAGAATACAAGTTGATCATTCATTGCGGCGGCTGTATGCTTACCCGTAGGGAAATGCTCAGCCGGATGGAAAAAGCCAGGGAAGCCGGCGTTCCGGTCACCAATTACGGCCTGGCGATATCGGTTTTACAGGGAGTAATAAAACGGGTACTGTCTCCTTTTCCGGCGGCGCTGGAGACGTATTTAAATGAGGCGAAGTCAATCTGAAAGAGGAGTGTTGTTTCTTTGTTCTTCCCCGAACCGGCCAACTGTTTCTTGTGAGGGCCTGTATTTATTGATGTATTCTGCGGGAAGAAGTATAATAAATACAAAAAACAGCAGATTAACCGTGATGGAGTATTTTATTTTCTAAAAGAGGACGCAGAAGGATGGATAATCCCGGCGGGCGTATGCTGAAGGTGAAACGGCATTTCGAGCGGGAAGCCGAGCGGTTCGATAAATGTTTTTTTAGAGTCGCTCCGTTCTACAGGGAGGCGATAGACGCGCTGGTCTTGGGCCTTCCTTTCAAGAGCGGGAAGGGGCGGCGGATCATCGACCTTGGCTGCGGCACCGGTAACGTGGCCCTGGCGGTGAAAAAACGCTATCCCGAAGCTTCGATGGTCTGCATAGACCTGGCAGAGAATATGCTTGAGTTGGCAGAAACCAAGCTGCGCAGGTATAACGACATCGAATATTGGCGCGGAGATATACGCGATTACGATTACGGCGGAAGATGCGACGCGGTGGTCTCTTCTCTGGCGTTGCATCATCTTGAGGCCGGCGACAAGAAGGAATTCTACCGCAGGATACATGACATCTTGCCGGCCGGAAGGGTGTTTTATATCGCCGATTTTGTCCTTCCTTCCAGTAGATACTTGGTAAAGGCATACCGGGAAGAATGGAAGAAGTTTATGGCCAGGAGTTTGGCCCCGGCGGAGATCGTAGAGATGCTGGCAAGGCATAAACGCGAAGACAGGCCGGGAGAGTTCATCGCCGAGCTTGATCTTTTGCGGAAATCGGGGTTCAGTGACGTGGACGTGATCTGGAAGAAATACAACTTCTGCGTTTACGGCGGGTTTTCTTCTAAATGAAGCTCTGCCTGCGGTTCGCGGAGCGCAATACCGCTTGTTCTTCAAAGGTTATCTGAAGGGAGCGGCGCACAATACGGTCCCGGTGCCGGCGAAGTATGGCTGACGCCGGGACGGATAAGGAGAACTTAGAATGCAGATAGAGATTTTCGTCTTATGCGACGCGGCCACGGCCGATCACGGGAAGCTGAATATGCTCGGGGCGTTCGATTCGATCTGGGTGAGCAAACTGCCGGCGGTACACGCCCAGTGCGCGATCGTGTTGAGGGTGCGTTTCGAGAAAATAGAAAGAGGGGAGCATAAAGTCGCGGTGAATTTCGTGGATATAGACGGCAAGAACGTCATGCCTCCGGCGCAGGGAAATCTGTCAATCAAGTTCCCGGATGAGCAGAAGTCGTTCTCATCTAACCTTATTCTCAACATACAGGGCGTGAAATTCGAGCGGGCCGGCGAATATTCCATTGATCTGGCGATAGACGGGCAGCAGAAAGCGTCGCTGCCGTTGTTCGTAAGGGAGCGCGGCGCGGCGCTAAGCCGGTGAGACGCGTCCCGGGAGGTAATATGAGAATCAAGAGAATCGTCGCCCGAGAAGGATTGATCCTGTTGGGCATCGTGATAATCGGTCTGGGCGTTTACCTCACGGCCAGGCATTGGAACGAGGATTATCTGTCCCAGCACCGTAAAACCAGGACTAAGGTGGTGCAGAATATGCGTTATTCCCTTGCCGGTTATGAGCCGTATATGAATATGATGTCGGCAGGGGCCGGTATAGCCGTGTTCGGTTATCCTTCAGTCTGCGTGCTCCGTTTCATTGTTTGGGCCGTCAGGATCTTGCGTAGAAAGTGAAAAAATTGTATTATTTGCGGGAGGGACAGCCGTCAGGGCGCAGAAAACCCGCAGATGGCGCAGCCGTTCCGGCAAGACCATAATCATACCCGCCGCCGGATTCAAAGAATCTCTACATTCCAGGTAAACTCCGCCGGCAACGCCGCAGTTTTGTGGCTTTATCCTTTACTTATCAGGCGGCAGACCTGCGCCGTGATGATCCCGCAATATGTTCCCAGCACATTCCCGAGTATGGCCATCAGCAGTCCCGTGGGAGCCAATCCGGTCCGGTATATCCCCGCTACCACCGGAGCTGAAGCGGCTCCGCCTATGTTAGCCTGGCTGGCAGCGGCCAGCAAGGAGAGAGGTGCTTTAATGACTCTGCCTGTAACGATCAGCACCGCTGCCTGAAAAAGCACCACCAGACATCCCGACAGGACTAGAAGAAAAGCGATGTTGAGGTCAGCGACAGAGGCGCGGGCGCCGATTGAGACAAGTACGAAATAAAGCAGGAAATATCCCAATCCGGAAGCGCCGCGGTTTGCGAGTTCTTTGGCGGGAGTGAAGGAAACAGCGATCCCGAACAGGGAAGAGGTAATTATAATCCAGGTGTAACGGGAGATGATATCTTTGACTACCGGCAGCCTGCCGGAGACAAAAGCCGATAAAAGGACGCCGGAAACGGTTATAAACAGAAGGACCGCGGCAGCGGACGGCCGCAGGCTTTCGCTCCCGGAGGTCCCGGTATCCGCGGTATCTATTGTGAGCCCCTGTAATATTGAAGTATTGGAACGGTTCCAGGAGTCATAACGCTTCTGAAAAGACGCCCCGGCGATGAGCACTCCCATCCAGGCGTAAGGCACGATAGTGTCCACTATCACCATCGGCATGAATACCGCGTCCGGGGTGTTGACGGCTTCTTTTACCGCGATCATATTCGCGCTGCCGCCGATCCAGGAACCGGAGAGGGCGCCGAATCCCGACCACATATCATTACCTACCCAATAACGCATAAAGGAGAATACCAGCGGGATCCCGGCCATTATGCCCAGGCTTCCGGCGAGCATCATTATCAACGCCGGTTTGCCCAATTTTAGAATACTTTTGATATCACAGGAAATCAGCAAGAGTATAAGAGCGGCGGGCAGGAGATTCGCGGAGATAAAAGAGTAAAGCGGATGGCTGGCGGGGATTATTCCGGCGTTGGAAGCAAGCATCGGGACCAGGTATATCCAGAACACCGGCGGCAGAATGGAAAAATATTTTTTGAAGCGCGGCCTGCCGGCGATATAAAGTACCGCGCTTTCGATACAAAGAAGCGTCAGCGTGAGAGGGAAAATGCCGGTGATCATTTTTTATGCAGGTATTATGCCGATGCCTGATCCAGCCTTTGAAAGGTCGTATCTTCCTTTTGAGTCCAAGTATGGATTTCCGGCGAGGCCGGACTTTATAAAGAAGGGTGTGTCGAGATCAACGTAACGGAAGCATCCCAGGCCGGCCGCCAGATGCGCCGAGGCGGTCATAGCCAGCGAGCTTTCCATCATTCCCCCGATCATCAACTGCATTCCAGCGGAGCGCGCCAGCATAGCGATCTCCCGTCCCTGTATGAAACCGGATTTCATAATCTTTATGTTTATCACGTGCGCGGCTTTCTCGCGAATAGCGCGCAGGCATTCCGGTATGCTGCGCACGCTCTCGTCGGCGCAGACGGGAACGCCGGCCAGCCTGGTGACCCTCTTCAGTCCTTCCCAGTCTTCTCGGGGGACGGGCTGTTCCAGCAGGGCGGGGACAACACCTCGTGTCTTCAGCTCTTTCACGAGTTCAAGCGTTTCGCGGGAACTGTATCCTTGATTGGCGTCAAGATAGATACCGCAGCGCGGCGCGGCTTTTTTTACCGCCAGCACGCGTTTTAAGTCGAGGTCGCGGTCGCGGCCGATCTTCACTTTGAATGTCCTGAAACCGCGCTTATAGAATTTCAGCGCGGCCTGTTTTGTCTCTTCCAGCCCGGCGATGACGATCGTGATATCGGTGGACAATCCGGCAGGTTTATTCCCGAAGAACTTCCAGAGAGGTATCCTCAACCGCCTGGTGAGAGCGTCCAGTAAGGCTGTTTCCACGGCCGCCAAGGCGGATTTATTCTTTGGAAAGAGTTCATGCAGGAGACAAGAAAGGCGCGGATAATTCGCGATGTTTCTGCCGCGAAGTTCCCGGGCGGCAAGGCGCAGGCTGCCGGAGGTTTGTTCAATTGTCTCACCGGTGATGTGGGAGGCGACGGCCGCCTCGCCCCATCCTGTAGTGCCGTCGGCGAGCCGCAGACGAAAAAGCAGATTGTCCAGATTATCGTGCTGTCCGAGGGCGGTGCGAAAAGGCTGTATCAATCCGGCGCGAAGATGAGAAATAGAAGCGTCTTTAATGTCGGAATCGTCCATGGGTTTTTATACCATAAAAGCGGGTAGATTTACAGTTAAAAAACAAGTTCTGGATCCCGGGTGCTAAAAAAAGAAATGATGATATTAAGCAAACCGCAAAAGTCCCCGTTCCCTGCTTTCAAGTTTTTCCTAATTGACTTTATAGAGGTTAAAGGTTATGCTTATTGTGCTGCGTTTGTTCCGGCATATTGCCGGTTTCTACCCTCGTCATACCGGCCGAATATCGGGGCGGCGATTATATCTGCGTTTCAACCTCGGCAGCGCAATGTTCAGGAGAGTTCAATGAATATTTTTGTGGGCAATTTGGCTTTTGAAGCGTCGCCGGAGGAATTGAAAAAAGCGTTTGAGCAGTTCGGCGAAGTCTCCATGCTTCGGATTATGATGAACGACAAAGGGACAAAATCGCGAGGGTTCGCGTTTTTGGAGATGCCGGATGAGGCCCAGGCGCGTAAGGCGATAGCCGCGCTTAACGGAGAAGAGTTTATCGGCAGGCAGATCGTTGTCGCCGTGGCGCGTCCCAAGCCCGGGGAGGCTCAGGAAAAGCCGAAAGTGAAAAGGCACCGCGGTAATTTCCGGGCGGAGGGGAATCGCCGGGAGATAAAACGGGAACAGTATTCCGGTTACGGCGAAGGTGGCGGCTACAGGGGCGGGAAACGGATGCGCGGCAGAATCAGCGGCATCCCCCAGGAAAGACAGGAATCTGCCGGACCGCAAAGGCGTCCGGCTAAACCATGGGAGAGGACATCAAGCGCCGGGAAAAAACCTTGGCGTGGGAAAGACGAATCTTTCGCAAAGCCGCAGAGAGCGTGGCAGAAACGTGACGAAGGCCGTCCAGTTCCTTTTAGGCGCAGTGAGCATTCGGGAGACGAACGTAAAGAACGCGGGCGTTTCGTCAAGCCGTGGGAGAGAACGGCTCCGGCGCCATCGGGCGCAGGACATAGAGAATCAAGGGGTTCGTTCGATTCCCGCGGCCGAGGAGACAGACAGGAAAAACCGTGGAGTAAGCCTGTCGGCGGTCGTCCGCAGAGGCCATGGGGCGGGAAAGAAAATAACTATGCCGGGCCGCGCAGGCCGTGGAAGAAGCGTGACGAAAGCCCTTCCGTTCCTTTTAGGCGCAGTGAGCATTCGGGAGCCGAACGTAAAGAACGCGGGCGTTTCGTCAAGCCGTGGGAGAGAACGGCTCCGGCGTCATCGGGCGCAGGACACAGAGAATCAAAGGGTTCGTTCGATTCCCGCGGCCGAGGAGACAGACGGGAAAAACCGTGGAGTAAGCCTGCGGGCGGACGTCCGCAGAGGCCATGGGGCGGGAAAGAAAGGAACTACGGCGGTCCGCGCAGGCCTTGGAAAAGGAGTAGCGAAGACCAGGGTTCCTTCAGACGGGAAGAACATCCGGCAGCGGGGCATAGGGAACGCGGTAGTTTCGTTAAGCCGTGGGAACGAGAAAACCGGCCTGTTTCCGGCAAACGTCCTTTCAGGCCGGCGCGTAGAGAAACAGGCGTTCCGGTCCGCGATGATAAGCGGGGTAAGTCCTGGAGTAAGCCCGCCGGACCCCGGCGGAGTAGTGAAAGGGCGAAGACCGTAAAGCCGGGAGTTTCACGGCAAAGATCTTTTTCCCGGGGAAGGCACGCAGCGAAGCCATAAAAAAAGGCGTAGTCCGTGCGCTGTTCAATAAGCCCTTTAAACAGCGCACAGAGCAATCGAGAGTCGAAAATCGAGATTTGCATAGTCGCAGACAGTTATTGCTTATGAAGCTGAAACTGAATGTCTATCCGGTAATACCGGATATGGAAGAGAAGATCGTGGAAATAGTCAACAAGGCGGTGGAGAACCGCGCCAGGCTGGTGGAGATAGCCTACGGCGAGGCCGCCGACCACGTCAAGAAACGCATTCTTAACTGTCTTAACAGAAAAGAGGTAAGGTCTCTTTATTCCCGGCTGGAAAAGACCGATAAAGGCTGGGGCAGGATATATCTGCATTTCCGCTGGTAGCAACCCTTTCCATACGAAGCCCCGGCATTTACCTTGTGATCCCCGTAAGGATATAAAAACGGGAGATTTTTGTTGTTTTCTATAGGACATTTGTTATAATTATAGCTGTTTAAACTTTAGGACAGATGTCCTATAAGAAAAGAGAACGAACATGTTTACCGACGGGAACCGTAAAATAGCGAAGATCATGAGCGCGGCCGGTATTTCCCGCTCAGAGCTTGCCAGGCGCCTGGGGGTCAGTTATAAGACCGTTTACCGCTGGCTGGACAAGGGCGTCAGGCCTCATCCGGCCCAACTTCGTGAAATGGATCGTATCTTTCGCGAGTTCGTTGACCTTCCCGGTGAACTTTATTCCGTCAAAAAAAAGTTTTCCCGTTTTTTACGCGCTTTGAGGAACGATGGCCGATTGAAGAACAGTTTTATAATCGAGAGCGTTTATCATTCCGGGGCCCTGTCCGGCAGCCGGATGTCACGGGAAGACCTGCGCTGCATTTTTACCGGCAATAAACCGCGCGCCAGGGAATTGAAAGAGATACTTGAGAGCCTGAATATGCTGAACGCCGCGCGTTTCACTCTGGAGAATTCCCGTTTTGGTTTTCGGGCCGGGCGCGGTTATCTGATGAAACTACATGAGATCCTCACCTATAATTTCCCCAGTCATATGCCGGGGCGGTTCAGACCTCCCGGAGCTGCGGAGTCCGAGTTTCAGCTTCGTCTTAATCGGCTCTTGAAAATATTGAGCGCGGTTCCGGTGGACCCTGTCAGAGAGTCGGCCCGCTGCTATGCGGAGATGGTGTCTTTGCGCCCATTCTGCGGCGCCAACGGTAGAGCGGCGCGCATGCTGATGGATACCCGTTTGCTTTCCTGCGGCTTGCCGCCGGCGATCATTACGTTTGAATCCAGGGACGTTTTTTTTGAACTGGTCGAGCGGGCTTCCGGAGGAGACGTGGAAGGTTTGGCCCGATTCATCAGCGAGCGAGCGGCCTCAACGCCCGGACTTTTTCCTAAAGAGGACTGAAAAGCGTCCGGGTTCCGCGCGGTTTTCCGTTTCTGGGTTGACCGGTTCGAGAAAATTCATTTGCCTGCCTGTGTTTAGGTGTTATACTAAAAACTCAAGATATGAAGGAGCATGCTCATAACGGGGTCCGGCTTGTCGTTATATCTCGACGGCGCGAAAATCCCGCCCTTAAAGGCGGGAATAATAAAGGCGCCGCTCAATATCAGAATCATGAGCAAACCACAGCCTAAAGGCTATGGCGCGTCGAATTGATCGCCGGAGGGTGTTATGAATGGTCGGGCCGCCATTCCGTTTTGCCGGGACGGCGGTTTTTTGTTTTCAGCTTGCGACACGCATTGGAAGGCGCGAGGAGGGTAAACGCATGAAACGGATACTTCTTTTTATAATCCCGCTTTTGATAATCGCTTCGCTGGTATTTACCGTCTTCGGGATAATGCAGATACGTTTTACCGAGGACAAGCTTATGGACGACCTGCGCCGGAAAGCCAGGACCGTGGCCGAAAGCGTTGAGCTTTCCGCGAAGTTCATCCTGCAGAACCAGGACATGGCGCTCGCAGGCCGGCTGGTGGAGAGTTTTCAAAAAAGAGACCGTCTGCAGGGGTGCGTCATTTATGACAGCGAAGGCAGGGTGCTGGCAGTGACCAGGCGTATCAGGGAATGGCCGGATAGGGAAGACAATAATCTCAAAGATATTCTCGCCGCCGGTACCGCGCGCGGCAGTCTGAAGACTTACGGAGAATATACCGCTTACAGTTATATCCAGCCGGTCATTAGTGATGACGGCATCTCTCTGGGTTTCGTGGAAGTCGTTTACGACACGTCTTATCTTTTGACTACTTTGACCGAGATGTGGCGCGGCGTGAGCCTGACCTTGATCGTCCTTCTTTCGTTGATCGCCTTTTCGGCATTTCTGATCCAGAGGCAGATTTATATAATCCCGCTGCGCCAGCTGACGCAGTGGTTCAGGTATTTCCAGAGAGGGGATATAGATAAACTACGTCCTTTCGAGGATAAGGGGGAGTTCGGCCGCCTGGCCAGCGAGGTAGAACAGGTGGCTTTAAGTCTGCGCGTGGCGAGGAAAGTGGTCTCCGAAGAAGCCCAGGTGAGGGTGAGAAATGATGAGTTGTGGACGGAGAAAAAACTGCGCGATTTCGTGCAGGCCAAGCTGGGTGAAAACGCGTTGTTCGTGGTCTCCAACAGGGAACCGTTTATGCACGTGGCCGAAGGAGACAAGGGCTTGATCCGTTGCCTGCGCCCGGCAAGCGGCGTAGTCACCGCCATCGACCCTATCCTGCGGGCCTGCGGCGGGACCTGGGTCGCACACGGCAGCGGCAGTGCCGACCGGCAGTTCGTAAATTCGCGCAATAAGCTTGGAGTTCCTCCGGAAGACAACAGGTACATACTTAAAAGGGTCTGGCTCTCCAAAGAGGAGGAAGAGGGATATTATTACGGGTTTTCCAACGAAGGGCTCTGGCCGCTTTGTCATATTACCCATACCCGCCCCATTTTCAGGGAGACCGATTGGCAAGAGTATTGTAAGGTCAACCGGAAATTCGCCGATGCCGTGCTGGAAGAGTTGCCGGAAGGGGAGTCTTTTGTTTTCATCCAGGATTACCATTTCACCATGCTGCCGGCATATATAAAGGAGAAACGCCCGGATGTTACCATCGCGTTGTTCTGGCATATCCCCTGGCCCAACCCCGAAGTCTTCGCGATCTGTCCTTTCCAGCAGGAGATATTGAACGGCCTGCTGGCCTGCGACCTCATAGGATTCCACCTGCAGTATCATTGTAATAATTTTCTGGACACGGCGAACCGTTTGATAGAATCACGGGTGGACACGGAGAAGTTCAGCGTGGTCCGCGGCAGCAAGGAAACGCTGGTGCGCGCTTTCCCGATCAGCGTGGGGAAGTTCAATGAGTCGGAGCGCGGCAAATACAGGGAGGCGGCCGCCAGGATCAGGAAGGAGTTCGACCTCTCAGGCAAGATAACGGCCGTTGGCGTGGACAGGATAGATTATACCAAGGGTCTGGTGGAAAGGATATTGGCGATAGACAGATTCTTGGAGAAGAACCCGGAGTATCTGAATAAGTTCGTTTTCATACAGTTGGCGGCTCCCAGCAGGACGCACATAAAAAGATACCATGAGCTTATGGGAGAGATAGATGAACTCGTAGAGAAGAAGAACTGGAAATATTCCAACGGCGAATGGAAACCGATCATTTACCTGAAAAGACATTTTTCTCCCGAAGAGATACAGCCCTATTATGAGCTCGCCGACCTGTGTGTGGTCAGCTCCCTTCATGACGGGATGAACCTGGTGGCCAAGGAATACGTATCTTCGAAGGCAGACGGGGAGGGTATGCTGGTTTTAAGCTGTTTTACCGGAGCGGCGAGGGAATTGACCGACGCGGTGCTGGTGAACCCGTATTCGATAGAAGAGTTCGCCGACGCCATCAAGCTGGCGGTAGAAATGCCGGCGGAAGAAAGACTGCGCAGGATGAACAATATGCGCAAGGTAGTGGCGGAGAACAATATTTACCGCTGGGCCGGCAGTATTATCGGAGACCTGGTGGCAATGAAGAAACCGGTTGTCCCGTAGCCTGTATGTATTCAGGAAGTAAACGGCGTTTTGCTTTAAAGGATAGCTTGGATGCGACGTCTTGACATAAAAGATAACCGGTTACGCGCGCGGCTGAAACTGGGCGGGCTTTTCGTTTTTCTCGACTATGACGGCACTTTGGTTCCTATCGCCGGCAGGCCGCAGGACGCGCGCACACCGGCGGCTACGGCGCGGCTGTTGAAGCGCCTGGCCTCTCTGTCCGGATGCCGGGTGGCGGTGGTCAGCGGCAGAGCACTTTCCGATATCAGGAAACGTGTCGGTATCGGTAACGTCGTTTATGTCGGTAATCACGGTTACGAAATGTTTATTCCGGGAAAAGGGGAACTGGATTACTCCCCGCCGGGTTACCGGGCGGTATTGTCCGGCATAAAGAGGAGGATCACCGCCGGAGTGAAGGGAATCAAGGGGATAGTCTGCGAAGACAAACGCATATCTCTGGCGCTGCATTTCCGGCTGGCTGATAAGCGGGGGACGCTGCTGGCGAAGAAGGTTTTTTGGGGCGCGGCCGCCCGGGCCGTAAGCGAAGGCGCGGCCGCCGTTAAAAAAGGCAAAAAAGTCCTGGAGATATTGCCGCCGGGCAGGCATAATAAAGGCACGGCCGTTAAAGAGATCTTGTGCGGCGCCGGAGATATAACTCCGCTTTATTTGGGAGACGACAGGACCGACGAGGACGCCTTCAGCGCGCTCAAGAACTGGGGAATAACCGTTTACGTGGGCGCTAAACGCGGTTCGGCGGCCGGATATTATCTGGATTCGCCGCGGGAGGCTGTTCTTTTTCTGCGGGAATTATGCGCGCTCAGGGAGGAAACCGTATGTCGGAGTTAAAGAGGGCGGCGGAACCTTTCGTTTTCTTTTCGCGTCTAAATCTGCCGGAATTGACCGGTTTGAAGGCCGCGACCATCCCGCAGCTGCTCGGTCTGATCAAAGAGGCGCCGGGCGCGGCCATTTATCATCACACGCATAGTTTTCTGCAGCAGCACGACGCCTTCGTTTCGGAACCTTTGAACGATTTCGCTTATTGGGTCTCCTCGGCCGTCGGGGACGCCAGGCTGGGGGAAAAACTGGCGGCGATAGACACCGTCCAGTTTTCTTCCATACACGAAATAAGAGAGGCCATCGTTTCCGTGATAGAAGGACACTTGAAAGAGTCGCCGCTTGCCCAATTCCGGTTTTCCGGTGAGGGGGAGGAATTCCATTTCGTCAAATCGGTGAGCTTCATCTATTCACTCGGCCGGCAGGCTTACACGCTGAAGGAATTTCTGGACATATTAAAGCAGGTGAGCGTGGACTGTATATATTTTCACTTTATAGAAGCGAAACTAAGGCTTGACCATAACGACAACGATTTTTCCAGCTGGATAAGGCTTTCCCTGGGCGATGAGGCAACCGCCGGCCTGATATCCAGGCTCGATCCTTATACCCAGAGCCTTGATGGGCTAAAAAACAGCATAGTGTCTATAGTGGAGAAAAGGATAGGCTGTCTATGTCGGAGCTGAAGGATTATATACCGGTAGTGGGACAGGCGGCAGTGGACGACCTCAATATCCTGGCGGAAAGGCTGCGAGGCAAAAGAATACAGCATGTTAATTCGACCGCCGTGGGAGGCGGGGTGGCCGAGATATTGAACCGGATGGTACCTCTGCTCAAGGAGGTCGGGGTCGATACCCGCTGGGACGTGATAAAGGGCGGAGAGCAGTTTTTCGAAGTGACCAAGAAATTCCACAACGCGCTGCACGGCAGGCCGGAAGAAGTGACCGCCGCCGATTTTGAGATATTCCGCGAGACCGGCAGGAAGAACGCGCAGGAAATGGATACCGGCGCGGACATCGTTTTCGTCCACGACCCCCAGCCGATAATGCTTGTGGAGAAGAAATCCGGGAACAAGTGGCTCTGGCGCTGCCATATAGATGTCTCCAATCCTTCGCGCAGGGTCTGGGATTTTCTCATGGATTTCATCCCGCGTTACGACTCCGCAGTTTTTTCGGCGCCTTCTTTCTCCAGGCGGCTTCCCATCAGGCAGTTTCTTATTTCTCCTTCTATAGATCCTTTAAGCGACAAAAACCGGGAACTACCGGATGAGACCGTCAAGCGGGTGATGGATAAATACGGTATCCCGCGCGATAAGCCGGTGATCACTCAGATATCGCGTTTCGACCGCCTGAAGGATCCGGTAGGGGTGATCGAAGCCTTCCGTCTGGCGCGCAAGCACGCCGACTGCCGGCTCGTGCTTGCCGGGGGCACCGCTTCCGACGACCCGGAAGGTATGTCGGTCCTTTCCGAAGTCAGAGAAAAGGCGCAGGGAGATCCCGATATACACATATTGTTGATGAAGCAGAACGATCTCGAGATAAACGCCCTGCAAAGAGGCTCCACGGTGATCATGCAGAAGTCGCTCAAGGAAGGGTTCGGTTTGACGGTTACCGAGGCGCTATGGAAAGGCAAGCCCGTGGTGGCTTCAGGGGTCGGCGGGATACCTCTGCAGATAAAACATCGTTATTCGGGGCTGTTGTGTCATTCAATAGACGGGGCGGCTTTCGCCTTGAAACAACTGCTCGGAAATCCGGCTTACGCCGCCGGGCTCGGCGAGAACGGCCGCCGGCACGTCCGCAACAACTTCCTCCTCACCACGCATTTGAGGAATTATCTGCTGCTTTTCGTTTCGTTGTACACCAGCGGAGATATGATCAGAATATAGTTTAAAACACCGTCCGGACGAATGATGAACGGACCACAGGGGATGATAGGCGACCTTGTGATCACGGCTTTTGGACTTTTAGGCCGAATAGAGGATAATACTTCTGATGAGCGGACTCAATAACGGCAAAAGCAATATCTGGGGTAAGATTTCTCCTTTTTACTGGCTGAGACGAATGTATGACTGGACGCTGCGGCAGTCCGGTTCTCCACACGCGCCTCGGGCGCTTTTCGGCGTGGCGTTCATAGAAAGTTCGGTTTTTCCGATTCCTCCTGACGTCCTGCTGGTGGCGATGACCGCGGCCAGGAGGGAGAAATGGCTGAAATATGCCTGTATATGCACGGCGGGATCGGTCCTGGGCGCGCTCCTGGGATATTCGATCGGATTCTTTTTGTACGAGACCGCCGGGAAATGGATCATAAATACTTATAATTTGCGGGAAGTGATATCGGTAATCGGCAGAAAATACAACGAGAACGCTTTTTTTACCATTTTTACCGCCGCCTTTACTCCCATACCTTACAAAGCGATAACTATTGCCGCCGGGGTCTTCAGAATATCCCTGCCGGTGCTGGTGTGCGCTTCTCTGATCGGCAGGGCCGGGCGATTTTTCATGGTCTCCGGGGCCATCAGGATATTCGGGTCCGGGATCCAGAAGACGGTCGAGAAATATTTCGACATCTTTTCCGTGATTTTTCTCATTTTGCTTATCGGTGGTTATTTCTTGCTGAAGCATGCGGCAGGATAAAAAAATAATCCTCTGCGTCCGGGGAGTTATTCAGCCTTTTTATAGGGGGTGGGATTTGTTCAAGCGAACAGCTCTTTCCATAGTCTGTGCCGGCCTGGTTCTCAACCTTTGCGGCTGCGTGGCGCTGCTGGCGGGCGCCGTCGGAGGAGGTGTGGGGACCGCGGTCTGGCTGTCGGGAAAACTCGTTTATGAAACCGGCGTTCCTTTTGAGGCGGCTCTGCGCGCCTCTAAAGAGGGGTTGAGAGACAAGGCGATGCTCATAAGAAAGGAGACCGTCAAGAGCGACGTGGCGCAGCTGCTTAGTACTTATTACGACGGCAGCACGGCCTGGGTAGATATCCACCGTATTTCGCCAAGTGTCTCCCGTATAGAAGTGCGCGTAGGGGCGAAAGGCAACAAGGCCGCGGCAAGGATCCTGATGGACAGTATCGCCGCGCATCTGCCGGAACGCCGTTAACGTTTTATCCTTTTAGGGTTGAGCAGTATTTCCAGGGCCAGAGAGGCGAGGGTTGCCCCGAAGGCCGCAGGCACCGTCGGCAGACTGCCGAGTATCCGTCGTTCACGTCCTCTTTTGAAATATTCTTCTTCCTGTCCCGCGGTTGAGGCCGCTGCGGGTTTCTCTTCGGAGTAAACGCAGAGTATGCCTGAAGTTACGCCGTTTTTTCTGAGGCGTTTGCGCAGTCTCTGCGCAAGCGGACAGAAGAGGACCTGTGAGATGTCTCCCGAGCGCACCGCAGAGGGGTCTTTTCTTAACGCGGCGCCCATGGACGAGACCGACGGTATTCTATGGGCCGCCAGATAAGCGAGTATTTCCGCCTTTGGCCCGAGAGAGTCGACCGCGTCCAGCACCACATCGCTTCTCGAACAGATCTCGCCGATATTACTCCCGTCAACCATTTCGTTGAAGAGCGTTATCCCGCAGGAAGGGTTTATGGAAAGCACGCGGGAGGCGGCGGCCTCGGTTTTGTATTTGCCTACGGTTTCTTCCAGCGCCAGCATGTTGCGGTTGAAGTTGCTTTTTTTTATCACGTCGAAATCCGCCAGGATGAAATTCCCTGTCCCGGCGCGCGCCAGACTTTCCAGGCAATGACTGCCTACCGCTCCGAGACCGATTATCGTCACGCGGCTTTTGCGCAGGACGGACAATGCTTTCTTACCGAGCAGTAATTCCGTGCGTAAAAAGCGATCCATTATTCCAAATCCTTTCTTCCATTTTTTCGCGTTCGACGCGCAATATTTCCGCGGCCTTTCCGTACACCCGGGATAACAGCCCGGCGTACGCTGGACCGTTCACCTCTTCGTTAAACCTGTAGGGGAAGTCGGTCTCCAGCAGCAGCCGGTCTGCCGGCACGGAGTGGAGCGCCGTTTCGACTTCCGGGTTGCCGGAGAAGAGCGCCTGGGGAGAGAAGGAGACGAAAGCCCCCAGGGCCGTGAGTTCCGCAAGCTCCCCGGACGTGCCGGAAAAGGCGTGCAGCAAGAACGGCGGCAGTTCCCGGTCGTATGATTTAAGGATATCCAGCAGTTCTTTCCAGGCCTTCACGCAGTGTATCGTTACCGGCCTGCGGGCTTGAATTGCGAGTTCCAGTTGTTTGCGGAAGATATCTTCCTGCAGGGAGATATCCGGCCCGCGTTTACCTTTGTCGAGCCCGATCTCCCCGATTGCGCAGGATGAAAACATTGCCACTATTTCCGAAAGTGATTCCAACCATCCGGCCGGGGCGGAATTTGCTTGCCAGGGGTGCAGGCCGAAGAAAGGGACTATCATTTGATCGGATGCCAGGTCTTTCAGGAGTTGAAAATTGAGCGGCGAAGTGGAATCGCAGAATATGCGTTTTATTCCGGCGGAAGAAGCCTCGCGCAGTAATTCAACCGCGGCTGCTGCTCCGCAATCCTGTATATGCGAATGCGCGTCCTGCATCATAACTTATATGATAACCAAACCCGCCGTTAAAGGCAAGGATAGAAAAGCCTTTTAATTCCGGGGACACAATACTTAATCACGTAGAGTGCCGGGATTTACCTTAGCCAATCGGATGGCTAAGTATACACCTGTGTGTTACACCTTGGCCAATCGGAATAACACCCTGCCTTAAAGGAGAAGCAGGTGTTCACCAGTGTGAAAGTATACACCTGTGTGTTACACCTTGGCCAATTGGAATAACACTTTGCCCTTGTGGGGAATTGGGCAAGTGTTCCCCTTTGGATAACACCCTGCCTTAAAGGAGAAGCAGGTGTTCACTCGTGTGAAAGTATTCGCTCGTGCGTTATCCCTTGGCCAATAGGAATAACACTTTGCCCTTGTGGGGAATTGGGCAAGTGTTCCCCTTTGGATAACACCCTGCCTTTAAAGGAGAGGCAGGTGTTCACCAGTGTGAAAGTATTCGCTCGTGCGTTATACCTTGGCCAATTGGAAGGCCAAGTATTCGCTCGTGCGACACCTTGCCCTTATGTGGAATCGGGCAAGTGTTCGCTCGTGCGAAGGAGCCGCGGGCTTTAGCCCGAGGGGCTCCACGTATCTCTCCCCACCTTTTTTTTGTAGAAGGGATTGACAAGCGCGCGCGAATATTATAATATAAAGCCTTTAAAAGGGAATAATGCAATAAACGCTGTCATCTTTTATTATATGCAGTTGCAGGGATTTAATATCCAACGGAGGCGGGAATGGGTAAAATGACGGTAAAAGATATTGACCTTAAAGGCAGAAACGTTCTTATGCGGGCTGATTTTAATGTACCGCAGGACGCTTCGTTGAACATTACCGACGATACGCGTATCCGCGCCACTCTGCCGACGATAGAATATATCCTGAATAACGGAGCCGCCAGGCTGGTGCTGATGAGTCATCTCGGCAGGCCGGACGGGAAAGCGGTGGCTAAATACAGCCTGGCGCCGGTCGCCAAGAGACTCGCCGAATTGCTCGGACAGCCGGTGAAATTCGTTTCCGACTGCGTGGGTGAAACGGTGAAGGCAGAGGTCTCGGCGGCAAAAGAGAAAGTGGTGCTTCTGGAAAACTTGCGTTTTCATTCCGAAGAAGAAGCTAATGATCCGGCGTTCGCCGGACAGCTGGCCGATCTCGGCGATATTTTCGTCAACGATGCTTTCGGCACGGCGCATAGGGCGCACGCTTCTACGGAAGGAGTGACCCATTACCTGAAATCCGCCGCCGGTTTTCTGCTCGGCAAAGAGATCGAGTATCTCGGCAGCGCGGTGGCCGATCCGCGCCGGCCTTTCATCGTCATTTTGGGCGGGGCAAAAGTCTCGGACAAGATAGCGGTAATAGAGAACCTCCTGCCTAAATGCGACAGCATTATCATCGGCGGAGGCATGGCGTACACCTTCCTCAAGGCCCAGGGTAAGAACATCGGTAAATCCAAGCTCGAACAGGATAAACTGGGATTGGCTAAAGAGATACTCCTCAAAGCCGCGGAGCTTAAGAAGGAGATTCTATTGCCGGTGGATAATCTGATAGTAGAGAGTATAGACGTTTCGGCGAAAAGCGAGATTTGCGGCGAGAACATCCCGGAGGGAAGAATGGCTGTGGACATCGGGCCGCAGACCGTCAAGCTCTTCAACGCCAAACTGGCGGGGGCCAAAACCATCGTCTGGAACGGACCGCTGGGGATATTCGAGATGGAGCCCTTCAGCAAAGGAACGAAGGCCGTGGCGGAATTCATCGCCGGCCTTGACGCGGTGACGATCATCGGAGGAGGCGACACGGCCGCGGCCGTGGCCAAATTCGGCTTGGGTAAAAGGATGACGCATATTTCCACCGGCGGCGGCGCGAGCCTGGAGTTTCTGGAAGGGAAGAAACTGCCCGGTGTGGCGGCGCTTGCCGAAGTTAAATAATAATACGCTGTTTACCGGAGAGAGAGATAATGCGCAAGACGATAATAGCCGGCAACTGGAAGATGTATAAAAAGATAGGGGAGGCAATAGAACTGGCCAACGGCCTGAAAAGGAACCTTTTCGACCTTGAGGAAGGACTCGTGGACGTCGTTATCTGTCCTCCTTTTACCTCTCTAAGCGAGACCGCCGAGGTGGTATTCGGAAGCAACATTAGCGTAGGGGCACAAGATACCTACTGGCGGGATGAGGGGGCGTTTACCGGGGAAGTGTCGCCGCCGATGCTCAAGGATGCCGGGTGCGGTTTTGTCATTATCGGCCACTCGGAAAGAAGGCAGTATTTCGGTGAGACCGACGCGGCTGTAAACAATAAATTGAAGGCGCTCCTCAAGCACGGCCTTACCCCGATAGTCTGCGTGGGGGAGACGCTTGAGCAGAGAGAGAAAGAGCTTACTTTCAAGGTCCTTGACGCGCAGTTGAACGGCGGCCTGGCCGGTTTGTCGGGGGAAGACGCCTTGAAGCTTGTTATAGCCTATGAGCCGGTTTGGGCGATAGGCACAGGCAAGACGGCTACTCCGGAACAGGCGCAGGAGGTGCATAAATACATACGGGGGGTCTTGAATAAATTGTTCGGCGGGGATATCTCGCGTGAGATCAGGATACAATACGGCGGCAGCGTTAAACCTGAGAATATCGCGGAGTTGATGCGCCAGCCGGACGTGGACGGCGCGCTCGTCGGCGGGGCAAGCCTGAAAGTGGAAAGCTTCGTGGAGATAATCAAAAAAGCCGCAGAGGTAAAAAAATGATGGCGATAATTATCGGAATACACGTGGTAGTCTGTTTTTTGTTGATTTGCATGATCCTGGTTCAATCCGGTAGAGGCGGAGGACTGATCGAGTCTTTCTCCGGGATGGAGTCGGTTTTCGGAACAAAGACCAGCAGTTTTATGACAAAGCTGACGTCCATACTTTCTGTGATATTTCTTTTGACCTGTCTTACGCTGGCTCTGCTTTCGGTGCGCCAGAGCCGGTCGCTGATGAGCGGGGTAAAACCGGCCCCGGCGGCGGCCGGAGCCAAAACTGAGCCGGCCGCGGCTTCTCCCGGACAAGCCCAGGAAATTCCTTCCGCGCCGGATACGTCCGCTGCGCAGGTTGAGGCTAACGGGCCGCAAAAGGCAACCCCGTAACGCTCGAAAGATGAAAAATAACCAGGCACGCCTGGTGTCCAAGAAGCCAGTAAAAAGACTATCGCCTTTTATAGCGGCGGTAGTCTTTTTTGTTGCCGCGCCGCAGGCAAAAGCGGCGGATAAGGGGGACGCCTTTATCTGCGCTTCCACCGCAGACGCAAGAACCCTGATGCCTATGCTTGCTTCCGATACCGCTTCAGCCGGTATCTGCGGTTACATCTTCAACGGGCTGGTCAAGTACGATAAAGACCTTAATTTGACCGGAGACCTGGCGGAACGCTGGGAGGTCCTTGACGGAGGCATGCAGATAGTATTCTATCTGAGGAAAGGAGTGTTCTGGCAGGACGGCGTGCCGTTCACTTCCCGCGACGTGGACTTCACCTACCGCAAGATGGTTGATCCGCAGGTGCGCACTCCTTATAGCGGTGATTTCGAGCGCGTGGAAAGACTGGAGACTCCGGACGACCATACGGTGCGTGTGTTCTACAAGGAGTCTTTCGCTCCGGCGCTTTCGAGCTGGAGCGTTTCCATCGTGCCGGCGCATTTACTGGAGAAGGAGGACTTGAATACTTCAGTTTTTTCCAGGGTGCCTGTCGGCACCGGCCCCTATAGATTCAGATCCTGGAAGACCCAGGAAAAAATAGAACTGGATGCCAACGAAAACTATTTTCTGCACCGCCCTAACATAGACCGCGTGGTGCAACGGGTCATACCGGATCCGTCCACGCTTTTTCTGGAACTGCAAACCGGGGGCGTGGATCTTTGCGGCCTTACTCCTCTACAATATACGCGGCAGACCGACACTCCCTATTTCCGGGGCGAATACCGTAAATTCCGTTTACCGGGCGATACTTACGTCTATCTGGGATATAATCTCCGTTCACCGCTTTTCTCCGACATCAGGGTGCGGAAGGCCCTTAACCTGGCCGTGGACAAGGATGAAATAATCAAGATCGTTCTGCTCGGGCTGGGCACTGTTTCTACCGGGCCGTTCACGCCGCAGTCCTGGGCGTTCAATTCATCCGTCAAACCTTCACCTTACGATCCCCCCGGGGCGCTCCGTCTGCTCAAGGAGGCCGGATGGGAAGATAGCGACGGAGACGGAATACTGGACAGTAACGGCAGAAAGTTCGAATTCACCATTCTTACCAACCAGGGTAATGAAGAACGTATCAAGACCGCCGAGATAATCCAGCGCAGGCTGTCCGATATCGGAATAAAGGTGAAGATAAAAGTTGTGGAATGGAGCGTTTTTATCGGGGAGTTCGTCAACAAACGCGATTTCGATGTGATCCTGCTGGGTTGGGCTTTGCCGCGGGAACCGGATAACTACGATATCTGGCATTCGTCGCGCACAAGAGAAGGTGAATTCAATTTTGCCGGTTATACCAATCCGGAGGTCGACCTTCTCCTGCTGGAGGCGCGCCGCGTTTTCGACCAGCGGAAAAGGCGGGAGCTTTACCGGAAGATCCAGGAACTCATCTACGCCGACCAGCCGTATATGTTCATTTACGTCCCGGACAGTCTGTATGTGGTGCACGTGCGTTTCCGGGAAGTGGTGCCGGCGGCCGCGGGTATAGGGTATAATTTCATCGACTGGTGGGTCCCGCCGGCGGAACAGAAATACAGGATGAAGTAATTCCGGGGACACAATACTTAATCACGTAGAGTGCCGGGATTTACCTTAGCCAATCGGAATAACACCTTGCCCTTGTGGGGAATTGGGCAAGTGTTCCCTTGGGATAACACCCTGCCCTTAAAGGAGAGGCAGGTGTTCACCAGTGTGAAAGTATTCGCTCGTGCGTTATACCTTG
>Ga0123335_1002136_pt1 | contig 30383 bp, 22 predicted proteins | sample BiotimSIPDNA_2_FD_89707 | JGI IMG/M metagenome (GOLD analysis project Ga0123335, IMG submission 89707) | Anaerobic biogas reactor microbial communites from Washington, USA - Biogas_R2 time_0 SIP DNA | ecosystem: Engineered > Bioreactor > Anaerobic > Unclassified | place: Washington, USA... | reverse complement strand
GGCTATGGCTATACAGCTTCCCTTGAAGCCCGCCCCCGAGAAGCGGCCGCCGTATATGCCCTCGGTGTTTGCCATCAGCTCGCAAAGGTATCTAAGCTCCGGCGAGCCGGTCTCCCAGCTAACCATGGAGGAACGGGCGCTTTGATTCATGAGCATTCCGAAGGCGGCAAGGTCTCCCCTGCGCCATGCCTCAACACCCGCCTCGACCCGCTCCGACTCGCTGTAATAGTGCTCGGCTCTCCGCCGCCAGCTGCCGGGGAGTTTTTCGCCGTAATGTTCGAATATCTCGCGGGGTACGTTCCGCAGAAACGCCTCGTCAAACTTTCCGTATTCCACACCCGCCCAGGCCTGCAGGGCGTATGCCGCCGACTTCGCCTCATCCACCCGCATGTTATAACGGGAGCCGACAAGCGAACGCTCCACGCCCGAGAAGATCACCGCCAGGGTGTAATCGGGCATATCGACGGGCGGGGCGATGTTCTCGTAACTGTCGTCCAGCATATCCATATATAGCAGGTGTTCGGCGCGGCAGAAGACCTCGCAGGACTGATCCAGCTTGCCGCAGGCGACGCCCACATAGCTGTTCTCCGCCTCCCGGGCTATGGTGATAAGCTCCCGGTCGCCGAGAGCTATGCCGCCGGTTACGCCTGTCGGAGACTCCCTGCCCTGGGCGGCACAGAGGGCGTTGAGGAAGGATATAATCACCGCCGCCGAGCTTGAAAGCCCGCCGATGGGCAGTTCGCCGTCGATAAGCACGTCTATGCCGGTGTGAAGCTCATACCGCTTCCCCAGTGAAAGAACAGCGCCGCGCAGATGGTCAGCCCAGTCGCCAACGCGGATGGACGGGATATCATTAAGGGAAAACTCCGCCTGGGTGTCGAACTGGCGGGAGACGATGGCAAATCCGCCGTCCTCCCGTCTGCGCCAGGTGCAGTATATGCCTTTGTCTATGGCAAAGCCGGTGATTTTTCCCTGCTGATGATCGATATGGGCGCCTAAGGGACATACCCGGTAGGGTGTGAAGGTCTCGCCGTCGGGCGCGGCGCCCCGAAAGGCGGTTTCAAAAAGTTCGCGGTTTTTCATGATTTCTCCTGATACTGCATATTTAATATGTTTGACACTATTTTAGCCTGCGGCGGCGTCTCTGTCAAGGGCAACTTTCATAAACCGCCGTTGACAGAAGCCTTTGCGGTGAGATATAATCAGACCATAAGAATCGAATTTCGAAATGAGGTAAAAATATGTCCGGGCAAAAGACAAATACGGGCAGCGGCATATTCGACTGGCAGTTCGAGCGCCCAGACAGGCGTTACGGCTACAACGCCGATACACAGTGGGGCGGCTTCTCGAGAGACGCCGAACTGCGTTCCCGCCCGGCTCCGGAATGGGCGCTTTTGCCCTTTGAGAAATACGGAGGGAATCCCGTGTTTGCCCCCGACAAGGAGAGCTGGGACTGCGGGCGCTATGGCGGCGGCGTGCACAACGGCGCGCTGGTCAAGCGCGGCGGCGAGATATATTACATATACCGGGGTGAGTTCCGCACTCCGGACGACGACAGACTGGCGGCTCAGCGCGCCACCGGCATAAACTATCACTGCGACATCGGCACGGCGGTGCTGCGGCGAAAGACCATTGCCGACGGCGAAAAAATGTATTTCGAGCGGGTCGCCGGCCCCTTCTTCCGTCACGGAGAGGACTTTATATACAGCTTCGAGGACGTCTGCTGTGTGGACGCCGGTGAATCTGTGTCACATCCCCGCTACTGCATCTACCTCAACCGCTGGGATTGGGCGCGTATGAACGACCCGTCGGTGAGCGGCATCATCTGCTGTACCTCGGACGACCTGATACACTGGGAGAATCACGGTCTGCTCTTCCCGGACGCCGGGAGAATCCACCGGAACCCCTGTGTGCTGCAGGACGCCGATAACCGACCGGTGAAGGACATGTCGGGACGTTATGTCATGTATATAAACAACGGACTTATCGCCTTCTCCCATGACCTTATGCACTGGGAATCGGAGGAGACCGGATACGACTGGCCGGGCGGAGAGGGCTGCTTCGCCCTGAGCCGCGGCGAGGATATCATACTGTTCACAGGCGGCAATCACTCGGGGCATTTCTACGCGGTGGGCGAGGTGCTCTTCTCCCGTGAGAACCCGAAAAAGCCGCTGGATTATCTGCAGAACCCGGCGCTCACCGCAGACCCCGCTATACCCTGGGAAGACGGACGGCTTGCCGACCCGCCTCACGATTACTGCTCGGAGTTTTCCGACACCATATTCTTCACCGGCATTACAAGGTCAGGCGACCGGCTTTATGTCAGCTACGGGGGCAGCGAATACTACACCTGCCTCGCCACAATAAAATATAACGAAAAGGAGACAGAAAAATGAAATACGGAAAAATTATTGCCGCATTCCTTGCGGCGGCGCTGCTGCTCTCGTTTGTCCTGACAGCCTGTTCGGGCGGAGGCGGGGAGAACGCCGAAGTTACCGCTGCCGCTGCTGATGCGACAGAGACGAATACCGAACCCGCCGAGACCGAGCCCGAACTTGCCGTTCCCGACCTGCCGGACAACGACTTCGGCGGCAAGGTGTTCAGCGTACTGACCTGGTCCCGGGCTGACACAAAGGTGCAGGACGACTTCATAGCCGAGGAACTGGACGGCGAGCCGCTGAACGACGCGGTTTATCAGCGCAACTCCACAATTAAGGAGCGGTATAATTTCGAGATAGCCTGTATCGAGGAGACCCGCGCCAACTTCCAGAACACCGCGACCAAAGGCATACTCTCGGGCGACGACCTGTATGCGGTGATCAACGGCGGCGTCAGTACCGCCTGTACGGTGCTGGCGAGGAGCGGCTATATATTCGACCTCAACTCTCTGAACTACATCGACCTGGAAAATCGCTGGTGGGATCAGCGCTGCAACAGCGACCTTTCGGTCGGCGGCAGGCGGTATATCGGCATGGGCGACATCTGCACCATGGACAACAGCCAGACCTGGGCGTTCATCTTCAACCGCAAGCTGGCGGAGGATTTCTCTCTGGGCGATATGTATAAATTGGTATATGACGGCGGCTGGACGCTTGACGCAATGTACGGCATGATGCAGAAGTCGGCTGCCGACCTGAACGGCGACGGCGTATTTGACCAGCTCGACCGCTGGGGGCTGATGACCGAGAACTATAATTACTACATGCAGTTCTTGGGCGCGGGCGAGCTGGTGGCGAAGAAGGACAAGGACGACATGCCCTATCTCACCTTGAACAGCCCCCGCGTGTCGAGTGTGCTTGAAAAGGTGTATGACATATACCACGGCTCGGCGGGCAGCGCCTTCATCGCCGAGAACTGGATGTTCTTAGCCTCCTCCTCTGTCTGGACCGAATATATCATCCCCATGTTCGCCGACGACCGCGCCCTGTTCTACTTCACGGGAATCGGCAACACCTTCAAGCACCTGCGCGACATGGAGAGCGAGTTCGGCATCATTCCCACCCCGAAATACGATGAGGCTCAGGAGGAATACTACAACGGCATCTCGGCGAGCTGGGCTACCTGCGTGGTCATTCCCGTCACCTGTCAGGCGCCGGATGACAGCGCCTTCTTCCTTGAGGCGCTTTGCTGTGAGAGCCTGAACACGGTCACTCCCGCATACTTTGATATAATCTTCGAGGGCAAAGCCGTGCGCGACACCGAATCTATCGCAATGGTTGATCTTATACTCAGCACCCGTATCTTCGACATAGGCTACCTTAACAACTGGGGCGGCGTGACGAGTCTCTTCACCGAGACGGTCAAAGCCTCATCCTTCGACTTCGCCTCGCGCTACGCATCACTGGAAAGCAAAATACAGGCGGCGCTTGAGGAAGAATACGGTGCACAGTCGTAATATATCATAAAGGAAACGGAACACACCGATAACGGGAGGAAATGACAATGGCTAAAGTCAGAATAGGAGTAATAGGCTGCGGCGGCATGGGCAGAGGGATTCATCTCCCCTCGCTGACTTCCATACCCGATTGCGAGGTCTGTGCGGTCTGCGACCTGGTGCATGAGAGAGCCGATGCCATGGCAGCGAAGTATAACATCCCCCGCACCTATTATATGCATACCGATCTTATCGCGGGTGAGGCGGGGAAGCTTGACGGCGTGGTCTGTCTGGTGGAGCCCGATCGCATGTACCGGGTGGTATACGATTGTCTTAAAGCCGGCTTCAATGTCATGATGGAGAAGCCCGCCGGCATCAACTCGTACCAGTCCGACTCGCTTGCCCGCACGGCAAAGGCGATGAATCTCAAACTGGCGGTGGCGATGAACCGGCGCCACATCCCCCTTGTGCGGGAGGTCATGCGCATAATGAGCGAACTGACCCAGATAAACGAGGTGGACGGCGTGTTTATCAAGCACAGCAATATCGCGGACTGTTGGCACTATATGGACGCCTATGTGTCGGATATCATTCACGCGGTGGATCTGGTGCGCTGGCTCTCGGGCGGCACAAAGCTTGCGAAGGCGGCGACCGTCTCACGCGCCATAAATTCACCGGTGACCAACTCATGGCTCAGCGTCTTTACCATGGACAACGGCGTGGCGGGCACGCTGAGAGCAAATTACCAGACTGCGAGCCGGGTCCACACCTTTGAGGTTCACGGTCCCTCGGCGTCAGCCTATATCAGTCTCGGCTTCGCCGAACAGGTCTGCGAGGCGACAATCCTCACCTCCGCGTCGGGCAGCATATATTCCCGTGCCGCGTCGGGTTACGCCCTGCCCGGCATTAAAAAGCTGGACGGCATCGCCCTTGCCGGCGGAAAGGAGTATTACGAATACTACGGCTACAAGTCGGAGAACGAGGATTTCGTGGCGGCGCTGCGGGACGGCCGCGACCCGCTCTGCACAATCGAGGACGCAGCTCTCTCCATGCACATGGCGGAGGAGCTGTTAGCCGCCGAGATAGTGTAATGATGTGACCCATATATAAAAGAATTACGGAACCGCCGAGGTTCTGTAATCCTGACATAAAACAAAGCGGATTCGGGAACAGCAGCCTGAATCCGCTTTATCATCAGTCGGAAATAAACCGTCAGTTGATTATTTCAACCGCCAATCAACGCTGCGGTTATTGCAAAAGCTCAATAAACTTGTATAATAAAGTCAGAACAAGCGCTTGTTACTTTATAAACGAGGTGAATATCAATGGATATCAGAATAACGGAAAACTTAAAGTCTTTCCGAAAGAAAAACGGAAACACACAGGAGGAGCTCGCAAATCACTTAAATATCTCTGTTCAGGCTGTTTCAAAATGGGAGCGCGGCGAGGGTTATCCGGATATAACCTTGCTGCCTTTAATTGCTGCATATTATAACAAGTCAGTGGATGAGCTGCTGGGATGCGATGAAATTCAAAAAGCCCAAAAGATAAATGAATACCTCTGTCAATATGACAAAAACGGCAATTGCGGGAAAATACAGGACAATATCGAATTGATGAAAAAAGCGCTCAAAGAATTTCCGAACGATTTAACACTGATGTTCAAGCTTTGCAATGCTTTGCTGTTTGTTGATAAGGCTGAATATCTTGATGAGTGCATCCGGGTCGGCGAGAAAATCCTGACAAGCTGTGTCGACGATTCAATACGGTTTCCCACAATTCAGCATCTCGTATATGCTTATAACTCGAAAAATGAACGGGAGAAGGCAAAGGAATATGCCGAAAAACTGCCGGACTTGCACTGTTCGCGGAATACCGTGCTTGAGTGTGTTGTAAAAGGCGAGGAACTTCGCAAGCTTACTCAGGGCAATATCGCACAGCATGTTGCGCTTATCGACTCATCGGTTACGTGGATGCTGCGTTCAAAAGATTATACGGCGGAAGAGAGAATTTTCGCGTATGAAACCGTGGATAAACTGTATAATTTATTCTTATATGATGGTAATTACGGAACCGAACATTGTGCGCTTCATATGCTTTGGATGAACATTTCCGGTGAATATGCCAGGCTGAAAGACACGTCAAACACTATATCGGCACTTAAAAAAGCCTATTATCATGCATATGAAATGGATAATTTTAAGGAAGGTAAATACTCCTCATTGTTTGCGGACACCGGAGAATATTCAAAGAAAAGCTTTTTGAAAAACTTTGAAAAAAGCTATGTTGAATGGCTGAAGTCGGTTATGCAGGAGAGCGTGTTTGATTTTATCCGGGATACGGAAGAATGGAACAGCATTATGAATTGACAATATCTTGCTTCGAAAGAAGCAGGCAGCTGTGCGGATAACCCGGCAAAACCGACGAACGAAACAACCTGCTGTCAATCTCACCGCAGAACAGTATGACGCTGTAATCCATACATACATAAATAAAGAAAGACGGAGCCGCCCGGGTTCCGTCTTTCTTTTGTTTATAAAGATTATTCAATATACACCCGCTTCACCGGCGCGGCGAGGCGTTCGGCGTTCCCGTGATAGACAAGCTCACGCACCTTGTCGGGCAGCTCAAGGCTTTCGAGGAAGGCGAAGAGCCGTCCGTCGTAATAGTCCCGGGCAAAGACGAAGCGGTCGGGGTGAGCTGAAATCAGGGCGCGGCTGTAATCCCGGTCGCGGGAAATGGCTGTCAGACAGGAGCCGGCGGAGCAGTCGCAGTAGAGGTTGGGATATTTGTCAAGCAGCACCTCTATCCTGCCGCCGGGAACCACGGGACCGGTGGGGTATGCGATAGTCTCGCCGAGATTGTCATTCGAGATATGGCACCAGAAGCCGGGGGCGTGGCCGAGGAAGTTGGTCTCGGGGCAGAGTTTAAGCACCCGCTCAAAGGTGTCGATATCGCCGCCGTACCACCATGAGGGACGGGGGAATGCGCTTCTGCTGCGCTGCGCTCCTGAATTGTCGAAGTGCAGGGTGACGGGCAGACCGTTCTCGCCGCAGAAACGGAACATCTCTATTGCGTCGGGGTTGTCATACATCATGCGCAGTTTGATCTCGCCGCAGACCTGAACATTGTAGTTGGCGATGGCGGAACGCATGCGCTGGATGGAGTCGGGGCGGCGGGGGTCGGGCGCGTAGCCGAGAATGAAGCGATCGGGCGCCTTCTGCTTGTACTCCCAGCAGAGGCGGAAGGAATTCGGCGCCGAATCGTCAACAGGCAGCGCCATTGCGAATATCGAGTTGGGGTCATACTCGTCCCGGGGCGTATCCCACGCCAGAAGCCAGGCTGCGGCAATGCCGTTCCTGTCCATGTTTTCAATAGAACGCTCGAAATTGTGACCGTGAAAATCGGGGTGACTGTGGGCGTCGATTATCCTGATGCCCTTGTCGGCGATATTAGACATAACGCTGTGCCCTTCCTTTCACTCGTTTGTGGTGCCGTACCAGCGGCCGCCCTGCTTCGAGCCGTCTATACCCCCCTCGATGAGCTCGCCGTGGTTCTCCGCCACCTTGCGGAAGCCCTCGGCATAGCGCTCGATCCACTCGGGCATGTAATGCTTGAACCATGGAATAGAGTAGCAGTATTTCTCCTCCGATGGACGGCAGAGCGCATCGTCCGCCCGGGCGTCGCGGTCGCTGAAAGCGATGCGGCTGGGCTTGCCGATGTTATAAAGGTCGAAGGTCTGGAAGAACTTGTGGGTGTGCAGGCAGTAGTTGCCTCCCGGCCAGCAGATACCGCCGATCTCAGCCCTCACTGCCTCGCAGAAGCGGTTGACCGGCAGTCCGTGCAGCTCTTCGGGGTGATAGGTGCCGTGGGGCGCATACCATCCCGCCATGTTGGAGCCGGTGGATTCGTCCACACGTATGGCGCGTATACCCGGCACCCCTTCAAGCAGGTCCCAGAAATAGTTCATGGCGCGGCGTATCTCGGCGCAGCGCTCGTCGTAGTATTTAAGCTGTCCCCGTGCGAGGACGGAGCAGAGCTGATTCGCCCGCCCCTTGACGCCGCCCAGAGGTATGTGGAAATAATCCTTCAGCTCGGGGGAATCTGTGATATACGTGGCGTTGTTGCGCTCGTAATGGGCGAAAGCCATGGCGCGCTCGTAGAGACGGCGGTCGTCGGTGACCAGCATGCCCAGCTCGCCTGCCGCGAAGGATTTTCCGCTCATCAGCGACATGGCGGCAATGTCGCCGAAGGTGCCCAATTTCTTGCCCTTATACAATCCGCCCTGGGCGTGGGACACGTCCTCGATGACGTAAAGGTTGCGGCGGCGGGCGATCTCCATGATAGGGTCCATGTCGGCGGGATAGCCGAAATAATGAACCACCATTATAGCCTTGGTTTTGGGCGTGATGCAGCGCTCGATGTCGTTCGGATCCATGCTCAGCATATCGTCGATATTGCAGAACACGGCGGTGGCGCCGAAGTTGATCGCCTGTGAAATACTGGCCCAGTAGGTTTTGGTGGTACAGATGATCTCGTCTCCCATGCCCAGCCCTATGGCGAACATGGCGGAGGTCAGCGACATTGTGCCGTTGCAGTAGGCTATGGCGTACTTCCGTCCCTGCCACTCGGCGAATTCGCGCTGCAGCTGTTCGGTGATGTCTATGCCCGAGAATCTGTTATTGCGTATCACATCAAGCGCCGCGGCTTCATCCTCCTCGGTGAGGATAGGCCATTTGAAAAGCGATTCCGGCGGATTCCCGGCTACTGCCTTCGGCCCGCCGTTTATTGCAAGCTTGTTACCCATAGTTTACCCTCCATGCGTGAAAATGTGAATTTTACTTACCTCTATCTTATTCTACGCTGTAATTCCGCCCGCGTCAACAGTGTTTTTATAAAGATGTGAGATGTTTATCAGCGCAGGCTTTCGATGTCGGCGGGCAGTCTGCGTTTGCCTGTTCATTATACATCCTGCCCGCTGTTTTTTCAAGGCATAATTGACATAAAGGGCGAAATGTGTTATTCTTTCACGGAAGAACAACGTTAATACCGAAAGGACGTGCAATATGGCAAAGAATCCCGACATCAAAAAGTGGCGAAGCTACAAATTCGGCATGTTCCTGCACTACGGTCTTTACTCGGTCATAGGCGAGGGCGAATGGGTGATGTTCCAGAAGCCGATCGACAAGGACGAATACGCCCTGACCATGAAAGATTTCACGGCGGAGAACTTCGACGCGGCGGGTCTGGCGTCGCTGGCGCGGGGCGCCGGCATGAAGTACATGGTGCTCACCGCCCGGCATCACGACGGATTTTGTCTGTTCGACAGCAAACATTCCATCGGCGACTATACGGTCATGAACACGCCGGCTCAACGCGACCTGATAAAGGAATACACCGATGCCTGCCGCGCCGCGGGGCTGGGAGTCGGCATCTACTATTCGCCCATGGACTGGCGCTGCGAGGGATTTTTCCTGCCCGGCATGTACCGCAAGTCAGCAATGGCGATGCGGGAACAGTGCCACCGGCAGGTGCGTGAATTAGTCACCGGCTACGGTACGCTTGACGTGCTGTGGTACGACGGAGGCGAGGATTACTGGCTTGCCCACGGCGTCGACCTGCGCAAGGGCTGCCGCCCCGAGGACTTCCGGGAGAATCCCCCAATAGAGGAATTCTGGGGCGAATTAGAGCTTGACGAAATGGTGCGCGAGGCACAGCCCGGCATAGTGGTGGGCAACCGGCTGGGTATGCGGCGCACCGGCGACTATCTGACCCCCGAACGGGTGGTAGGCGGCTTCAATCCCTATGAACCCTGGGAGACCTGCGACACACTGTCCGAGACCTGGGGCTGGACGCCCGGGGGCAGGCTCAGACCGGCGAAGGATGTTATTCGTCTGCTAATCAATGTTATAACCGGCGGCGGCAACCTGCTGCTGAATCTAAGTCCACGTGGCGACGGCTCCCCCGATCCAACCCACGCGAAGCGGCTGAGGGAGGTGGGCAGCTGGCTGGCGCCCTACGCCGACGCGGTTTACCCCACCGACGGCGGCCCCCTGCGCAACTCCAAGGACAGGGGCGGCTTCACCTCCGACGGCTGCAGTCTGTTCTGCTGGCTTATGGATGCCGAAAGCGCCCGAATCCCCCTCATTTCGCCGGCAGGGCGTGAGGCGGGAAAGACACCTGCCCGGATATGCGACGTCATAAGCCGCAGCCGTGACACCGAATACACAATAGACGGCGACATTCTGACGGTTACCCGCACGGACGGCGGCGACGGAATAGCATCGCTCACCGAAATAGTATTCGACAGTGAGGTCAGCCGGGTATACGACGACATAAATTGGTGCTCTGATTACGACGCCTTCGGGCAGTGAGGAGGGCAGGTATGCTCAAAGACTACAACGCGCGGTTGAAAACCGCAGTTCTGGGAGCTCACAACAGGAAGCTCGCCGTGAAGCGGGGAACTCTCGCCATCAGCGTGGTGGAGACCACCCCGGTGGTGTGGCAGGGCAGGCTTCTGCGCTTCGAATGGGTTCGCCCGGATAATCGCGTCTGTCCCTTCCCGGAGCACCCGGGAGTTGAAACCGGCTGTTACCGCTTCACCGACATGGGGGAGGAGCTTAAGGGCAATTGCGGCATTCACTGGCCGGACTTCGCCTTCGACCACTCCTTCGGATGCTGCTATAATAATCCGGATGACGGGAAAATGTATGTTTTCGGCACCCGCGGAGGGGGAAACGGCAGGTATATCGACGCCTTTGTCTCCTCCGACCTTGTGCATTGGGAAGAACATGAAGCGTTGTCCTTTCCCGAGGATATGGGAACATTCAACACCTCGGTGTGCCGCGGAGACGGGAAATATATAATGGCTATCGAGATAGGCGGCACGCATCCGGCGGTGGGAAGCCCCTTCACCTGCGTCTTTGCACAGTCTGAGGACCTCGTCCGCTGGGAAATGCTGGACATGATGAAATACAGCTACTCACGCGACCGCTACACCGCCTGCCCGATGATACGTTTTTATGACGGCATGTATTATATAATCAACCTTGAAAGCGCGCCTATGCACCGCTGGCTGCCCTACATAGTGCGCACCCCGGATTTTGTCGAATTTGAAATAGGTCTTGTCAACCCCGTAATGTACCCGAGCGAGGAGGACAGGCAGCCCGCCCTGCCCGGGAAGTTCACCCCGGAGCAGCTTGAATATATCAACTCCTGCCCGAATAACAACAACAGCGATTACGACACCTGCGAATACAACGGAAAAACCATCATCCTCTACAGCTGGGGCAACCAGTGGGGCAGGGAGTTCTTAGCCATGGCGGAATACGACGGCGGCGAGGAAGAATATCTCAAATCCTTCTTTGAGTAAGGGCGTTTTATAAAGAGAGTTTTACCGGGCGGGTCACGAAAACCGGGGCGAAGGCATTGACACCTTGTTTCTTTGTGAATTGCCGACAAAAACCCTCCCGATGCGTCTGTCTCGGACGCGTCGGGAGGGTTTTACTTATGTCTTAATACTGAAACAGCCGATTACTTTCTCTTCTTGAGGGAGAGAGCGGCGCCGGAAACGGCAGCCATCGAAACGATGGCGCAGAGCACCGACATGTCAGCGGTCTGAGCAGCGGCGGCGGGAGCCTTGTCTGCGGCTTTTGCGGCAGCGGTGGTCTCAACCGGAACCTTGACTACATTTGCGTCGAGGGTGAGGAAGTCGTACTTGTCGGCGGAGCCCTTGGACTCCTGAGAGGAATAGGCGTTGTAGACCGCACGGGTCTCGGCGCCGTTCTTCTTGTACATATCGTTGATCTGGAGATCGAAACCGATATTCATGCCGGCGGAGATCTTCTCCTTGTACGCCTTGATCTCGAACTCTACGGCGTAGCCGTCGTCGGTAATCTTGGAACCCCAGGCGGTGAAGCCGTAGTCGCCGAGCTTCTCGGTTATGGTGGAGGTGGCGTAGTAGGTGCCTACATTGGCGACGTCAACACGATACTGGTCGCGGGTACGGGCGTTTTTGTTGGAGTAGTCGATGAATACTTCAACAGAATCCTTGTCCCAGGCGTTTGCCGACGCGGTGGTCTTGAGAACCTCCTTGTCAACTACGGTGCAGTAGACATAGAGAGTATCGGTGCCGTTCCAAAGAACATAGCCGACGCCGTTGGCGCCGGTGGTGGCGTCCGCATTGAAGGGCAGACCCATCTTGATCTGAAGACCGAGGGCGTAAATGGGATCCATCTCGCCGTCGATCTTTATGGGATCACCGGCAACCGGAACCTTGCCCCAGGATTTAGCGTTCTCGGCAGCGCCTGCCGGAACAGTCATGGCGACTACAAGCAGAGCGATTACGAGAACGGTAAGGAGCTTTCTCATATGAAAACACCTCTTTTAAGTATTTCTTCGGCGGTGAGGGGCGCCGAAAGATAGTTTCAGTATAGCACCAAGCTGATAAAAAGTCAATAGTCATTTTTATTCTTAATATAATGGCAATTCATGGTTCCTGTCGATAAAAATTCAAAATTCGTTAGTACCGATGCAACAATATAGAAATATAATATTGACAGAGGTGCTTCCGTACTGCGGTTTTACTTAAATACGGAGGATGATGTTGTTTATAAAATGAAAATAAACACCATCGAGGTACAAAGCATCTGAGAGCAGTAAACACAATTTCGGATAAACGGTATTATATGAAAAAACTGGCGATATTTGACGGCAACAGCCTCCTGAACCGGGCATTCTACGGTATACGGCCGCTTAACACCCGGGACGGACTCAACACAAACGCGCTTCACGGGCTTGCAAACATGCTGGTGAGGCATATTGAACAGATTTCTCCCGACTACGCCGCCATATCATTTGACCTGCCCCAGCCCACCTTCCGGCACAAAGCCTACGAGGGCTACAAGGCGACCCGCAAGGGCATGCCGCCCGAACTTGCCGAACAGCTGCCCTATGCGAAGGAGCTGGGAGCGGCGCTGGGACTTGCGGTTCTGGCTCTTCCCGGCTGGGAGGCGGACGATATTTTAGGCACATTAGCCCGTACGGCAGGCAGTCAGGAGGTCATGACCTACATAGTCTCGGGCGACCGGGACCTGCTGCAGCTGATAAATGACACAACACATGTGCTCTATGTGCGTGGCGGCGATGCGGACGAATACGACGAGAACCGCTATGTGTCGGAATACGGCGTGCGTCCCCCCAGGCTTGTAGACGTGAAGGCGCTGATGGGCGACACATCGGACAACATCCCCGGCGTTGCGGGCATAGGCGAAAAAACCGCCTTCAAGCTGATAGCCGCCTTCGGCTCGCTTGACGGCGTATATGAAAATCTCGACGACAAGAGTATAACAAAATCGGTGCGCGCCAGACTTGCCGCCGGCGAGGAATCGGCGCGGCTCTCCTACTCGCTTGCCAGAATCGAGACGGAGGTGCCCTTCGATCCGCCCTTTGAGCTGTCGGACGCTGCATACACCGGATATCGCCGCCAGGAACTGTCCGAGCTTCTGACAAGTCTGGAGTTTTCAGCCCTCAGCAGGCGGCTGGGGCTTGACAAGCTGCGCGGCGGGCTTGCGTCGACGGGCGGCGCTGCCGGAGCGCAGACCGAGCCGACCAGACACGTGACCCGCATACCCCCCGAGGAGCTTGCCGACCGCATAAACGTGAATACGCCGGCGGCGGTGTCGATAACCTTCGGCAGCTCAGGCGGGGATCAGAGCGGCGTTATTACGGCGGCAGCCTGCGAAGGCGGCGCCGAACCTGTGTTTTACAGCAGCGAATTCCTTTCTCTGACCCAGCTTCGTGAGTTCTTCGCCTCCGGGCGGGAGCTTTGGGTGCACGACAGCAAACGTCTCGTCACCCTGCTGACCGGCGCGAGAGTCGATGTGAACTGTAATTTTACCTTCGACGCACAGCTTGCCGGCTATGTGCTGGATTCATCGGGCGGATACTCCCTCGCAGAGCTGTCCTCGAAATACCTGGGCGAGGCATATTCAGAGGATGAACAGCAGGCGGCGGGCGGTGAAGCGGAGCTTATCTGCCGTCTGCGCCCGGTAATGCTGAAACGCCTTGAAGAGGAGGGGTCGGCATCGCTTTACTCCGATATCGAGCTTCCCCTTTCGGCGCTGCTGCTTAGAATGGAGCGCATCGGCTTCAAGGTGGACACCGACGCGCTTGCTAAATGGTCGCGCGCCCTTGACGAACTCAGCAATGCCCACGCCGAGCGGGTATTCGAACAGGTGGGTTATACCTTCAATCTCAACTCTCCGAAGCAGCTGGGCGAGGCGCTCTTTGAAACCCCCGGCCGCGATGAGCCGCTGCTTCCGCCGCCGAAACGTGGCAAGACGGGCTACTCCACCTCCGCCGAGGTGCTTGAAAAACTGCGCCCCTACAGCCCGGTTATCGAAAACATACTTGAATACCGGCAGGCGGCAAAACTGAAATCAACATATGCCGACGGGCTGCTTCGCGCCGCCGACAGCGAGGGTAGGATACACACCACCTTCACCCAGACGGTCACCGCCACGGGCAGGCTCTCCTCGATTGAGCCGAACCTGCAGAATATTCCCATACGCACCGAGCTGGGGCGGGGCCTCAGGCGCTGCTTCATCCCGGGCGATGAAAGCCGTATGCTTATCGACGCCGACTACAGTCAGATCGAGCTCAGACTGCTTGCCCATATCGCGGAGGATGAGGCGATGATCGCCGCCTTCCTTTCGGGGGAGGATATACACACCTCCACCGCATCAAGGATTTTCGGAATTCCGACGGACAAGGTTACCTCCGAGCACCGTAAGCGGGCGAAGGCGGTTAACTTCGGCATCGTCTACGGCATCGGCGACTTCTCGCTGGCGCAGGACATAGGAGTTTCCCGCGCCGCCGCCGCCGGATATATCAAGAGCTGGCTTGCCGAATACAAGGGTGTGGCAAAATACATGGAGAATATCGTCGAGGCGGCAAAACGCGACGGCTATGTCACCACGATTGCGGGCAGAAGACGCTACATACCCGAAATCAAGGCAGCCAAAGCCTCACTCCGCGCTTTCGGTGAGCGGGTCGCCATGAATTCTCCGATACAGGGTTCGGCAGCCGACATCATCAAAATCGCAATGCTGCGGGTAGACGAGGCGCTTGAAAAAGCCGGGCTTGACGCGAAGCTGATACTGCAGGTTCATGACGAACTGATTCTCGAATCTGCCCGCTCCTGCGCGGACGAAGCCGCAAATATACTGCGCACGGCAATGGAAAACGCCGTATCCCTGTCGGTGCCGCTGACGGTTGATGTCACGGTGGGCGACTGCTGGGGCGGGTGATACATTGCGGCAGACAAGATAAATCAGCAGGAGCTGCATCAAAATTTGTGTTTTGATACAGCTCCATTTAGTTGGCTGCCTCCGTCGCGGGGGGTACTCCCTCCGTCACAGGGGCTGTGCCGCCTCCATCGGAGAGGGAGGCTTTTTGAGTGTCTCAAAAGCCGTGCGCTATACAGGCTCACTCTTCGAGGGAGCTGTCAGCTACTGACTGAGGGAGTTAAGATTTCGACCGTCCGGTATCTTATATTATAGCCTGAAAATCATGGTCCGCGCTTACTTCTGAGCGTTTGCGTATGCATCGCGTATCTTCACAAGACCCTCTTCGAATTTTGTCTCCTGAGCGGCGTACTTGGAGGCGAAGTCGGGGGTGGAGGAAGCTTCCAGCACGCTCTGCAGGAGAGTGCCGATGGAGTTCATCGGAACCGAGTGAACCCACCCGAAATCGAACATTATAGAGTCGCGGATCAGGTCTATCATAGCCTCGGAGTCGGTGTCCCGGGCGTACTTGGTCTTGAGCGCCACCTCGTAGAAGGCGGGCTTGACGGTGTCGTAGCTCGCGGCGCAGAGCGCTTCGGTCAGGATGCCGCCGAACTCGAGATCGGTAAAGGTTATCGGGAAGCAGAGCATGGTGACGCTGTTGTGGGGAGTGGTGTAATATGAATCCTGGGATTCGTCGAACTTTGCGCGGGGGATGACGCCGAAGTCTGTGTCCATATCGCGGAGCACGCTGACCTGACCGAGGAAGCAGTCGAGAATAAGCGCGCGGTCCTCGGCGAATATGACCGGGGTGCCGCTGGCTATCGGCTCACCCACTTCGGAACACTTGCGGAAGGTGCTGTCCGCCCAGTGGAGCCGGGAGGCTTTCTCAACGACGTTCAGCGTGCGCTCGGAGTTGAAGCAGAGCACCGGGTAGCCGGTGTCGTCCATCTCGGTTATGGGACAGACATTGGTGACGAGATATGCGCGGAGATGGTTGCCGCCGGGGGTGGCGAGACCGTAGAGGTCGGCTGCGCCGAGAACCCCGTCGCCGTCCACGTCGCCCGACACCTTGGAGGTGATCTCATACTCCTTGTCAACGGTCCAGCCGCCGTCAAGCACTAACTTGTTCAGGTCGCCTATCTGGTACTTTTCGGCAAGCGCTTTGTTGTAAAGGTTGACATAGAGATTCTCCCAGAAGGTGAGCGTAATGTCGCCGGTGGCAAGATAGAGACAGCCGTCGACCGTCAGAGTGTCGTTGGCGAGCTTCGACCACCAGGGTTTCTCAAAGTCCAGGTATGGAATTGTCAGCAGGTTGTGGAAATAGCCCTCGATGGCAGGTGAGACCATGTACGCCTGATAGGACGCCACCATGTCATAGGCGCCGTCGCCCGCCATGATGCTGGATTTGACGGTATTTGTAAAGGCTGCGTTTGCGTTCCAGGAGCCGGCGATGTCGATGAAGTTCAGCACGGCGTTGAAGCGGTCCTCAACGGCGCGATTGCGCTGAAGCACTGCGTCGTTGACCACGTCGCCCGTCTCTTCGGTAATCTTGAATTCGTATGCCCATTCGGTGCGGATGAGGACTTTGAAGTCCCTTCCGCCGAAATCCTTCTCGGGCAGATTGTCGGTAAGTTCGGTCTCGGCGGCGGTTGTCTCCTCCGCCGCGGTTGTCGCTTCGGCTGCATCCGATGCAACCGCGTCCAAGCCGCCCCCTCCGCAGCCCGCGAATATACCGGCGGCGAAGATAATAGCGAGCAGCAGACTTAGAATTTTGAATGATGTGTTTTTCACGGTGATGTAACCTCCTGAGAAGCCCTTTACGGCAAATAATTGTTGATTTCGGCGGGGCAATGTGCTATAATCGAAACGGAGCCGGTGACATGCTTATGCTCTTATTATATTATACGGGCGCGGACCGGCTCTGTCAACCGGCTTTTTCAGAAACAAATCGGGAGTGTCATATTTAAAATGAATCTCAATGATAAAAACATACTCATGACCGATACGGTCGCCCTGGGCGAGGACGGCCGTTCGATAGTCATAATAGACCAGACAAAACTGCCTGGGGAAGCGGTGCTGCTGACCCTGCGCGAACGGCGGGATATCTTCACCGCCATAAAGACCCTGCAGGTGCGGGGCGCTCCCGCCATCGGTGTCACGGCGGCATTTGCCCTCTATCTCGCCGCGGCGGAAATCGCCGACAGCGGACGGTATGAGACCTGCTGTGAAGGCTTCCTCGGGGAACTGGCCGAGGCGAGGGATTACTATGCCTCCTCCCGTCCCACGGCGGTGAATCTTTTCTGGGCGCTGGGAAAGATATACGATTTAGCGGCGTCATATGCCGGCAGGGAACTTGTCGCGACCGTCAAGGCTCTCCGCGCCGAAGCCGCGGCGATACGCGACGGCGACGTGGCGTCAAGCCGCGCCATAGGAGAGTACGGACTTACGCTGCTGCGGGACGGGGACGGCATTCTCACCCACTGCAACGCCGGTCAGCTTGCCACGGTGCGCTACGGAACCGCGCTGGCTCCCATACATGTGGGGCGCGAGAAGGGCATGAACTTCCGCGTCTACTGCGACGAAACCCGTCCGCTGCTCCAGGGCGCCCGGCTGTCGGCATCCGAGCTGGTGGCAAACGGCGTGGATACCACGGTGATATGCGACAATATGGCTTCCCAGGTCATGAAAAACGGCTGGATACAGGTGGTCATCACCGGCGCCGACCGCATCGCCGCCAACGGCGACTCCTGCAACAAGATAGGCACCTCGGGCGTCGCCATTCTGGCGAAACACTACGGCATCCCCTTCTACATCGCGGCGCCGCTGTCCACAATCGACCGGGCGACCCCGAACGGAGACGGCATCGTAATAGAGCAGCGGAAGCCCGACGAGGTGTCTCATATGTGGTACAAACAGCCCATGACGCCCGAGGGCGCGAAGATTTTCAACCCCGCTTTCGATGTCACCCCGGCGGAGCTTATCACGGCAATCATTACCGAGAAGGGGATAATATACCCGCCCTTCGCCGAAGGGATATCGGCAGCGTTCGGCGCTTGATAGCGTTTGATAATTAAAGGGAATTTACAGGTAAAACCATGACAGACAGTGAAATCAGAAATTCCATAATCGATATTGGCAGACGGCTGCACGACGGCGGTTATGTGGCGTCAAACGACGGAAATATCTCGGTGCGCGGCGGGGACGGGGGAATCTGGATGACCCCCACCGGCGTTTCCAAGGGCGATATGACCCCGGACATGCTGATTAAAGTAGACCTTGACGGTAGAATGCTTGAAGGGAACAGACGCCCCTCCACCGAATCGGCGATGCATCTGCGGCTGTATAAGGAAAACAAAAACATCATGGCGGCGGTGCACGCCCACCCGACGGCAGCCACCTCCTTTGCCATAGCCGGCATACCCCTCGACCGCCCGATATACCCCGAGGCGGCGGTGAACCTGGGTACGGTGCCGGTGGCGCCCTACGCTCAGCCGGGCACTCAGGAGGTGCCCGACTCGATAGCGCCCTTCTGTCACAGCCATGTGGCGGTGCTTCTGGGATTCCACGGCGCTCTGACCTGGGGCGCCAACCTCACCGAGGCGTGGTACCGCATGGAGGCGCTGGAGAACTACGCAAAGATAACCCTTAATGTCTGCTATCTGATGCGCTCGGACGCGGTTCTCACCCGCGAGCAGCTTGAGCGCTGTACCGGAGGTCTGACCCCTGCCGACAGACTTAACGGCAGAATCGGGTAATCCCGTACAGCCGGCGGCAGGCATCAAGAATCATCAGGAATCAGGTATCAAGTATCAGGCATACAAGCAATCATAAAATCTTACGAAAGGAAGGCAGAGTGCCATGAAATGTCCAACCTGCGGTTACACCGAAAGTAAAGTAATCGACTCACGCCCCTCAGACAACGCAAGCATACGCCGCCGCCGGGAATGCATAGCCTGCGGAAGGCGCTTTACCACATATGAGACAATCGACACTGTGCCGCTTGTCGTCATCAAGAAGGACGGACGGCGTGAGATATTCGACCGCAACAAGATTCTGACCGGTCTTGTCAAATCGGCATACAAGCGGCCGGTTAAGCTGGAGGAGCTGGAAAAACTCGCCGCCGAGGTTGAAAGCGAGCTTCAGGGAAGGCTGCGGGGCGAGGTGGCATCCGAAGAGGTGGGCGAGCTGGTAATGGAGAAGCTCAAGCAGCTTGACGAGGTGGCATATGTCCGCTTCGCTTCGGTCTACCGGGAGTTTAAGGACGCCGAGACCTTCCGGCAGGAACTCGAGAAGATGAAATCCGGAAAGTAAACTCCCCCGATGTCCGTATCGCATACAGAGAAAAGAGAAAGGATATATAACCATGAAAAAAGTTGCGCTTTTGGGCGACTCCATACGGCTCATCGGCTACGGCAAGCGTGTCGCCGAACTGCTAAGCGGCGAATACGAGGTCTGGCAGCCCGCCGACAACTGCCGCTACGCGAAATATACCCTCTGGGGTCTTAGAGACTGGAAAAGCGCCATGGAGGGCGCCGACATAGTCCACTGGAACAACGGTCTTTGGGACACCTGCAATGTGCTGGGCGACGGCGCCTTCTCCACGCCGACCGAGTATGCCGATGCCCTTGAGCGTGTGGCGAAGGTGCTTCTCTCCCGCCATCGCAGAGTGATTTTCGCCACCTCCACACCGGTGCTTGAAAGCAAAACCGACAACGACAACGTGACTATCGTCAAGTATAACGGTCTGGCGATCGAACGCCTCTCCCCCATGGGCGTCATAATCAACGACCTGCACAATGTGGTCTGGCCGAACCTCGGGGAGTACATCTCGGAGGACAAGATTCACCTCTCGGCCGCCGGTATCGAAGCCTGCGCCGAGGCGGTGGTTAAGGCGATACGGAACGCGGATAACTGATAACTGACAGCTCAAAGAACAGAAACACACAAAGGGTACCCTTTCGACATTCGGAGGGTACCCTTTTGTGCGTTTATGTGTCCTTTGTCAGCTCATTGCGTCAAGAGATGTCTGAATCTGTGCCTCATATCCCGTCATTTCCCGGCAATATTGACGCCGCTCACCGCAAGCAGTGCGATTTTGGCGCCGGTGTCCTCAGAGCCGCGGCATATAATGCGCTCGACGGGCTTATCGGGATGAGGGTTCATCCAGACATAGCCGAGGACGGTAACAGGGCGGCCGTCATGTGTATACGTTTCGATTATCGGGTCGGAGAAATATGTCGCGGTGTAGCCCTGATGGCGGTAATACTGCTGGGGCATAGGCTCGCCGTATCGCCGCGGCCAGGCGGTGATATTGCCCGCGTATTCGACGGGAATCTCAACATCCTCCGCCGCGCTGCCGTCGTAGCATACGGTGTAGCTGCCGATCCGCTTCAGCGGCTTCCAGGCAACCCGCGCCTCGCCCATGGTGGCTGCATGCAGGAACACGAGACGCTCGAACTTCTGTCCGCCCGCCGCTATCGCAATGTCGCCGTCAACGACAATCGGGTGCGATGCATCAAAGCGCGGGTCATCGCAGTCTGCCGCCGCGGCCTTCAGCTCGCAGGGAATACAGCCGCGGGATGTCTCGGTTTTACACGGTGACAGATGGCTGTAAACAAGCGTGTGAGCAGCATCGACAATGCAGCCCCGCAGTTCGTCACGCACCCGGGGAATCAACTCTTTGCCGATTATCTCATTGTATACAGGTCTGGCAAGTGACTTGTAATCGGGGTTCCAGAGCATTTCGGCGGTATAGATAAGGTCGAAGAACTTGCCCTTTTTTGCAAGGGTGTATTCGTCAAAGACGCACCATGTGGACACCTGACCGCCGAGCATCCCCTCTTTCGCGGCGCGGCTCTCGTAGCGGGGATAGTGGCTTGAGTAGAGGTTGCCCATAATAACATTGTAGCCGTAGGGCAGAAGATGATCCTCCATGTCTAAATCGAAATGGAAGTACCATATGAAGTCCAGCATGAGGATATCCCGAGGCAGCATATCCCGGGCGGGATTTGTGCGGTATCGCTTCTCGGTGGGCTGCAGCATGTCCGACCATATAGCCATTTTAAGTCCCTTAGCCTTCAGATAGTCATACATGCGCTTTACATGGATTGTGTATAGCTCCGCATGGTCGCGGTCGCGGCAGCGGGGACATAGCCCTATCTGATAGACTTCGTCGTGACCCATGTGGACATAGCGCTCGGGTCGCACCACCTCGATAATCTCGTCAATGATGTCGAAGATGATCTTATAACTGTCCTCGTTGAGAGGGCAGTAGGAGTGGTGATAAAAAACATCGGGCGGCTGGTCGGCGGTGCGGGTGTCTTTCAGTTCGTTCTGCCGCTCCTCGGACAGTTCGGCTATCTCGGGGTGGGAGTAGGTGATATACTGCACATGGCCGAAGGACTGCACCTCGGGGATGACCTCGAAGCCTAACTCCTTCGCATACTCCACAAGGGCTCTGACCTCGCTTTTTTCAAGCAGACCTCCCCCGGCAACACTCCCGTGGGGGAAGGGCGGCTGACGCCCTTCGGCGGCGGCGCGATTGCCCTCAAGCCACCCTTCGCTTATCTCGGGGTGACGGTCGAAGCGCATGCCGCCGGCGAACTCGATGAATATTATGTTGTAACGCAGGGGCAGAAGCACATATCTGAACACCCGGCGGGCGAAGTCTAACTGCTCCCGCGGCGGCAGCATCATGTGGAAGCCCCGCATTTCTTTATACGGCTCGTCGGAGATTTCGCAGAGCCTTACCCCCGGCGTTTCGCCGCTTATAAGTGAAAAGAAGGTCTCGCAGCCGTAGAGCAGCCCCCGTCTTGATGAAGCGCACAGCGATATGCCGTCATTTTTGACGCTCAGCCGATAGCCGTCGTGGGATATGCCGTCATCGCTGAGAGACATGGCAAAGGGAATCCCTCCGCCGTTAAAACATCCGCTGCCGTAATATTCCGACACACGCCGGCGCAGATGATCGGTGGCATATTTCAAATCGCGGTTGTCGGCATGGGTGATTTCACCGATTTCCCCGAGGAGCAGCCGCCCCTCGCCGAAGACAACCGACTTCGGGGCGGGAAACAGCCCGTCAAAAAGCGGCGAACCTGAGGCGGCGCACCCCTCGGCTCCTATGATCTGCAGTTTTTCTACCGAGATATCAAGCAGACAGGCATTCAGCCGCAGGATAAGGCAGCGTGCGGAAGCTCCCACCGTGATTTCAAGCCGTCCCGATGCGGTCTTTCCCGTTTCGGCGTCATAGCGCCCCGAAGGTCTGCCGTCGCAGAAAATCTCGGCGGAGGATATCGCAGAGCGGGGGGCGAGAGTGATTTCGGCACACCCTACGAACATGGGTTTGTCAAAACTGTAAACTATGTCAACGCCGGTGTCCATAAGCGTCGCCCAGCGCCAGGACATCTCCCCCGATTCGGAGGGCAGGGCGCATTTTGTTCCCCGCCGGTAAAAGGCGGGCTGCGCCAGCTTTGTCAGGTCAAGGACAGTCATATTGCCTCCTCTGTTACTTTAACTATGGAGTTACTGGAGCTCCTCTATGGTTGTGGCTATGGCGGCGACAATCTTCTCCTCGCTTGCCGCCATTTTCGACATGAAATCGGTGGAATTGCCCGAGATGAAGCCCGACAGGATCCCGTTCAGCCCGCCCCAGTCGTAGAGAGCCGCGATATCGAAGGTGCGGTTGGCGTAGATTATCTCAAGCATCTCCTCGGTGTCGGTGTCGCGTATGGTTTTATTGGTTATGGTTTTGTCGATGAGCGCCGTGTGAATATATTCCTTGCCGTAGTAGCCCAGGGCGTCCATTATATGACCCGTATAGTCGGTGTCGGTAACGGTTATCGGCACGACCGCGTAGGCTGTCCAGGACTCGGAGGCGGGCACATAATAACTTTCCTGAGACTCGTCGAACTTGGGCGGCGGCAGTATGCCGAAGTCCGAATCCATTTTGCGCATTTCAAATGCCACCGACATCCAGTTGTTGAGATAGAGCAGTTTGTCGGCAATAAACTGGGGCACTAAGAACTGGCTGAAAACATGGGAATACTTGCTTGAGAAGTCGCCGGTGTAGAGGGTGGTGGCTTTGTCGCGCCACAGGGGCACTATCTTCTCGATGACCGAGGCGGCGCGGGCGGTGTTGCCGGCGGAGCCCACAAGGCTGTAAACCGGGTAGTCGTCGCTGTCCTTCTCGGTGAGGGTCACGCCGCAGGAGCGCAGCACCACCGAGGTCAGAGCCTCGCTCGACATGCCGAAGCGGTCTTTGTCGTCCATTACGCCGTCGCCGTTGAGGTCGGCGGCAACCGTCTTTGCGTGTTCCTCCATGACATCAACCGTCCAGGTGCCGGACCGCACCTCGTCATAGGGATTCGAAAGATTAAAGCTCTCGACCATATTCTTGTTGACATAGGTGGTAAACACCGACAGGGCGTCAAAGGAGCCTATGTTGCCCGGCGCGAAGAACAGCTTGCCGCCGATGGTAAGCTGGTCGGTGGCGGTCTGATTCCACCAGGATTTGGTGAGGTCGAGGGTTTCTATCGTGAAAAGGTCAAGGCAAAGCTGACCGCTCACCACCTTGGGGATAGCGCCGCCGTCAAGCAGCACCGTGTCGGCGTAGTGGTCGCCCGCCATGGTGGAGTTCACCATTTCGCCGCCGGATTTGTATTTTCTCGGCACAATGGTGATCCCGAAGGACTCTTCAACCGCAAGCCGGCGGTCATATATAGCGTCGTTGATAATGTCGCCGTTCTGCTCCTCGGAGGTGATTTCACAGTAGGAGGTGGCTACCCAGTTGGGGCTGTCGGTAGCCCAGGCGCTGAATATGAACTCTCTGCCGTTATAGTCAACGTCGGGACGCTTGTATTCAGGCTCGGTAACCGTTTCGGTCACTTCGGCTTCGGCAGCAGTTCCGCCGTCGGGAGCGTCCGACTTTGAGCCGGTATCCCCGGCACAGGCGGTAAAGAACATGCATAACACCGCCGCGAGACAGAGGATTTTCAGTACTGTTTTGTTTTTCATATGTGTTTCCTTTCATACAGTTGATAATCTCAGTGAGCCGTGCTGGAATATATATTTAATGTCGCTTTACAAATTCAGCCGCCGCCGTTGTCTCAGCCTCTTAAATCATCGAGAGCGAAGCGGCAGAATGCGGCGGGTATCTCCTGTTTCGGGTCGTTTCGCAGATGATCGGCAATCTCGGCGCCCGCCAGGTAGATGGGGTCGTATGGCTCGCTTTCCAGGTCGTGAAGGATCCGTTCACAGCAGCCGCAGAGCATTTCGGTGTCAACCGGTTTGATTTCCTCTCCGACGAAATCGATATAGTTGCCGTAACAGATGCGCTCCACCGTCTCGGGCGGCAGTTCAAGACCGCGCACCGTGAAATCTCTGCCGTAGCAGCGCTGGGTGAAGAAATCCCGACTTTCGGTGAGTTTGCGGTAGACCAGCTTCACCAGTTCGGTGTTGCACTTCTTCATGGAGTTGCAGTCGGTGCCGAACAGAATCCTGTTCTGATATTTTATGAAGAAATCGTGCCAGTAATCAATCTTCTCGTCGAAGTTCCAATACATCTCAACTCCGGGAGTCAGGTCAAAGCGCACATTGGGATAGGTCTCCATGACCCGTTCCGCCTCCTCGGGCATGCGCGAGAGGAAGAAGAAGTGGGCGAAGACTACCCGCAGTCCCGGGTGACGGTCGAGCACCCGGAAAATCTCGTCGTATAGCTGCTGTTTTGTGGGGTAACTGCCGTCGCCGTAATTCGCCCCCTTGTCCCAGAACTCCTCCGGGTCGGCTGCATGGATGTTTATCGGCGTGCCTTTTTCCTCGAACAACGCGAACATGTCGTAATAGCGGGGGTCGTCGTAACCGTGGCGCATGTAGCGGCGGGTGGAGGGCGCGCACATAATCTTGAAGCCGTCGCAGCCCATTTTAAGCAGCGCGGCGGCGACCTTTTCCGGGGGCTTCATGGCGTAGCGGTCGGTGAGATGCAGCCCGCCGAAGGCGCGGAGGGCGATTTTGTCATATTTTATCTTGCAGTAGAGCGCCGCAAGATTCTCGGAGCTGCCGTGATATGGCAGAGCCAGGAGACTTGCGTCGGTCACTCCGACCCCGGCGAGATCGTCAAGCATCCTGCATATTTCGGGGTAGCGCGTAAAGCGGATATGCACGTGCGAATCGGCTATTCTCATTGTCTTATTCCTTTCGATTCAGGGCAAGATATCCGGGCAGAAATTCGTTCAGGCTGCAGAGCACCTTGCCGCTGTATCCGACAACCCGATCGGCAGCCGTCATTGAGTTGAGCACAGCCTCCTCCACCGATTCGGCGGCGGCGCGGAAGACGGTCTCGATGTATCTGTCATCAAGCGCCCCGGTGACGCGGTATTCGTTATGTTCATCACCTTTACCGCTGTTGTCAAGGTTTCGGGGGAAGGTGGTAAAGCCTAATACAATGTCGCCGCTGCCGTGCCCCACATAAGAGCCGGTGCGCGCCAGACCTATGACAGCCCGGCGAAACACGCGCCTCAGCTGGATTTCGGAAAGAGGCAGGTCGCAGCCGATTACTATCATCACCGACCCCCGGTCGACGGCGGCGGGTTTAATATCCTCACTGCGGCGGCGCATCTCGGAGACGATATATTCGCCCACCGGCATGCCGGCTATCATCAGATCGGCGGTGACGCCGAAGTTGGTCTGAACCAGAGCGCCGAGAGTATATTTCCCGCCGCCCAATGTGAAAACCCGGGACGCCGAGCCTATCCCGCCCTTCAGTCCGTAGCAGAAGGTGCCCTTTCCGGCGCCCACATCCCCCTCGTCGAAGTCCTCGCATGCCGCTTCAACCGCGGCGAAAACCTCGGCTTCACCGATTATACGGTCGGAGACGTCGCTCATAGAGGCGTCGTTGTTCTCGCCCACCACGGCGTTAACCGATGTGCATTCCACCCCGTCCTCACTGCAGCGGGCGAGGGTCAGCCCCACCAGCCCGTCGGCGACCTTTCCCACATTGAGAGTGCTCGTCAGCGCGATGGGAGTTTCAAGAGAACCCAACTCGTCAAGCTGCACCGTGCCGCAGGTCTTGCCGAAGCCGTTTATGACATGGGCGGCGGCGGTGACCTTATTGGTGAACAGATTGCCCTCGTGGGGGAGGATGACGGTGACTCCGGTGCGGTGCCGCTCGTCGCAGAGGGTGTAATGACCCACCTTCACCCCCGGCACATCGGTGATTTTATTTAGCCGCCCTGTCGGCAGACTGCCGATTTTAATTCCGTAATCGCGTATTTGTTTGCAATTCACTGTTTTACTCCATAGCCTTGTAGCTTTCGATGGTTTTCTCCAGCGCGGTCTGAGCCTTCTCGGCTATAGACTCCCAGCGGGAGGCAAAGTCGGTCTGTTTGGCTTTTGTCATGTTGTTGATAAGATTGCCCACGCCGCCCCAGTCGTAGATCATGCCCAGGTCATATATGCGGTTGGCAAGAATGACGTCAAGCATTTCCTCCGACTCGACATCGCGGGCAAACTTGCCCTGAATGGTGGCTTCATAGTAGGCGGGGCGTATGGTATCCATTGAGGCGTAGCAGATATACTCGGTGATTATGCCGGTGCGCTCAGGCTCGGCGGTTATGGGTACGACAAGACCCGAGGATATCCAGGGGCTGGTCCAGGTGCAGTATTCCTCCTGCTGCTCGTCATATTTCGGCATGGGCAGCAGACCGAAGTCGGTGTCCATGTTGCGCAGCTTCTTAACGGTATACATGACGATGGAGTAGAAAAGCCCCCGGTCGTCGGTAAAGATGTCCACAAGTCCCTTCCAGACATCGGGCTGGGAAGCTATAAACTTATCGGAGACGCTTACCGTGACACTCGGATTGTTCATAAAGGCGAACGCCTTCTCAAGGGTGGCGATGCCCCGCTCGGAGGATATGGTGATTATCGGGTAGTTCTCATCGTCCTTGGAGATGACCAGATTCCCCGCGCCGAAGAACATGCCGAGAGTGTTGGAGCTCTCGGTGATAAGGCCGTAGCGGTCATGCTGATCCATAATGCCGTCGCCGTTTACATCGGCGGAAATGCCTGTCAGCATCTCGGAGAGCTTGTCAATAGTCCAGCCGCTTGTACGCACCAGCTCATAGGGATCGTCGAGCTTGAAATCGACTATCATCTGCTTGTTGAAGCAGTATATCCAGGAGGCGTTATATGTGCGGAAGGAGAAGTCGCCTGTGACGAAATACTGACGGCTTCCGATGGACAGGTCGCGGACAGAGCTCTCGTCCCACCAGGGGTTGGTGAAGTCCAGGTGTTCAAGGGTATTCAGGTCAAGCGCCAGATCGGCCTGTGCGATGGCGGTGGTGTCAAATAGGGAGGCGGCGTATTGGTCGTATACATGGTCGCCCGCCATAATGGTCTTTTTCGCGGTGTCAGCAACGCTTTCGGCGTTGGTCTAAACGATGGAGATGTTGTATGCCTCCTCAACGAGACGGTTGCGCTCGGCTATCGAGTCGTTGAGCACCTCGCCGTTGATCTCTTCAACCGCCATCTCGAAGTTGCCCCAGGGGTCGGTCCCCGACGCTTTGCGGACAACAATATTGAACTCGTATCCGTTGTAGTCGGCTTCCGGCAGGTCGGGTTTCAGTTCGGTGACGACTGCTTCGGTAGTTTCGGCGGTATCGGCTGCCAAAGTTGTGACCTCTGCTCCGGTTCCTCCCGAGCCGCAGGCAGCCAGGCAGATTATTCCCTGACAGATAATGAGCAGTGCGCAGACAATTCTTCTTGATTTCATTATAAGTGCCCCCATGTTGTTTTTTCGGTAAATCTCATTGATTCGCCGCTGTGATTATTATAGCCTATTCACGGCAATGTTTCAAGAGCAATATTGCCGTGTTGTGAATATTCGGGTCGAAAAAGAGCCGGCAAACCCGCGGAAGCGTGCGTTTTTCAAATGCTGATATTTTTCAACGTGAAAATATTTACCGTTGACAGAAGCGCCGGCAGGGTGTAAAATCAGAAAAGCATCATATTTATAATGATGCGCTGATTGAGATACCCGCCGCAGACAAGGGCGGCGGCAAACCGAGAACGGAGGAGATACACAAAAATGGAATTTCTGCAGAAAATATTCGCAAAGGGCGACGGCGCCCTCTTTCAGGCAAACGCGGCGCTGACGATAGACGGAAGCTGCTGCGCCGGATCGGATATAAGAACTGCCATATGCGGCGGCAAAGACACTGTTATCTTTGAGACAAAGACGACAGTCGACGACAAAGGCGGTTTCTCGCTGACACTGCGCACTCCGGCGCCGTCCTTTGAAGAGCGGCGAATCGAGATTATATGCGCCAAATGCGGTGCCAGACATATTTTGAAGGACGTTCTGTTCGGCGAACTGTGGCTCGGTTCGGGACAGTCAAACATGGAACTGCCCAACAGCGCATTAACCGACTGGCCGCTGCTTGCAGAAGAGGTTAAGGACAAGGCTATCCGGGTTTTCCATGTGGCTTACCCTCCCTACGGCGGTGAAGGGAACTTCCCCTGGGAGCCCGACCGCGCCATGGACGGCTGGTGGATGAACTCGGGCGACACCGATAAGCTGGGCGGCGTATCTGCCGTGGCGCTGAAGTTTGTCTCGGAGATATACGATAAACTCAATGCGGGAGACAAGGACATCCCGGTGGGCTTCCTCAACGCCACTTGGGGCGGCACCTCCATGCCCTCCTGGTTCCCCTATGACGAACTGGAAGCCGACGAATATCTATCCGGCAGAATGAAGAAACTGGGTAATTTCCCCCTCCGCGAGAGCTGGAACACCCGGGGCATCGGCAATTTTCAGCAGACATGCTCCCAGTATAACGTAAAAATCGCCCCGCTGGAGGGCGTAAAGGTGCGCGGCGTGCTGTGGTATCAGGGCGAGAACGAGACGGGCGGCGAATACCACAACCGCGTGTATGCCGACTATCTGCGCTTTTATCAGCGCACCTATGCAAAGCGCTTCGGAGCCGATCCCGGGAATTTCATGATGATCTCATCGCTCATATATCCCTGGACCTACGGCGGCAGCGGCGAGTGCAACGTGGGCTATATCAACGACGCCTTCATCGAGACGGCACTGGAATCGCCCGACCGCTTTATCGCGGTGCCTATCTGCGACCTTGAGCCCTCCTGGGCATTCCATCAGTCGAACCATCCGATTCACCCCACCAATAAGTACCCGCTGGGCGAGAGTATGGCGCGTCTGGCGCTGATAAATGTCTACGGCTTCGGCGAGAGCGGCATACAGACCGCTCCCGCGTATCTCGTCTCCTGCGCAGCCGAGGGCAGCCGGCTACGCCTGAGTTTCGCTTCGACGGGCGGCGGGCTCTTTGTCGACGGGAACTCAAATGCTCCTGTTGGTCTCTATATCGCCGGCAGCGACGGCGTTTACCTGCCCGCCGAGTGCGATATAGTGAGCGGGTCGGAACTTGTCGTCTTTAACGAGGCGATAGCCGAGCCGGTGCATGCCGCGTATGCCGTGCAGTCTATGGAGCCCTGCTGCAGTCTGTGGGCGGGGGATTATCCGGTGCTGCCATTCCATACTGATAAGGAAAACCGGATCAGCATCGAGGCGAAGCCCTGGTTCGATACTAGCCGGCTCACGGTCTGGGGTTCCCGGATGCGCGGCGAGCTGCTCGACCTGTTCTGGCGCCCCGTATGGCTTGCGGAACCGGGCAGCGAAGTCTGTCCCGACAGCGCCTTCAGCCTTGAGGGTCATAGCAGGAGTCTTCGCGTGCAGGCGGAATACGGCGCAGACGGTGAGCCGAACAGCGAATTCGGCTGCTTTGTCAGAGCCTACCCCTACAACCGCTTCGAGCTTTCGAAATTCTCGCGGCTGCGCGTAAACCTCTACAACACCAGGGAGTTAAATGCGGCGATAGTCGTTAAATGGCAGGACGGCGGGAAGCGGATTCCCCTCAGCCCCACCGGAGATGAATACGCGGGCAGGATAAAAATGCGCGGCGGCTGGGCGGTATATGAAGCGGATCTTAGCGGTCTTCCCGCCGACACTGAGGCAAATGAACTGCACTTCGTCTTTACAAACGGCGGCAACCGCTTCAGGTTCGTCAATCTGGAGCATGTAAGACTGTATAAGTAAGCGAACTAGATAACGGGGAGCAACCGGGCAGACGTGCGGTAATGAATTCCATAAAATACGGCGGGATAGAGAGCTATCCCGCCGTATATATTATGATTATGGCTGCTCAAACTCC